>SMTZ1_10025979_pt1 | contig 12603 bp, 5 predicted proteins | sample DeeMarSWOR136_30_FD_25667 | JGI IMG/M metagenome (IMG submission 25667) | reverse complement strand
CAAAGCCCACCGATACCGAAGACAATCCGCTCGCTGTCTGGGATGCGGCCTTGCTAATCAACACCAGGGTATTTAACTTAAACTTTGCTAACGCCAAGGAAACAGAAAAAACCATTGTTAAACTTGTATCACGTGATGGTAAGGTGGGAATTGACGAAAGGCTTAACAGTATCATTGTAACTGACTCTGCGGAGAATTTGGAACGAATCAGCCAGGCACTCGGAATACTGGATGTTAAAGCACCGCAGGTTATGATTGAGGTTCTGATAGTTAATGTAAAACTAACTGATGAACTGAAAATGGGCGTTGACTGGACCAGACTGGGCACATCAAAGAACTACCTCACTCAGGGACTTTCAATCACTGGAAGTACAAATCCGTATGGCAAAGTGACATTTTCTTCAACGCCCAGCAATTGGACATTTCAGGGACTGATAGACTTTGTTGAAACCAACAAGGACGTCAAAATCCTCGCAAATCCAAAGGTGCTGGTGCTGAACAACCACATGGCAACGATTAAAACTGTTAAGGAGATACCGTATCAGGAAAAAAGTACGTCCTCAGAGGGCGGCAGCTATGCTTCAACATCTTTCAAGGACGTCGGGGTTAAACTCAAAGTAACTCCTCAGATTACAGATGACGGTCACATTATTATGGAAATCGAACCCGAACAAAGCGCTCAGATTGACACGTTAACAGTTGAAAACAGTGAAATCCCCGTTATTGAAACGAGAAATACCAGCACAACCCTCCGGGTTAAAGATGGTCAGACGATTATTATCGGCGGCCTCCGTGAAAAACAACCTACCATAGAAGAAAGCAAAGTACCTATCCTCGGCGATATTCCACTTATAGGTTTGTTATTTAGAAAAGTAGATACTGAGCTGATAGAAAGTGAGTTGGGAGTTTTTATAACGCCGCACATTTATACCGACGGCAAATTGTCCGACGAGGAGATGAAACTGCTCCACAGCAGCGATGAGAAAAAATCCGTGCTCGAAGCCAGCGATTTACTGAGACTGCAGCCAAACCAATAGAGAAGCTTTAGCCAAGCATGGCTTTTTGCTGCTGTTGTTTCGGGCGGTGCTTCCATCTGCGGTGCAGCCACCAGTATTGACTTGGGTCGGTGCGGATGAAATCCTCAATTGCCTTAGTGTATTCTGCGGTGATCCATTCGAGAGGGTCGTCCTTATCAGCCCATTCCTCGGGGAAGATAATCCGATTAACCCCGATTTCAAAGTAGAAACGATTACCAACCCTTCTGCTGTAACCTACACCGATTGGAAGATTATGCGCGACGGCCAGCAGGCCGATACTTTTGTATGTACTTGCCGGTCGGCCGAAGAAATCGACGAATATGCCTTTTCGGCCGGCGTCCTGGTCGGCTATAAAACACACTGTGGCGCCGCTGGAAGCAATTGAGCTGATAATGCCTGAGACGCCTTTTTTATCGATTATTTTTTGGCCGGCCCGCCTGCGAACGTCGTATAAGTACCTGCTGATAAACTTATTGTCCAAAGGCCGGGCAATGCTGTAAACATTGAAGTCGAACAGTCCCAGCAGATAACCCACAATCTCAAAGTTGGCGTAGTGGCCGGCAACCATTAACAAGCCGCGACCCTCCTGCATCAGCCATTTGGTCCTCTCGACGTTTTTATAGTATGAGTAGTTGCGCCAGTTATATTTTTTCACCAATCGCGGCGTAAACAGTATATCAATCGTCAACATCGCAATATGTTCGAAGCTTCGTCGGCCGGTTTGTTGTATCCATTGTTCGCCGGCCTGTGGGAAACTTGCACGAAGATTGTCAAGGGCTCGCTTACGGCCGCGGTGATAGTATTTCCACAGCATCCGGCCGAGAAAACAAGCCATGTTCAGATTGGTCTCGATATTGAACAGCGAAAGAAAAACCACAACGGTCCGCAGGGCAATATAGCCCAACCAGTCCGTAAACGGATTGCGCTTTTTCTTTTTTCTCTTCGCCGGAGCCGAATCAGCCATAGACCGTGATTGTAGAGGCAAAATCAAGGGTGTCAAGAAAATCGCAGGGATTAACTTAAGGAGTAATCGTGACGCAGTTCAAAAGAAAACTTATAAAATCATCAGGTATTTTTTTCATTTCCGTGATGTCTCTGTCGGTCTGTGCCAACGCCAATCACGATGCGTGGGATTATAAGAGGGTCTTGGTGGTTGAAGAACAGGCAGGTGTGGCTGCGACAGATTTTCCGGTAAGTTTCGAGCTTGATACCGGAAAACTGATTGAAGAATGTAAACTGCGGCCTGATATGGCTGATATCAGGGTAACAGTTGGCGGTGTCGAGGTGCCGTGTCAGCTTGAAAAGACAGATGACGCAAAAACGCTGGTTACATTTCAAATTAATTTGGGGGCCAATCAAAAAAGAGAGGATGTGGTTTTATACTACGGTGGGGCCGTGGCCCAGATGCCGGAATATGATAAAAGCTGGGGCGAAATCAAGGATACGATGAACGCCTTTGAGAATCAGCTGCTTCGGTTCGGCTATGGAACCAAGATTGGTACATTCGGCGATATCTGGTCGTGCCAGACCGAGTTTACGATAATAAAATACAATGAAAACCTTTTCGGAGGCTCCAAAGTACCGCAAAGCTGGGCAAAGGCACGAGATGATGTTATCTACTGGGACCACAATGAACCGCCTAAGTTTGAGATTGAGGCGGACGGGCCGGTTTACAAGCGTGTAAGGTTCTTCGTGCCGGAAAAAAAATATGAGCATCATCCGGGACACGGTGTTAAAACACTGATAAACGCATCGAAAAGGGTGACTTTTTATAATCGCTGTCCGTTTGTCAAAGAGGAATTCGAAAATATCGAGGCCTTTACTATAGCAGCCTGTCCCGGAGGTATGGAACCACGGACCGATGGTCTGAGAAATTTCGATTATGTCGCGTACAATTTCGATTCCAATGAAATCACCTGGGAAGAAAAAGAAAGCAGGGCTGGCTGGACCAGTAACCTGAAAAAGCATCAGAAAGAACCGAGATACAGATGGGGACCGGATTATGAATATAACGGCTCTTTGATACTGGGTGTTTTTAATATCCACAACGGCAGAGGTCTGGGCAGTGTATTCAACAAATACTATGTCACCTTTTTCGTTGATTATCCGCATCATCGTGTCGGATACAGCGTGTATTCAAACAAAAAATTCCCGCAGACGCACTGGTGGTATTATGTCGAAGACGGCAGGGAACAGATAATAGAACGCGGTAAGACACTGGCTAAAGCTCCGACGGTGACCGTTGGCGGCGAGCAGATAAATTCGCTGCTGGAACCTGCTGGAGACTGGGGAAAGGTAAAAGTCGGCAAAGATTGCTACGGCCAGTGGGAGGTCTTCTTAGAGAACAGCCAGCTTAAAGTTCGTTACGGCACGAAGCGAAGAATACAGGCCTACATAACCAATTTTCTTATAAAAAACACCCACAAAAATTTAGCCGGGGTGTGTCTGGACGGCTCTGCACACCGGGATGAAATTGTCTATGCTGATGTTCTGAAGGACGCCCCCGATGAAAAAACAGTGCGTATCATCTGGAGAAATAACCCAGATACGCAATTGGATCCCTATGCGATAGCAAGGTCGGAAATTTCAATTTACCCGGACGGCAAATTTATCAAGATCAAATACGTTGATTTTGTTTTTCGACATATAGCGGAACACGGCACGAATGAGTGGGGCACATATAAAATATACGGCTACGACAAAGAAAACCCCCCTCTTTATGAGGACTGTTTTTTCTGGCGGGACGACCGCTACGGCTGCTATGATGTCAACGACGCACCCGGCAACGACCCGCGTGCCTTGAATTATAAGGGCCAATTCATTATGGGCGTCTATGACAAAGACGACGGAATCGGCTATGGCAGAGTTATACCTATCGAAAACGTTCACACTATCAAATTGTTATTCAGCACAGGCTTCGAGTTATTCCTGAGAAACCCGCCTTTTGAAAGCTATATATTTGCTGTTACCGAAGGGGGCAGCGAAGTTATATCGCTGGGCAAATCTCTTGCCGATACCGCCACTGTAAAACCACGTAAAAAATCACCGCCGATTTCTGCGGAAAAAGAAGGTATAATCAGGGTCGCCACTTGCCAGTTCGAGGTAAGCGGAGACATTAAGCGCAACGCAGCTCAAATGCGCGAACAAATCCTGCAGGCAAAAGAACAGGACGCCGATGTAGTTCATTTCCCGGAATGTGCCCTGTCCGGATACGCAGGGAACGATTTTAATTCGTGGGACGATTTCGATTGGGGCCTGCTGGTCTCAGAATCGCAGGCCATCTGCCGCCTGGCTGCCGAGCAGAAAATCTGGGTGATATTCGGCAGTGCTCATCGTCTCTCGGATGATAATTTGCCGCATAACTGCTTATATGTGATCGATGACCGGGGTCGAATAGTGGACCGTTATGATAAGCGTTTCTGTACGTCTCGTGATCTGGAATATTACTCTCCCGGTGACCACTTCGTGGTATTCGAAATTAACGGCGTTTCCTGTGGAGTATTAATCTGCTACGACTCGAGGTTTCCTGAACTCTATCGGAAGTACAAAATGCTGGGGGTCGAGTGTATGTTTCATTCATTTTACAATGCTCGTGGCAAAGGCCCAAACATTCTCACCACGATTATGCCCCCCACCGTCCAGACAAGAGCTGCCGCTAACTATGTATGGGTCAGTGCCACCAACTCGTCCGGTTATTATCAGGCTTGGCCGAGTATGCTGGTCCAGCCGGACGGCATCATCGTGGATGCATTGCCTCACAACCGAGACGCTGTTATAGTCAACATTGTTAATACACTGGAAGAGTTTTATGATGCCGCCGGGGCCAACAGAAAACGGGCTATTGAAGGCATTCTCCACAGTGGTGATGTGATAAAGGATCCGAGAAGCACCGACAGAAAGCAGTTTTGATCACGAAAAAACCGGATAGTGTAGAAAACAGTTTGCTAGCGAAAGGATGTAAATAACAATGGATGAATTATTGACAGAGATTTCTGGTATAGTCTGGGGGCCGGTGATGATATGCCTGCTGGTCGGTACGGGCCTGTACCTTACGATTCGGCTGGGCTTTGTGCAGTTCCGCTGGTTCGGACACGCTATAAAGTGTATCAGCGGCAAATATGACCGCCCCGAAGAAGCGGGCGATATCTCCCATTTCCGCGCCCTTACTACCGCGTTGTCGGCTACCATTGGTACGGGTAACATCGCGGGTGTGGCCACCGCTATCGCCACTGGTGGGCCTGGGGCTGTGTTCTGGATGTGGGTTACGGCACTGGTGGGTATGGCAACAAAGTTCACTTCCTGTTCGCTGGCACTGCACTTTCGTGACATACACGAAGACGGCTCGGCCAGTGGTGGCCCGATGTACTTTCTTAAAAAAGGCTTCAACCCGGCGTGGATGGTTCGGACAGTCGGCGAAGGTTTCACTCGCAAACTGGGGGCGGTATTAGCCGGTGCTTTTGCGTTGTTTGCAATAGTGGCTTCGTTCGGCATTGGTAATATGGTCCAGGCCAACTCGGTGGTCGATGGGATGAAATATGTGCTGCCGACATCCTGGCAGCAGTCGCAGATTGATGTTAACGCAATGGGTCTGCCTCTCTCCCTGAATTACTTCAGTCTGGTTATTGGTCTGATTTTGGCCATACTGGTGGGGCTGGTTATACTCGGTGGCATTCGGCGGATTGCCAGTGTCACGGCCAGACTGGTCCCTGTTATGTGTGTGATTTATGTTGTCGGTTCTATAGTAGTTCTGCTGCTTAATATCCACAGAATACCGCAGTGCCTGGCGATGATATTTGAATATGCCTTTACCCCTTATGCTGCTGGTGGAGGTATTTTGGGAGCAACGGTCGCACAGGCTATGCGTTTCGGTGTGGCTCGTGGAGTTTTCAGCAATGAGTCGGGACTGGGCTCGGCGCCGATGGCTCACGCAGCGGCTAAAACTCCTGAAATGGCTCGCGAGGGATTCGTGGCAATGCTGGGGCCGTTTATCGATACAATATGTATATGTTCAATGACGGCACTGGTAATACTGGTAACCGACGCACGCTCCACCGGCTTGACCAGCAGCTCACTGACCGCTCGGGCCTTTGATATCGGATTGTTCGGCTATGGGCAGTACGTAGTCGGTTTTGGGTTGATATTTTTTGCGTATTCGACGACAATTAGCTGGTCGTACTATGGCGACCGCTGTGCTGAATATCTTTTCGGCCGCTGGTCTGTACGCTGGTATCGGTATATATATCTGGTATTGATAGTTGTCGGGGCGATTGGTGCCTTGAAAATAATCTGGAACGTGGCTGATATACTTAATGCCTTAATGGCGGTCCCCAACCTTATTGGTCTGCTTGCGTTGGCCGGTCTGGTGGCAGCCAAAAAACGCGATTACGTACAGCGCCTCAAGGATGGACAGCTCGATAAATAAGAATCAAAACTATGTCTTACGAACGTCATTATTTGTCGGCAGAAATTGACCTGGACGCCATTGTTCACAATTGCAGGATTATCAGGGCAATAACAGGCCAAAAATGCCGCCTGTGCCCCACGGTAAAATGCAACGCCTACGGTCACGGCATTGAAGTGGTTCTGCCGGCACTCAAATCAGCCGAAGTTGAAATGGTATGCGTCGCTTCTATACAGGAGGCCCGGCAGCTCGTAGAACTGCAATGGGAAAAACCTATATTGTTACTGGGCTCGGAATTCAGTATTTACAACGGCAAACAAAAAAATGAACTTGCACGCTGGATAGTAGAGAACAAAATACGTATAACAGCTACCACCAAAGCTGATATCGAAGTACTTTCTGCCGCTGCAAAATCGCTCGGAAAACCAGCCATAATTCATGTTATGCTTGACAGCGGTATGACCCGAATGGGTCTTGAAGAACAAAAATTGTCTCAATTGATAAGTGAAATTAAAGGCCAAAGCTACATCAATATCGAGGCTTTATATACGCACTTCGCCGCGGCAGACGAGGCGGACAAAAGTTTCACTAATTATCAACTGCAAAGATTCAAGACATTCCTAAAACAACTGGAAACAACCGGCTTAAGAATTCCTATAATCCACGTGGCCAATTCCGCTGCGGCAATTGAACTGCCTGACAGCCACTTCGATATGGTTCGGCCGGGGCTAGCGGTATACGGATATCATCCAAGCACGCAAATGCACAATAAACCTGACCTTAAGCCGGCTATGAAAGTTGTCAGTTTCCTGATGCTGGTAAAAAAAATCTCCGCCGGAAGCTGTCTCGGATATGGCTGTACTTACAAGGCAGATGATGATATGATAATCGGCCTTGTTCCTATAGGTTATGGCGACGGCTATGACCGCAGGCTCTCGAACATCGGGAAAATGACTATCGCAGGCCGGCCGGTTCCGGTTGTAGGCAGAGTTAGTATGGACCAGACAACAGTGGACCTTACTGAGTTGTCAAAAAGTGGGCTTAAAGTTGCTGCAGGCACTGAAGTTACCATTATTGACAACGTTCGGGATGCCCACAACAGCGTTGAGCGAAAAGTTGACTTTAACCATTTTAAGAAAGGTTTAATTATGGAATTTGACAACAACAATATGTCAGAACCTGCAGAACCGGCACTGCCATCCGCTCAGACACCACCACCACCGCCACTAAAGACAGCCAGGAAACGGACCGGCTGGAGGATATTCTGGGCCGTTGTTATGGCCTTATCGGTGATGGCCAATATTGTTTTGTTTTTAATGCTGATCGGACTGGTCGCATTCTTTGCCGCCGGTCAGGCGGATATCTTGACCGAAGAAGTTATCCGGCAAGGCCCTCGGACAGCTAAGATTGCGGTAGTCGCCATTGATGGAGTAATAGACGATCAGCAGGCCGAGGACCTCTATAGCCAGATGAAGCAGGCCCAAAAAGACCAGGCCGTAAAAGCCGTAATTGTTCGGATAAATTCACCGGGCGGTATGGTCTCGGCCAGCGACCGAATACACAACCAGATAAAAAAATACCGACAGGAAACAAGTAAACCTGTGGTGGCTTTTATGGAGGGTATCGCCACTTCAGGCGGCTATTACGGGTCGGTGGCCTGTGAAAAAATAATAGCCGAACCGACCGCTGTTACCGGCTCAATCGGCGTGATAATGGGACATTTTGTTTTCGAGCGATTACTCGAAGAAAAGCTGGGCATTCAACCGGTCATTGTCAAGTCCGGCAGAAAAAAAGATTGGCCCAGTCCATTCCAGATGCCTACCGACGAACAGCAGCAATATCTGCAGGAAAAGCTGATTACGCCTGCCTACGAGAGGTTCGTAGAGATTGTTGCCGAGGGCAGAGATCCACTTACCTTAGATGAAGTCAGGGCCTTGGCTGACGGTGGTATTTACAGCGCAAGCCAGGCGCTGGACGAGAAGTTAATAGACAGAATCGGCTATTTTGATAGTGCGGTAGAGTTGGCTTTATCACTGGCAGGTATTGAAAAGGCCCAGGTAGTTGAATATCGAAGACCCTTCTCTTTGGCAGGTTTCCTCAGTTCTCGCACTCGAGGCGTTCTGAAAATCGATAAAGCCACACTCTACGAACTCAGTATGCCGCAGGTGTTGTATCTTTGGAACGCATACTGGTAACTGATTATCACAGGCCGTCAAACACCGACGATTCGTCTTCCGGCACCGGCACCAGTGACTCCATCAGGCAGAGTTTGCTTTTACGATAATGATGAACACCCTGACTGAGGAAGTTGCGAAGAACATATTCTGCCCAATCTCCACAGTTCTGATTTGTACCTTTCAAAGGCAGTTGGCCTATCGGTGCCAAATCCAAGGTCGGCGGATAGGACTCACTGGCTATGCAGTAAAGTTTTTTTGCCTGCCAGGGTTCCAGACCCAGCCGAGTCAACTGCGGCCAATGGTCTATGGCCCCCCCTGAGGTCTCAAAGGCCGGCAGGCCCGCTCTGCCGGAAACTTTATGGCCGGGTTTGTCATAATCGCCGTACACTCCGCCGTGTGTAATCACGATGTCAGGCCGATACGCCCGAATGGCGGCCACTATATGGCGGGTCACATTCTCTTCACCCTCCCACAATCTTTCGGTGAAGTGGTAATAATCACAGCCGTTATTGCCGGTTTCAAATTCGTCAAAATTGGTGCTGATACGTGCGCCGGACATCCAGACGTCCCGATCGTGCTCTAAGTTATAAGTCTCTTCGTATTCGCTGCTGTGACAGTCGCGCATGACCCCGACGTCAGCAATTTGCCTGCCCTCGTTAATCCCGTAGTGAGCCAGAAACGCACCTAACATAATCGGCGAGTCATCGCCATGAGCCAGCGCTACAAGCACATCGATTTTGCTGTTAGCTCCGTGCATCGTATTCCAGTTGTATCCTTTGTCGTTTGAAATCAGAATTTTCTCTCGCTCACCCGCCAGCACCAATTTACCTTTTGAGTCGGCCCACAGCGCCCGCAGCCAGTCTTTATTTTCTACCGGGCGTAACGACCAGCTCGCCCCGCCGTCTTCGGTCACCATTACCCTGGTGCCCAGCTCACCCACCGCATAGCCCAGTTTTTCGGTTACGAACTGAACCCTGGTAAGGTCAAGGAACTCACGTATTTTGGGGTCGAAAAAGGTAGCTGCCGGCTGCCACGTTTGGCCACCGTCGTTTGAGATGACAATACAGCCGTTATGTCCTACGATGCAGCCGGTAGAGCCGCTGAATGAAACGTCACGCCAGAACGGCCTGAAACCGTAGAACTTGCAGTCCGCCGCTGCGTCCACCTTTGCCCAGCTTTTGCCCCCGTCGCCTGTGCGAATGACCGTTTCGGATTCACCGACGGCAAAGCCGTTAAGCTTGTCGGTGAACGTGATACCGTAGAGCCATCGTATTGTACCGGTTGTCGGATACAGTGTCCAGTTGTCACCACCGTCTTCGGTTTTCAGCAGAATCCCCCTTTCGCCGCAGGCAAAACCCGTTTTCTTATCGATAAAACAAAGGCCGAACAAGTGCCGCCCTCGTTCGCCGTATTGACACTGCCACGTTTTTCCGCCGTCGCGGGTATGAAAGATGTATCCGTATCCGCCTCGTTGGTCGTGGCGCATTAGCCTGTTATCTTCGGCCATCCGAATACGCCCGCCCACTGCCCAGCCTTCGCGTTCATTGACAAAAAACACACGATATAGGTCCGCATCGGTGCTCAGCTCCACAGACTGCCAGCTTTTACCATCGTCTTCGGTTCGCAGTACAGTACCCATTGCCCCAACAGCCCAGCCTTTGTCGCCAATGAACTGAACGTCAAACAGAACGTATCCGCCTTTAGCTGGATGACTGACGGAATTATAATGACGCTTTGCATCGATAACTCCGAGAGTATTATCAATTTGCTCTAATGTATCTTCAGCGGTGGCAAGGTCTTTCATCGTTTTGAGCCTGAGCTTGTCTAATTTTCCGGCTAATTGCTTTGTCAGTTTTTCGTATTCCCCGGTGTATGAACTCAGTTTCTTTTCCGCATTGGCTATTTCGCGTTCAACAGCAGGCCGAACGTCGTCAACCCCATTTATGCGAACATCTGTCAGCGTTCCCAACATCTCCGGGTTGAGAAAATCGACGCCGGTGTACAGCCAGGCCTGCAGTTGTGAAGTCTGCCCCCTTCTTTTATCCAGCATTCGGTTGCGGAATACATTGAACCCCCAGCTTTTATCACAGCCGGGCGGCAGATTGAAACACCTAAGAGCAATGCTTACTTCTGCCCTCCATCCTTCATCGGTATTGTAGATATCGACATCTGCTTTCGGCTGCCAGCTTCGGTCAGGGGCGCCGAACTTATCGTAGTTGATACCGTTTATTCCGCCGTGATTGTCAACAGTAATAAGATAGTAGTCCTGATGTATGTTGTCCGCAGATTCGGTACGTGGCTGCAGAAGCAGCCAGAAGCATTCATCCGCAAAAAGGGCCGTATCGATATACACGCCGTTGACGTTGGCACTTTGTCTGGCCATACCATCGCTTACCCGTGTCTCGACGTCAGCGGTGCGGTCAATCTTCGCTCCGTCGGCTTCTAACTTGAAGTGCAGGTATCCGGGCGATGAAGCAACCTTTGTCTTGGCGGCGTTGGCGTCGATTTTCTCTGCGGTCTTATCGACACGATTGACTTCGATGGTTTCAGCTTTCGACCATAGAACACTGTCCGGCTGATCGTCTATTGCGGCGGCACTGACCGAATCGCCGCGTGCCTCGGGTTTCGGCGGCTTTACCTCCTGCATAAATTCCCGCCTCGGCCAGTAATAGCCGACAAGGTCGTCCCGCCTTACCCGCACACCCTGTTCGACCGTAACGCCAACTTTAGGCCCATAGAGTCTGGCCGGTGTGTCTTGGTCTTTTTTGCGGGCGTGCAGAAATTCCAGATTCCACTTCCAGCCGGCCTCTGAATAATTGTCTAAGCCGGAAAATGGAATAATCATTTCTGCGAACCATTTATTGTCTTCTTTAGAGGTGGTAACCTGAATATTCGAGTCCCACGATGAGAAGAAATAGCCGTCTAAATATGGGTCGAAATACGAATCCCACACAACTCCGAGACAATTGACGGCGATTGAGTAATAGTAATTGCGTCCGTATTGTATATTGTCGGGAAGCCAAGGCTTCAGATTGATTTGTACATAGTCATCGGACGTGATGACCATATCATTCTCTTTGACCGATGCCTCGGCGCCGCCCTCGGCAAAAACCTCCCAGAACAGGTAAATATTATCCTCATCGAAAAGCACGCTCACCATTGTTTCTTCTTTGTTACCGGTAGCATCGACAAACGGTGTGACAGTCTGTGCACTGTGCCAGTCGCCTTCGTACTTTCGACCGTCTAAGTTTATTATTGTTTTACCGGGTGCTGCTTTATGCAGCCGCAACTGTTTTCCCGGCTCGGATTCAACCGAAATGAGCCGGTTACCGCCCCTGCTGACGCGGTCGCCGCAGGCAATGTGTTTCTGGGCAAAGCTGCTGCTTACCAAAATTATAGACAGTACAGTCAACACCACCACAATTCTTGTAAACCTCATTGTTATTACCTCCTTAGAATATCTGAAAGTAAATAGGGTGCGATGAATCGCACTAATTATACTGGACAAGCATATCAGAAACCGAAATTATTCTCCACTTCAATTGTACCCTCCTCACAGCCATCTGCCATCTTAAATCCCACACTGCTGTTGGTAACTTTGTTACCGCTTATCCGGATATCGCGGCTGTTATATACAAGAATTGCTTCTTTGCCGGACTTGTCGATAACATTGTTAACGATATCAGCTCCGTCTGCATAACCGATTTTAATGGCATTTCCGTCGGTACCCTGTATGATGTTGTTTTCAACAGTAATTCTTCGATGAATCCCCGGCGATGGTTTTTCGTCACCCAGACAGGCAAGGCACTCGATTACTCCGCTGACGTATGCCCGTTCGAATCTGCAGTCTATAAACCGGTTGTTTCGAATCATTATGTCCTGTGAACCGATTGATTCCCACCAGGTGTTCAAATCCACGTTCATAACAACGCCGGAAGCTGACACATTCTGTAAAGTACAGTTTTCAATAACGGCATCCCGCGTCTTA
>SMTZ1_10005628_pt1 | contig 12603 bp, 9 predicted proteins | sample DeeMarSWOR136_30_FD_25667 | JGI IMG/M metagenome (IMG submission 25667) | reverse complement strand
GAAAGCATGGAACTTATCATCGTCTTCGTTTCGTTCGAGTTGAGCCGCGTCAATTCAAGCGTGGTGAGCAGTTCCATATCGGTCGTCTTTTCCAGAAGTGGCCCTAACTTCGTTTCGTCTTCGACGACTCCAACGAAAAAGATGCTCCTGCTGGCAATCTCTGGAGCCAAGTATCCAAGGAAGTCGATACTGAGGACATCCGCGCAATCCAATTCGTCCACAAGCAGAACTAACGGTTTGTGGATATCCGAAAGCTCCACGAAGGTTCCCGTCAGCTCTTCGAACAGTTTTAGACGAGCGCTCTCCTGAGAGAAATCGCTGGGGATTTCCATCTCCCGCTCCAGCCTCTTCCCTGCTTCCTGCAGCATCCTTTTTACAAGTGAGAGAGGTGACTTTTCTCCCCTTGGACAGGCCAGATGAATGACATGGCAGTCCTCCATCTGCAGTCCGTAGCCCAACTCACGGAGTATTCTTGACTTTCCAATCCCCCTCTCTCCCACGATGAGGGCTATCTTTCCTTCCTTCTTCGCATGCTTGTACAATCTCTGGAGTAGAGACATCTCAGAGTCTCTTCCAATCGTACGGCTGGTTAGAGCCGATGGTTTGAACTCAAAGCTCATCTCCGGAAGATACTCACAGAGACCCTGCCAGACTTCTTCCACACAGCTATACCTCTGGTCTGGGTCTCGCTTGGTCAATTTGGACACGAGGTTTTTCAAGGGCTTCGGTACGGGTGCTTTCAGGGGAGGGAGCTTCTGATCCAGGGAGTGAATTCTCTCTCTTCCAAGGATTTCATGGAGCACTACGCCCAGCGAATACAGATCAACCCTGGGATCGATTTTCCCACCCTTGAACAGCTCTGGCGCAATGTACGCGAGAGTTCCACCGGCCGATTTGGAGCTCGAGCCCACCAACCTTGCAAGCCCGAAGTCCAACAGCTTCGCTCTTCCATTCTGCACTATGATGTTTTGGGGCTTGATATCGCCATGTATTAACCCTTCTTGATGCACGTGGTGGAGCACCTGGAGCAAATCCCCAATAACTGAATAGAGGGACTCATAATCAGCTTTCTTCTTGACGAAGTGGTTGAAGATGTCGTCTCCCTCGACAAATTCCATCGTGAAGTAATGACTATTGTCAGCCTTCTTGAAGTCATACACTTCTACGATATTGGGGTGGTTGAGATTGGACAGTGTGAAAAACTCGTTTTTGAATTCCATCACGACGTCCGGTTCTTCAGATGAACACATCTTCAGTACACGAATTGAATTGGTGAGCGTATCCCTGACTTTGTAGACGTTTCCTCCATCGAGAGAAGAAATCACCTTGTATCTTTTGTCTATTACCATTGCTCAACTACATTTTGCTTGAAAAGGATACGCTGTCAAGACACTTATTATCCAGGTAGCCAGAAGGGTGAACTCTCCTCTGGGTACGTTAATCAGTGTATTATCAAACACACTCGTTCTTCTCCATTCTACGAGGAATTCTGAAGATTTGCCATCTCCGTCAAGAGAGTCCAGCACAACCGAGCATCCAGAAGGCATCTACTCCCCGTTGACTGAACTCGAATTCATTTTATAGTATTGGGTCGTGAAAATCCTGGGGGTCATACCAGCCCGCCAACAATCTGTGAGACTGCCTTCCAAACCCCTTTTTCAGATAATGGGTAAGCCACTAATTCAATGGGTCTATGAACGAGCGAAAACAGCGAAGACACTTAACAGGCTGCTTGTAGCAACTGACACGGCCGACATAAGCGACACAGTCACTCGATTCGGTGGAGAGGTTGTGCTCACTTCAACAGAACATACTTCCGGAATGGAGAGAGTGGCTGAGGTGGCGCGAAATCTTCCATATGAGATAGTCGTCAATATACAAGGCGATGAGCCGCTTGTGAGGCCTGCTTCAATCGATGAGCTTGTCACCCTCATGATTCGAGACTCAGAAGTAGAAGTCGCGACTCTGGTTACCCGATGCCATAAAGACGAACTCGAAAATCCGAATGTGGTGAAAGTCGCCTGCGGAACAGATGATTTCGCGCTCTACTTCTCAAGGACTCCCGTACCCTACTTCATGGATGGTTCTGCAGATTACTACAAGCACATCGGCGTGTATGGATTCAGAAAACAGGCCTTGCTGGAGTTGAGTGCGCTGCCCAGATCCAAACTGGAAGAGATAGAAGACCTCGAGCAGCTGAGGGCCCTTGAGCACCACTACAGAATACGGGTGGTGTTCACCTCCTATCACACGATTGGCGTCGACACACCTGCAGATCTTCACAAAGTTGAGCGTGTACTCAGGGAGGAGTCTTGAGAAGAAAGCAGAGGTACATAATCATCATGGGGGGCGTTATTTCTGGCGTGGGTAAGGGGTATGCCACAGCCTCTATAGGCAAGATTCTACAACAGTACGGATACACCGCTACAGCCATCAAGATAGACCCATACATAAACTTTGATGCTGGTACACTGAGACCCACGGAACATGGTGAAGTGTGGGTCACCGACGATGGCGGTGAAATAGACCAAGATCTGGGATCGTATGAGAGATTCCTGGAAATCGAGATTCCGAAATGTAACAATATCACCACCGGTCAGATCTACAGTTCAGTCATCAGCAAAGAAAGGGAGGGGAAATACCTGGGTGAAACGGTGCAGTTCATTCCCCATATACCGGACGAGATCAAGAGGAGAATCCGGGAAGCGGGCAAAGGATACGATTTCGTGCTCGTGGAAATAGGAGGCACAGTAGGTGATCACGAGAATATCCCCTTCCTCTTCGCGGTGAAGAGTCTTGAAGTCGAGGTCGGTAGGAAGAACATAATCTACATACTGCTCACCTTTCTGCCTATTCCTTCACATATCGCGGAGATGAAGACTAAACCGACTCAGCAAGCTGTCAAGATGCTCAGCGAGAGTGGTATTTTCCCCGATTTCATTCTCTGTCGTGCCGCTAGGCCTCTTGACAAGGTGAGGAAGAAGAAGATAGAAACCTACGCCAACATAGCGGCCGATTACGTGATTTCTGCCCCAGATATCGATATTCTCCCCTCTATCCCTCTCAACTTCGAAAGAGAGAAGCTCGGTCTAAAAATCCTCGACAAGTGTGGTCTGAAACCGAAAAGGACGCCAGACTGGGGTAGGTGGAAAGAGTACACACGCAGAATTGAGAATCCTGAGTGGCGAACGAACGTGGCTCTCGTGGGGAAGTACGTAGATATAGGAGACTACAACCTGAGCGATGCGTATATCTCGGTGAACCAAGCGCTGACGCATGCCGGCGTTGCACACAACTGTGGAGTGGACATCAGCTGGATCGACTCGAAGAAACTGGAGGAGGATCCCAAAGAGGTGCTTAATCTTCAGAATTTTGACGGCGTAGTCGTTCCCGGAGGATTCGGAACCTCAGGTGTTGAGGGAAAGATTGAGGCTATCAAGTTTTCAAGAGAGACCGGTGTTCCATTCCTCGGTCTTTGCTACGGATTGCAGTGGGCCGTGGTTGAGTATGCAAGGAATATGTGCCATTTGAAGAACGCGAATTCCACAGAAGTCAATCCTAAAACCAAACATCCAGTAGTCGACATCCTCCCGCGTCAACGCAGAGTAGTGAGTGAATCAAGGTACGGTGGCACGATGCGACTTGGTGCATACGGTGCCAAACTTAGGCCCGGAAGTATGGTCTCCGATCTTTACAGAGAGACAAATCGGATCAGTAAAGACAGGGCGAAGATTAAGAGAATGCTGCGCGATAAAACTGAGAGGTTTAGACTCGGAGCATTCAAGGACTATCAAGACGTCATACTGGAACGACACAGGCATCGATACGAGGTTTCTCCTAGATACGTGAAGACTCTTGAACGCGGGGGCCTTTTCTTCTCAGGATACCACATTACGCGGCAGAGAACAAGGCTGATGGAGTTTCTTGAGATTCCGTCACACCCGTTTTTTGCAGCCACCCAGGCCCACCCTGAGTTCAAATCGAGTCTTGAGAGTCCCTCCCCTCTCTTTTACGGGTTTATTAGAGCTGCTCTCGAACGGAGAAAATCTATTTCCAGATAGGTTGAAGGAAAAACCTTGCCCCGACTCCTCCCTCAAATTCAAGAGCGGTCTTCGGTGCAAGCTCAAAAACGGGAGCGATTTCAAAAAACGCTTCGAATGGTGGATAACTGAATTCTATCCCTCCACTCATTCTCACTCCGAATCTCGAGCATTCGTTTCCGTCGCCACACTGCTTGAGTTTCAGTCTACTACCAATTCCGGTGTATGACGCCCATTCCGGTTCAGGAATCAGTCCGCCAAAATGATGAACGTAAGTGGAGTGGAGATGGAAATGCCCTCCAAATGCCCAAGCGACTGCGACATCCACCGCACGTTGCGGAGACAACCAGTATTTGCCTGACAGGCCGGTAGGATCACCAACGCACATCCCTACTCCCAGGGACCCAGTCTCCCATCCTATCGCAGAAAATGAGAGAAGAACTCCCACAGCAATGAGAAGACAGATTGCATATCTGTTCAGTCTCATTTGCACCGACTTGAGACTAATCCACATTGAGAAATCTGTCAAGTGTTGGTTGGGTTCTAGATTTCAATATGCTTTTTGAAGACGAAGATTCAGTCTCGCTGCGTAATTGAGCACTTTGGCGAAATCCTTCAAAGTCTGCATTTCAGCCTTTCTCTCTCGCCACAGAGGACATATGGAATTGTTTTGGAGAAGAGGGTCCAGAGAGCCTATCCGTCCGTCAGTTCTCATCTTCCTCCAGTCCGCTGTTCCTGGTATGGGTGAGTATTCGGCTAAATGGACCTTTGCACCCAGGCTGTTGACGAACAGACAAGTCTCTGCCACTTCTCTTGAAGATTGATCTGCCATTCCGGCCAGTACGTAGACGATCACCTCTTTTCTCGAATATCCTGCTTTCTCAAGATTGTTGAGCGCAAGGATGAGATCCTTATTGGCAACTTTTCCACCCGTTGACAGTTGTCTCCTTCTATTGGAAGTCTCCAGAGAAAGATAGAGAGAGGTGAAGTTTGCTCTCTTCATCTTATGGGCAAGCCTCTCTTCTACAAATCTTGGGTGAAGTCCATTCGGCACGTGAAATCTGCTTCTGATCTTTCTCCTTATGATCTCATCCAAGATCTCTTCGATGTGCTCTCTGGGTCTCCAGAGAAGAGCATCATCGTAAAACACGATGTCTCTCACTCCCAGTTGCCAGTAGTAATATTCCATCTCATCAGCGACTTTGGATGGATTTCTCTGGTAGAATGGGCCCGAGACGATGTTGGATGCACAGTAAGTACACCTGAATGGACATCCCCTTGAGGTCAGGATACACACATAGTCGAGTTGAGGATAGAGGTCATACGCAGGGTAAGGAAGTTCATCAAGATTCCTGTACCCGCTGATCTTCAAGAAATCCAATCCCTTCTCTGCATTTCCACGTATTACAGAGTCTGCTCCACAAAACCGCTTCGCATGTTCATAGCAGAGGGTCGCATATATTCCGCCGACTATTACGGGCACATGGGGAAAACGCGACTTGACAATGCGTACCGCTTCAAAGAGTCCCGGATACCAGAAGGTCATCGTACAGGTCATAAACACCATGTCCGGACATACAGTTTCCTCCAGTCGCTGTGTAAAGTAGTCGATTGGAATACCGTACCTCTTGTAATATCTGTTCACGTCCTTGAGAACCATTGGTTTTTCCACCCTTCTCGAGTAGAAATTGCCGGTACCATATCGCCTATCCTTTACTGTAGGATGTCCTGGGCTTCTCCTATCGAGAAGATCGAGCAGGGTGACCTGGAAGCCGTTCTCCCTTAATATACTGGCAAGATAGAGAAGTCCAAGAGGTTTTAACCAGAAGTCAAAGGCTGCGAAATCATAGATCCACGGATTGACTAAGAGTGCTCTTTTCAGTCCCAAAGCTCCCACTCTAACCCAAGAATATGATCTCTCCCTGGCATTGGGTAGCCCTGTCTCACTTCGTACTGCGAGTCGAGCAGGTTGCGAAGTCTGAGGAATACCGTCAGATTGAGAATTCTCCAGAGAAATTTGGTGTGAATGAGGCCGTATTGGCCGAGTTCCTCGTCGGTTTCGCTAATCCTTTCTCCTGTGAATTCACCACTCACGAGAACCGCTCCCTCCAACTTCTCATCCCTGAATGTTTTCCCGACCTGCACGTAACCTCCTGCCTTGATACGAGGTTGATACATTATCTGACTGCCACTGCCATCCAATGCTTCCGATATGGTCAGATTCAGCCCACCGGAAAAGGGACCTTCGCGCGAGAATTCGATGTCGAGTTCTGTACCCGCGACGCTAGCGTCTCCCACATTATACGGCGCCCAATGCCCGTCCTCGACTCCAAACTGAATCATATCCTCCACTTTCTGTCTGAAATGGGCAATGCCTCCACGGATGGTTGGAAACTCCATTTTTAGACCCAATTCTACTCCTGTGCTCAGTTCTGGATTGAGATTTGAGTTTCCAAATCCTGGATAATAGAGTTCATTGAGTGTAGGTGCTCTGAACGATCTGTTCCAGTTGAGATACAGTGCGCACACTGTTCCAAGAGGAAAGGTCACTCCGATGGAAGGTGAGAGCTGCCTCCCATATTCCGAGTGGAGATCGACCCTGGTAGCTGTGAACAAATCCATCCACGGACTGAAGTTCATATCAAACTGGGCAAACCCGCTGTAGACATGAGTCCTCCATTCTTCTCGTCTAAGGTCGCCAATTGCCCTTTCACCATAGAAGCCAACCGCCCCCTTATGCCGCTCCAATAGCGGGAATCTCCGCTCCAGTTGAATCCCGGATAGGTTATTCCTGTTCGTCTCACGACTAGCCAGATCTGGATTCCTGTATGTGTTCCATGTCTCCGAGCTGAAAACTTGTATCTCGGTCTCACTCAGAGAAGAGACTCTCCTCAGTCTTACGTCTGCGTCTAGTCGATAATCTTCTTCTCTCGCATTCGGAGTAGGAAAGAATACGGTGTCGCCCGGGATACCGAGTTCACCCCGGTATCTCCTCACTCCAACACTCAGTTCCCATGGAGGCCTGATTGAATAGCTCAGATGCCCGCCGATGTTTGTTCCGTTGTAATCACTGTTGGTTCTGAATCCGTCGGATTTCTTCAGTTCTGCTGAGACGAAAAGACCCACACTTCTACCTGCGCTTCTCCCGAACTCAATCTCACTTACCGATGTGTTATGGCTGCCATTCTTCACCGCAATTCTTGTGTATGGCAGCCCTTGGCCGAATCTTTTCGTCATGAGGTTCACGACACCTCCCATTGCATTTGCGCCCCAGAGGCTCGATGCTCCTCCTCTCACTACCTCTATTCTGTGGAGCATGCAGAGAGGAATCGTAGAAATATTGAGAACACCATTTTGAGGATCATTGAGAGGTCTCCCGTCCAGCAGGAACAGCACCTGTTCACTTCGTCCATTTCTCATTGTGAAGGTACTCAGTCCTCCGAGGTAACCAAAGCTGCTCAGATTCCCAGAAGGGATGAGATACGAAAGATCTCCGAAATCGCTCACCCCATGCAGTCGGATTTTCTCTCCTTCTATGATGGTGACCTGAGCGGGCAGCTTCAAAGGAGATTCATTTATTCTCGAAGCAGTAACAAGTACCTCTTCCAGGGTATACTGTGGTTCAGCTATTGTCGTATCTTCTTCAGCTTCTGCAAAGACTGTGCCAAAGAGACTCACACCGTACAGAAGAAACAGCCATGTCACCATTACACACCTCCTCTTTCAGGAGGGGAAACACAAAAAATGCCCGACTTCCGTCGGGCTTAGCATACTTCCCCTCGAAAGCCGCTTATTTCATCGAAATTGGCAGGTCTCCTGGCTCGCAGGTCTTCCTCCTCCCAACCTTCCCGTTCCTTCCCAAACACCCAGGACTTGGAACAGTGGCATTCTGGGACTCGTCACTGCTACAGTGGCGGGGCCGCTCCAAAAATGGATTCCCTTTTGATCCCCAAAGGAAACCAATTCCGAAAAAAGTGACCATGCAAAGAACTGATTTATTCTAATTCTGAGTTAACATCCTGTCAAGTACCGCATGAGAGATCGTGTGGCACTTCTCTATGCGCATATTCACAGATAGCATTCAGCCCACACTCACTACATTTCGGCATACGAGGACGACAAAGATCTCTCCCGAAACCTATCATGAGAAGACTCATTTCACTCCAGGTCTCTTCGGGGAAAATCCGTTTGAGCGCCTCCTCGGTCTCTATGGGAGAACGGGTTGATACCAGGCCCAGCCGGTTGGAGATCCTGTGGACATGAACGTCTACGGGGAACGCGGAAATGTTGAATCCATAGGCGAGCACGCAGTTTGCAGTCTTCCGGCCCACCCCGGGCAATGAGAGGAGCTCTTCCATTGTGGATGGAACACCGCCTCCGTGCCTTTCAATGAGGATTGACGATGTCTCTCTGATGTGGCGTGCCTTCGCTCTGAAGAAGCCTGCGGCCTTGATTAGTCTCTCTATCTTCCGAATGGGCGCACTCGCAATCTCCTCCGGCGTCGTGTAATTGGCGAAGAGTTTGCTGGAGGCCATTTCGGTGTTCTCCTCTCTTGTCCTCTGTGAGAGTATTGTAGATACTAAGACCCTGAATGGGGCGCTCAGCCGATGCCGAGAGCGATATCTCTTCCTCAGATAATCAACAATCCGGTCAGCCTTCACGGTCACAGTTAGCAATATCTGAATGGCCAGGTCAAGCCTGCCATCGTCGCTGGATGCAATGTCTCCTCACCTCCCGGCTATCCTGCCCCTGGTTGCATTGGATTGACAAAACCTAGAGTACACGTAAAGTTCTTACAGCAGGGCTCTCGAGTGGACGCGTTCCTTTTGACCCGTCGCTAAGCCAGAATCGGTCACCCGGGACGGAAGACAATTTATCATTCTGGCTCGACAGAGCGTAACTGAGGGCCGTCCTGTGACGTCAGTAGTTATGAGGAAATTGGGAAGAGACGGGATCGAGTCTCTCGTCAAAGCGGCGAAAAACCTTGACCGTGAGGCTCTGTCGGAGTTGTGCGTCTACTTCTACCCAAGGATTTACAGATATGTCTTTTATAGAGTGGGAACCAGACAGGATGCAGAAGATATCACCAGCGAGGTGTTCGTGAGGATGGTGAAATCTCTGAGCACACAGAAGGGGTCGTTCCAAGCCTGGCTGTTTCGCATAGCTTCCAACCTGATAATAGACCACTACAGGAGAACCGCCAGACGGAAGAAGGCGCTTTTGGCGAGGGAGCACCAGGCGTTGCTGGAACCTGAACGGAATGAGAGCCACGATCTACTGCTGCAACACAGACTGAGAGAGGCGTTGAGCGAACTGACGGACGAACAGCAACAGGTAATCACACTCAAATTCATGCAGGACTATGACAACAGCGAGATCGCCGATATGCTCAGCAAATCTGTTGGAGCCGTAAAGGGACTCCAATTCAGAGCACTTGCTAACCTAAGGAAGATACTGAAGAGAGGAGACTGAATGGAAAAGGATATGGAGACGATTCTGGATTGGTGTCTTGATCAAATGAGGAGAGGCAAGAAGATTGAGGACTGCCTTGAGTCATATTCTCAATTGGCAGGGGAATTGAGGCCTCTCTTGCTTCTGGCAAAGGATATCGAGGGAATACCGACACCGGAACCGAGAAAGGAAGCACTCAACCTCGCTCTGATGAGAGTCGGAGAAGCAATCAGTACAGCCAGGAGAAGAAGACCGTTCTTCCAGAGGATATTCCTCCACGGTTTCCTCGTCAGACCCGCCGTAGCCGGAGCGCTATCTCTCGCGCTCATCCTGGTGTTCATAGGATGGGCAGTGGGCATGCTCTCAGCAGACAGTCTTCCGGGAGATTGGCTTTATGCAGTGAAGAAGGCAGGCGAGGGGATGAAGTACACTCTCACGAGGAGCGCAGACGCCAAAGCCGAGCTCCGGATGGAATTTTCGGGTGAGCGACTTGACGAGTTGATCAGGACCGTCGAAGAGAGCGGCGCCCTGGACAAGACGCTCCTGCAGAATCTTCTCAACGAGGCTGAACTCGCTCTGGACGAAGCCCAGCCGGTGAAGGAAGACACCTTCACACTTATCGCGGCGAAACTGAACCACTTCACCGCCTGTCAGAAGGCAGTCCTGGAGCAATTGAAGCCTCGAGTCCCTTCAGGGGACCGTAGCGAAATAGACAAGGCAATTGAGCTGTGTCGCAGGCGCTGCAGGTGTTTGAAGAGGATGATTGAACGGAAAGAGCCAGGAGACGGAGATCGGGAATGGGACTCAGGATGTCGCTGCAGAGACATGTGCAGAAATGAGCCCTCTCGCGACGACTCTCCCGAGTAGCTCGCGTTTTTCCTGCTGGAAGAGATGAATACGGAGTGCCGGGTCACCGTAAGGAAACCGGCACCACACCGGAGCCAACCTGTGTTCGGGGAGCACCTTGTAAAGCTCACGGAGAGATTGGTTCTGGGTGGACTCTCCATCATTCTGTGTGCGAGTGTCTCCACAGGACTGAGTCTTGACAGCCTGTTGGAAGAAGCTCTCCAAGCCAATCCCGAAATCCTTGCGGCCCGCAGCAGGTGGGATGCAGCGAAAGTAAGAATCCCACAGGTCAGGTGGTGGCCTGACCCTCAGTTTGGCATAAGCTATGAAAAGATACCACAAGGGTCGTATTCGCTCAAAGACGCAAATATGAGGATGTTCTCGATCTCTCAGATGATACCGTTCCCAGGCAAGCTCAACATGAGGGGAAGGCTGGCTCAAAGTGAAGCCATGATAGCGGGCGAGGAATACGAAGCAGCGAGACGGCTAGTGGTCGCCGAAGTGAAGTCAGCTTACTACAGACTTTTCTTAGTCCACAAGTCTATAGAGATAGAAGACGGGCGGAAGGAGTTGCTCAGGAAATTCGGGAAGATAGCCGAAACGAAGTATGCAGTTGGCCAGGCGTGCCAGCACGACGTGTTGAGGGCTCAGGTGGAGCTGGCTCTCGCCGCAGACAACCTCATCACTCTGCAAGAACAAGAGCTACCTACAGCAGAGGCACAACTGAATGCTATTTTGAATCGGCCTCCTCAACGTCCTTTAGGGACTCCTGAGAAGCTCAGCATTCCTGAAATCACGCTGAGTGAAAGGGAGCTTCAGGAAATCGCCCTAGAGCGCAGACAAGTACTGAAAGCAATGGAACACGCGATCGAAAAGAGCAGGACTGCCTACAGCCTGGCCAAGATGGAGTACCTGCCTGACTTCACGATCAAGCTTACACAGGAAGAGATGGATACGCCCACAGGGACTGAAATCAACAGGGGGGTGGTGGCATCGATCAGCCTTCCAGCATGGTTCTGGAGCAGAAACCACGGTATCTCAGAGAAGAGAGCCAGGAAGGCCGGTGCTGAGGCTTCCTACCTGGCGATGAAGAACGTGGTCCTTTTTGAAGTCCAATCCGCATTCGCCAGATGCAGCGCGTCGAGCCGAAGGGTAAACCTTTTCGACGTCACGTTAATTCCACTTGCTGAGCAGGCTCTCAAAGCCACTACCGTCGCCTATGAGACGGGGAAAGTCGATTTCTTGACTCTAATGAGCAGCGAGCGCACTCTGAGAGATGTGAAGCTAAGGTATTACGAAGCTCTCGCCCAGTATGGAGTGGACGTGGCTGATCTGGAGAAGGCCGTTGGCGCAACGATTTTTCAGTGAACCCAAGTTGTCTATCTGTGCCGGACATCCTCAATGGAGTCCCGGACTGAGTCAAAAACGGGGGTAACATGCACGAGGCATCGCTGGTTCTGGCAACGCTTGTCATATCAGGATCACTGTTTCTCTCCTGCAAAAAAGAGGAGGTCACGACCGAAACTCTGTCTGAGATTGACGAGCGAAGGGAGACTCTGTACTGGATATGCGGCATGCATCCTTCGGTCAGAGTCTCTCCAGAAGAATACGAGAAGAGTAGCCCAAAATGCCCCATCTGCAACATGGACCTGGTGCCCGTCTACGGGGAGACGGTTGAACTGGAAGGTGCCATCCCGACTGTGACTCTCTCTTCCTACGCCGAAAAGCTGGCCGGCGTGAGGACTGAGGAGGTAACCTATCGAAGACTGGTCAAAGAGATCGTTACTGCAGGGAAGATAGACTACGATGAACGGAAGGTCGCTCATGTAGCTGCCCGCGTAGGAGGGAGAATTGACAAACTCCATGTCGACTTCACAGGCATACGGGTGAAGAAGGGAGAGCCTCTTGCCTCAATTTACAGCCCTCAGCTTGTTTCGACTCAGGAAGAGTATCTATTGGCTTTGGAGACTCTCCACAAGCTGAGGAACAGTCACCTTCCGGAGGTGGTTAAGAATGCGAAGTCGTTAGTAGAATCGACTCGGAAGAGATTGCTGCTCTGGGGAATTCCTGAAAGAGAAATCCAAAGACTGGGGCAGGAACAGAAGGCCAGTATTCATATGACTATCTATTCGCCGATCGATGGAACGGTTGTGGAGAAATCAGTGTTGGAAGGGAAGTACGTTAAAGAAGGGGACCACCTCTACACGGTCGCCGAGCTCTCTCATCTTTGGATGTTTGCAGATGTCTACGAATACGAAATGTCCTG
>SMTZ1_10005627_pt1 | contig 12603 bp, 10 predicted proteins | sample DeeMarSWOR136_30_FD_25667 | JGI IMG/M metagenome (IMG submission 25667) | reverse complement strand
CGCCGGGGCGAATTTCACTTCCGGTGTGAATTGCCAGAGCGGCGTGATCTTGTGAGGGATGGCGGCTTTCGTCGTCGCTTTACCTTTATTATCCACACGGAATGTCGGCCAGTCGGCATCCGAGTCGGGCAGACTCGCGACATTCACCGGATCTCCTGTCCCTTTCTCAAGGCGTTTTGCTGTTGTTGCCTTCGGGCTGAAGTCGAAATCTCCAGCCGGTCCCAAGCAGGTTACGCCATAGATCGAAAGCTGACAGTCGCAGACCGACGGCCACCAATACAGCAAACCATTGGCGATGGTCACCCCATCGTGACACTGAGGACGCATCGGCGAAATCCACTGCGGCCGCTCGGAGGCCAGGTCCAGACGCACAGAACCGCCGCTGGCACGGAAGAAGATCGCATCCGCCGATCCCGTCGGTCGCGTGCAGGCCCGGCGAGCCTGGTCGATCCGGGCCAACTCTTTGCCGGTCAGTGGATCGAACTTCTTGCTCGGGTGTTTGTCAATCTGGCCGCTGAGGGCGTAAAGCCCATCATCTCGCAGAACCAATTGGAAGTTGCTGTAGAGATTTTCCCAGAGGATGCTGCCGTCTTCGGCCGAGACCGCAAGCAGCTTGCCGACTTGTGGTCCGGCAAAATACAGGGCTTCGTCGCTGCATTTGAGATAGCACGTCGTTCGCCAGTTGGTGCGCCAGTCCTGTCGGTTCAGATAGGATCCGAGAGACTTGAACAAGGCCCGGTCGTTCTCCGGCGTCTTTCGCCAGAGAACGTTGCCGTTCTTTGCATCCAGGCAGGCCAGATAGGCTCCAAAACGGAAGATGTAGATGCGCCCGTTTTTCATGCACATGGCCCGGCCATCCACGGGTTTCTCTTCTCGATAGCTCCACAGGACCTCTTTAGTCACAGGATTGATGGCCAGCACATTTCGGCCAAACCCCCAAGGATGATCCGGCTGATTGAAACCCTTCGATATCGGGTTCCAGGGCCAACCGTGGAGTTCCCGCCGCCACCGTTTCGTCGGGTCTCTTTGCTCTTGCTCGCCCATGAGCGCATAAAGGACGCCGTCCTCCAGCGCCATCCACTTCCAGAACGTCCCCCCGGCGTGCTCGACCGGCGGGATGATCTCGTCTTTGAGCCGACCGGTGACGGTATCGATTAGCTTGCAGGACTTATCGTCGCCAACGTAGAGCGTCGTCGGCGTGGCGATCATCGTGTTGCGGTGGATCATCACCCCCTCGGCCAGATCACGCTGCCAGAGGATCGTGCCGTTGTAGCCGTTGAATGCGACGAGCTTGTTGAGGAACGGTTCCTCCCGTTCTTTGAAGGCGACGTGTCCGAACGCCTTGAACATGCGTCCGTCGGAACCCACCGCCACCTGCGGCAACGGGGCATATCGCGGCTCAGCCAGAAACTGGGTCAGATATGGGGCCACGACAACCTTATCTTCGGATTGAGGATTATTATCCGGACCGTGATATGGGTGGGTCCAGTCATCGACGCCGTCGGGGAACGGCTTGCTTAGAACTTTGTTGGGTCCCAATAAGGCTTTTCCCTCGGGACGAAGAATCCGGAGCACCTCAGCCTCCACTTGCCGGGGCATTTCGAACAGCGCAACAACAGCATCGGCCAAATTGTCAGCTAACTGTACCCTGGTCAATGGTCCTTGCTCTACAAAGATGCGTGTTCCATAGAAGCCAGCTTCATCCACGATTCGGCGCGCCTCTGCAAGGTCTTCTGCATGGCGCAACTGCACGTATATCAGCAGTTCACTGTTCCTGGCCAGTTCCAGCGCGTGCTTACACTGCTTGTCGCCGAGCACGACGCAGATGCCGCGCCTGAGACCGATTCTATCGAGGAGCTGCCGGCTCTGGCCCGCCGGACAAACAGTGGATCGACTGAGCACAATACCGATCACCGCAACGAGCAAACTCATCCCTATCCTTCTCATTTTTCTCCCTTTCAAAGAGCTAATCGGCGAGCTGTGCTTGACGCATCTGTAATGTACGTGTGGCGTGTGCGGCCGCTCTGTCATCGTGAGTCACGAGCAACACGCAGCCGCCATCGTTTACATAGTCACTGAGATAGCCGAACACCGTCCGGGCGTTATCTTCGTCCAGATTCCCGGTCGGCTCATCGGCCAGGATGATTTTCGGCCGATTCAGGACGGCGCGAGCCAGCGCCGTGCGCTGCCTTTCGCCCGTACTGAGCTGGGCCGGGACGTGATTAATCCGGTCGTCCAGTCCAAAATGATGGATGATTTCTTCTGCTTGTGTGGAAGCCTTTTCCTCCGGCAGCGCCAGTGAAGCGGCCAGAATATTCTGCCGGACCGTCAGATAGGGAATCAGATGGAATTGCTGAAAGACAAAGCCGATCATACGAGCGCGTAGCTTGCTGCGTTGTTCAGGACTGAGTGCGTACGGATCCTGACCGTCCAGACTTATCCGTCCCTCGCTGGGTCGCAGAAGCCCCCCGGCGGCCAACAGCAGTGTTGTCTTGCCGCACCCGCTCGGTCCGCGTATGGCCAATAGTTCTCCCGGCTGAACGGAGAACGAGACATCCTTTAGCGCGGTGACCTTCCCCTCGGCCCCGTTGAACCATTTGCTGACACTCTTGAACTTGAGCATTATTTCGTTTCCTGCGTCATTCCTCGCGTAAAACATCCGCCGGATCCTGCCGGGTTGCGATCATGGTCGGAATCCAGCCGGCAATGACGGCCAAGGCCGCGGCGCCTACGACAGAGAGCACCAGCAAACCGAACCATGATAAATTTATGTCGGCTATTCCTATGCGAGTGCCTTCGCGGGCCGCGCTGAAATAGACGGCCGACCATACCCCGGCGGCGAATCCGATCGCTCCGCCCAGCGCGCCGACCAAAACGTGCCTCGACAAGAACATGACCAGGATGTGTCGGGTGCCTACCCCAATCGCGCGGAGAATACCGATCTCTTCCCGCCGGGCACGGACATTGGTCAGTCCCAGCACGGCAATCCAGACGGCACAGGCCGTCACGACCACAGGCGTCAGTATGGACGCCAAATGCTCACGTTCCGATCGCAATTCCTGGCGATCGCGTTTCTCTTTCTCGATCAGCATCCGGCCTTGTTCGGCGACTTTGGTTCGGGCTTCCGCGCGGGCAAGCTTGCGGGAACCTCGCTCAATGACCTGGGTGCCCGGCAGGATCGCTGCGATTTCCTTGCGGATTAGAGGCAATGCCTCGTCTCCGGCGCACAGGCACTCCAGGGCCAGGATCGCGTTGATCTGGTCGGGCTTGTCCAGCAGCTCCTGGGCCTCCGCCAGGTAGATCCAGGCAGTGATGTCATCTTTATTCCCGCGCTCCTTATGGCAAGCGTGCACTGTGAATTCCTTGCCCATCAGCGCCACTTTGTCGCCGACTTTAATGTCCATGCTCCGATGCAGCTCATGGCCCAGGCTGATCGTTCCCGGCGGCACGGGCTGCACCATGGGCTTGACCGGATTCTTGTGCAAATTGGGCACCTCGCCGCGTGCCCCGACCAGGATGATCTTACGCTTTTGCTCGGGCCACTCGATCTTCTGCTGAAGGCTGGGCAGGAAATGACGAACCGTAACGATGCCCGAATCCGCCAGTTGATGCACATACTCTTCAGGCATATACTTCGATGCGTAATCCTCTGCGTACCAATCGCTCAGGTTCTGATCCTTCGGGAGGATAACGACGTTGAAGCCAAGCTTAAGCATGGCCTTTCGCGTTTCGTCGTTTAGCTTAGCTGTGCTTTGCCGAAGCTCAGCCTCTTTTTGTTCGAGGATTTGGTCGGTGCGGACATCGTGAATTTTCAGCAGCGCAATGGAACCAATCAGAGAACCGCTTGCAACGATGACCGTCAGTACGGCCAGCGCGAAGTTCAACTTACGATGCAGTATCTCGCGTATAAGCAAGCTCCAGATCGTCATGGATGTTTCCTTGTCACAGCGAAAGTTCCCAAAGCCGCGATCACTAAAATGGCCCCCACGGACACTGCCGTTGTTCCTATAACGCCAAGTCCCGATCCCTCATCCTTAACGCTCGATGCCTGCTCCTCGGCAGGTGCTGTTTCACTCGTTTCGAGAGGCGAGTTGACTTCGCTCTCCTGACTCGACCCGGTTTGCAGATCGGTGGTAACTCCTTCGCTCGGAGCGCTCATTTGGGCCTGGACTGCATCTGGTCGATCTACAGGTTGCTCATCCGGAAAGACGCTCGTCAACTCCGGCAGCTCTTCTTCCTGTGTCTCGTAGAATTCCTCGTAGAACTGCATCACGGAGGCATCCCAGTTCACGGCCATGAGCAGGTCCACGCCGGGATTCATCATTTTGATCTCGCAGCCGCAGGGACCGGTGATAAACGCGATGGCCTCTCGCAAGTTGTCGGCGTTGATCCCTTCGCCGACGAGCGCGAAAAGGGCCCGGCCACGTCCGAAGACTGGGAAGACAATCGGCTCAGTCGCATACTCATCGAGGTCCGGCTCGCTGTTCAACAGCATGGTCAGTAACATCTGCTCGTTGGGATCGGAGCGCGACACCGTCAGTGTTGAAAATTTATACTCGAAACTCGGCATTCCTGGTTCGGCGGGGAATTCAGCCGCCATTTCCTTCAACTGCTGCGTTGCCGACTCCAATTCCTGATTGAGCAATTGCAGCGCCGCATTATCCTTGTCGGCGTTGCCCGATTGAACAAGAATCCACACCGCGGTTTGGCCATCCGTGAGTCGTCGAGCCAGCTCTTGGCGCTTCGCCGAATCCATCAAGGCCCGTATCGTCGCCGGCGTGAATTCGCCCGTCCAGAACGGGACCGCCCGGCCTTTCATCCAGGGATACCAGAGGACAAGGCCCGGCAGCTTCTCCGGCATATCGACACCTAACCGGCTCTTGAGGACCGAAGCCGGAGTTATGACTTCTCGAGCCGAATTGCCCTTCGGCAGTGAGCTCAGGGCCGAACGGCTGTCTTCGGGTTGCTGTGCGAGATGTTTCCAGGAATCTTCATCGTTCAGATCGATTTTGGAAAGACGCAAGTTCAGAAATTCCGCTTGCTCGCCCTGCAATAGCACTGCCGCCGGATCATCGTCAGCGATCTCGCCTTTGTGGATGAGCACCCCATCGTAGGTGTCCGCCATCCACCGTTCCATGGCATAGCGAAACACCGGCGTCGAACAGGGATATGCAGGAAGTGCAAAAATCAAAATGCAAAATGCAAAGTGTAAAATTAAGGAAGGACGTTCGGCTGAGCTCAGTCGAAGCCTCATGATCGCGAAGCGATCATTCCACAATTTTGATCTTTGATTTTTAATCTTTACATTTCTTTGTCGTTTCATGTCAATCCGATCAAATAAAATCAAAAAACAAAATGCAAAATGTAAAATTAAGGAAGGACGTTCGGCTGAGCTCAGTCGAAGCCTCATGATCGCGAAGCGATCATCCCACAATTTTGACTTTTGATTTTTAATCTTTGCATTTTAAAGAAACGCCTATTGTTTGTCAAATACAAAATCGCCTTCCCGACCGATGGATCGGCGCCCGCAGCGCCGCGGAGTGGCTAGTGGAATCGGTCGGGAAGGCGAACAGAGCCAGGCCGGTCAGTACGGCCTATAGCGGGCTTTATGACCGCTGTGATAGTCATGGAAAAAATAGCGCAGGGCGTCCACCGGGTGGTCGTAAACGCCGTCTTTGAAGGGCGTTTCAGAAGGCGCTTGCAATTTCTCAGGATAATGGTAACATTGCGGGGCTTCGATCAAACGGACGCATCGCGGAGAGATGACGCGCTGGCTATGCCCGTCTCCGCTTCGCAGCGCTCGTCTGATCTGCTCTATGCCGTCAAGGATGCGGCTTGCTCGGCCAAAGGCGCGTACGCCGCAAGCCAGTAATTCGCGAAGCTGGCTGGTGCCCGTGATCGGATTCGCCGCACCGCCGGCCGGGTCACAGTAGGTGGCGGCGACACGCTCTTCAGAGACGGGCGTCAGACGCATGACGTTACGTGCGTTTTCTGCCGTGGTGTGGTGTGTAACTTCCTTCAACTTCGACGGTTACCAAAAAATGTGTCCGCTCGCCGACACATTGAGATGGCGGACAGAGTCGAAGCGAACGCCTCTGTCTCTCTTTGGCTTCTGCCTGCCCAAGAGCGATCTCAGAACGACCGTTCCGGCGGGCACTGGGGAGGTGAACGGCTTTCTCTGCCCATCTGTTTGCTATATCGGAAAGTTAGATGGAATTCGCCAGAGTTCTTTGGAAAGTATCCCGGTTTCTATCGGGCCTTCGGCCTTTGCAGTGCGTGCCCAAACCGGCGGCCCTCGATACGCTAACCACTTCGCTACGCTCTGGGAGCCGCTCCTCGGGGGCCGCCGGGTTCGCCCTCGAATCGCGGGCAAGCCTGTCCCGAGCGGACCCGAGGGGATGCCCGCGAAACGTGCCGTTTAGAAACGACTCTCGCTAAGACAATCGCGACCCAAATGCCGCTGGCAATGACGAATAGAGCGCCAATGATCACAAGAACAAGAATAAGCAGTTCCATTAGAAGATTCCTTAAATATCAAAAATCAAAACGTAAAATGCAAAATTGAGGAACTCATCTCTGGAAAATCAAAATGCAAAATGTAAAGTGTAAAATTAAGGAAGTCATGATCGCGAAGCGATCATTCCACAATTTTGACTTTTGATTTTTAATCTTTACATTTCTTTTTGGAGCGATGATTCCGCTATTTTGATTTTTGATCTTTGATTTTTACATTTCCTTCTCAAGCAAGTGCCCGACGGCATACGCTGCGAGGGCGGCTCCGAGGGCCGGAAGTATAACAAGCGGCGGGATCTCAATCTCGCAAGGCCAAACAAACCTAAAGAGGAGCCACAGGACGATCCACAGCATGATCGCTGCCCCTGTGCCGACACCCATAGACAAGATCCCGGCAAGCGGACGCGGACGCTTGATCCACAACCCAATAATCAGCGTAGGGGGAATGGCCGGCGCCCAGATGGCATAGCATGTCAGTAACCCACTGATGATCGTCGGCACGGCCACGGCACCGGCCGCGGCGACGGCAGCAATGACAATCGTCGCAGCACGGCCCATATTCAAAGCATCCGGATCCGGCAGTTTCACGAACGGTTTGGCAATGTCCTGTGTGAACGCCACGGCTCCGGCATTGAGCAGGGAATCAAGGCTGGACATCACCACAGAGATCAACACAACCAACAAGAGCGCGTAACACGCGGGCGGCATCGTTGATTTGACTACGCTCAGCAGAACGAGGTCTTCGCCGGGATCGTCCGCGAGGATACTCCGGGCGGCTACCCCGAGTGCGATCATGACCGTAAACCAGAACACGCTGAACAGGCCCGCTAAGACAAAACCATTTCGTGAAACGCGTGTTGTCTCGGACGCTAGCGCCCGGTTGGCGTAGGGGGGGATCAGCGTCTCTCCAAGCAGGAAGGCCGCCAGAAGGCCAATGAGCTCTATAGGCGACGTAGCGCTCAATCCTTCCGCCGTGGCCGACGAGGCCTGCTCTGCAAACGCGACCGATCCGCCCTTCAGATGGAAACCCAGCACCAACAGGAGCGCCGCAGGCAATAGAGTGGCAAACGCGCTGAACTGAAAGGCATCGGTGACCACGCTTGCCCGCAATCCTCCGAACGTCGTGTAGAGCGCCGTCACAGCGACGACAATGAGAACCGACGACCAGTGCGGCAATCCGGAGATGTCACGGACCACGTCCCCGCCGGCCTTGGCCATCACGGCGGCGAGGGCGGCGCACAAGCCGACGGATATGACGCCGGCGAGAACCTGGCACTTTCGGTCGTACTTCTGGCCAATGGCGTCGCCGAGTGTGTGACAGTCTTTCAAGGCCCTAAGGCGAGGAGCCACGAGAAGCCCGACGAGGATATTCTGGATCGCGTAGGCCAGTCCTACGCCGAGGAAGAGAAAACCGCTTCTGAAGCCTTTACCGACAAAGCCGCTTGAATAGCCGGGTCCCACGTAGGTGGCGGCGAGGCTCCCGAAGACCAGCGCCAGAGGAAGGGCCCGTCTTGCCAACGAGAACTCCGAGAATTCACGGGCCGCCCGGGCGCGCATGGCGACAAACGTGAGGACGACCACATAGGCCCCAATAACAGCCACAGACGAGACCGTGTGCACAGCGTTGATCCTAACTCAGCACAGATCGAAAGATTAAAGATCAAAAATAAAAATCAAAATTGTGGAATCCGCCGAAGGCGGATGACTTCGTTATTCTTGCATTTTGCACTTTGATTTTTGAGGTTCATTATTGCTTTCCCAGGTGCTATTATTCGTGCTCCAAATCCCCGGTCCGATCCTGGAACATCTCCTCCTCCAACTCATTGATTACCGTGTTCAGTTCGGACTCGGTGCGAATCCAGCCAAATCGGCTATCAACAAGAAAGGTGCGGTACCACTGGATCAAATTCTTCGAGAAATCATCATTCTTACAGTATATGCCAAACGAGATTTCTCCGGCATGCGAGCCGGCCTTCTTGGGTATCTGGGGAAAGGCCAGAAGCACGGCGGTTCTGGTCAACAGAAACTCTATGTCAGAGACTTGACTATTGTAAATCCGAACTCGCCCCGATTCGATAGCTTCGGGATATTTGCGAAAAAGGTGGCGTGCGGCGTTGGAAAATCCGGGCACGCTCAGATTCATCGCGCGATGCACCCTTACATCAGGGTAGTCCTCGATGATTTCATACAAGGCGCTCAGATAGTCGTCCACCGGCTGCCGCTCGCCCTCGAATAACATGCACGTCCAAAGTTCGCTGTGGCCCGTTGCATCGAGTTGATCCCGGAGCATTTGCTTGGCCACTCGGTAGGTTTCTCTTCGGCTGGCTAATACCTTCAAGCGCCGCTCGGTGAGGCTTTTCGCCCAGGGAGGCATGCCATCCGGCAATGATTCAGGAGGACAGACGCCCAGCCGGGTCAGGAGCCTGAGAAACTGTTTTTGTTCGGAACCGTAGAATCGTCTGCCCACGACGCTGCCGATGTTGCCGTTGCACTCCATGCCGTAGCGTTTGTGATAGCCGAAGGACAAGCAGTGCACGTCGTAGCCTCGGGCGATGAGCATCTTCTCCAGCTCGCTCACCATCCATGAAGCCTGCCGTTCAGGGGCTTTATCGACGGACAGGTGAACGTTGGGGCACAATACGATCGGCCGTTTCCCGACAAGGTCCGACAAGGACTCGAACTCATCTGCGGCTTGGGTCAACTCCTGCCGGTCATCGTACAACTCGATGCAGACAAATATGACCAGCACATCCCTGAAGTCCATCCGAGGCTGCTGCTGCGAAATGGTCGCAGGATCGATTCGTGTGGATCGCTCTTTATCCTCGAAGTAGCAGGCCGAGCACTGGTAACAATCCAGGATCATATCATTTCCTCAGCCCTTTGCGTCTTGTGCGCCGACTTGGCGCCGTTCGTGCGTTTCCGCCGGGACCCGGTCTTCGCTTTTTTCAATCGAGAGGCAATATTGGCATCGACGCGCGACATGAACAGGCCCACGTCCGCGGTCACGGCCTTCTTCGCAAATCCGACGCCGTTCAGAATCCGAACGACTTCTGTGGCCTCCCAGAACTCGCTGGAAGAGCTAATCATCTGTCCTTCCTGTCGCGTCAGCGATTTGAGAAAAACCGGCACGCACCCGTCCCGCAACGCCCCCGCATAATCACTCAGTAATTCTTGAATTGTCCGGTTTGTATCAGCCATCGTTTCACGCTCCTTACAAAATGCAAAGATCAAAAATCAAATATCAAAATTGATGAGCCGCTTCGCGGGCTGTCTTAAACAGCATCGGCTACGCCGATTCCTTAATTTTGCGTTTTGCACTTTGATTTTTGATTTTCTTGCCATAAGTCAGTTCTCTTGACAGTACTCATTCAGCATTTTCTTCAGCTTCAATATCGTTCTAAACTTCAGCATCTTCACCGCCCCGACCGTTGTCTTGAGCTCATTGGCAATGGCCCTGCTGGACATGCCTTCCATCCAAAGCTCTATCGCCCTTCGCTCTCGCGCCTTGAGTCTGCCCAGCGCCCGGTGCAACGCCTCCTCCAGCTCATCCTGAGACATGGTTTCGAGAATGCCCAATTCGGGCGCCGTCAGGTTCGTCAGGTCTTTCTGGGATAGATACAGGTGCCGGTTCATTCTTCTATAGACTTCTCTGAGGCGTTTGCGCATATAGTAGAGATAGACGGTTCGCACCAGTTCCTTCTCGCTCGCCACGTTACGCAAACGCTCCGGGTTTTCCCATATATCTCCGTACACATCTTCCAAGACATCCTCGCACTCGACCTCATTGCCCAAATAGCGGTACAGGTACCTGCTAAACATCTCAAACGTCGCTCGCACAAAAGGTTCCATCGCCCTTCGCCGGCGGTCAACGTCCGGGGCCGTGATTCCTTTCAGAGCATTTCGCAGCCGCCTGTTCATCGCAAATCTATCGCTCCCACCGATTCGTGTCGCCGACATTCCGCCCTCGAATCGCGGGCAGGATGCCCGCGACACGGAAGCGTCCGCCCTATCTATTAAAGGCACCAACTTCACAATCCGTAACAAAGATAGTACCCCAAAACCGAAATTCCTTCAATAACGAACTTTTCAATACTAAAAATGGGATAATCCGCCTCCGCACGATTCCCGACATTCCGATGCAAATGGGCACTATCAACACTGAGAACGGCACATTATGGGGCGAAGTGAGTGGAGATCGAAAAAGCCCAATCTTCCCCAATAGTCAATCGTAAATAGTCAATTAGAGGCTTCCCACCACAGTTAGGGGATAGTCTTGGCCTTCATCGATACACAAGATATCTTCGGTACGATCATCACCCTCTGAGAATCTCATCCGTGCTGTTTATGGGGACTTACTCGCCTCTGAAGTGCCGCCGTAGGCGCCCATGTTGATTCTACCGCCGTCAGGAGATGGCTCAAGACCAATCGGGCTTGTTGGATCTCCTGCATCAATGCACGGGCTTGTAACATCATCCTGAATCCAGCTTTGGCTAATAGCATCCCATCGCCCGGCCTGAGACTTCAAATGATAGTCACCGTTTTCTGAATCAGCCAATATTGGGTTAGCATCAATATTGCCTTCGCCCGCCCAACCGCCCCTTACATCGCTAAACGCTGCCTCAGCCGTACCTCCTATCTCCGGATCTGAATTATCCCAGAGGATGCAATTGGTCAGTATTGGGCTACCTTCAGAGTTACATATCCCGCCCGCCCAAAACGCTGTGTTATGAGCGAACGTACAGTTCTTCATTGTTGTGCTGCCGCTACCGCTAGCCACGCCGCCGCCGATGTTTGCCGAGTTCCCCGTAAAGATGCAGTTGAGCACCGTTGGGCTGCTATTGTCGGCGTACAGGCCGCCACCCCAGGGTTGCCGAATTATTCGTTATCATGCAGTTAGTAATTGTCGGATCGCTGCCATTTACACAACAAATTCCACCTCCGTTTTCGGCATTTCCGCCCATAGGAGTAAAGCCGGACAGTATACAATTCTGGCCTTCACCGCCGGAAAAGGCTACCACCGTACCCTGATTATTGCTGTCAATAACAGTAGCCGCCACGATGGCCGTGTCATTGGGGTCTGTTGACCTGAGCGTTAGGTTCTTGCCTCTGAAATCAATGTTTTCTTGATAAATTCCCGGCCCGACTACTATCTCGTCACCGGAGTTGGCGTCATGGATGGCAATTTGAATACGGGCGTACCTCTTACCATTAGTCAGATTGTCAATTGTCAGCGGGGGCAGGTTCTCAAGGGCAACAAGGATCGGGTCGGCATAGATAGTCGAGCCATGCTGGTCGTAGGCCCTCACTGTCCACCAGGTTTCTTCGAAAGGGAAGGTCGTTATGATTTCGGTCGGCGGTATGGTAGTATCAGAGATGATATCATAATCCATAACACGATAGGGGTCCGGACCAAACAAGAGTTGATAACCGACGGCATTCTCACTTTCCCTGCAGGTCAAAAGGGCACCGGTAGGTTCATCATTGGGGTCTAAGGCATCGCTATAGGCCAAGAGCGTGACGGGTTCTGGGAGTCTGGCGGGGCAACTGGGCTCATCTCAAAAATCCATATAGCCGGAATTGCTATCCCCATACCAAATGAACATATAGGTTTGCGTTTCCGACGTAGATGCAAGCTGGAGGTTCTTGCCCGGACCAAAAACAGACCAGTATCCCCCGGCAACTACGCCATTATTGAACCTGGTCAGCTCGATATCTGTTAAAGAATTGGCGTACCAATAAAATGCAAGCTCATGAATAACTTGCTCGAATCCAATATTCAACAAATTGGGATAAGAGGCTGCATTTTTGCTGACGTAATTATCCAGCCAACATGGTTCGCCATCAACAGAACTGGCAATAAAAGCAGCGATACTTACAGAATAGATCTTCGCGCGCCGGCAACCCACGCTGGCATCCAACAAGGTAACAGGGTTCACAGCATATCGACCGTCTTGGTAGGTCAGGTTCAAATGCATACCAACGTCTACAGCAGCTTGTCCACCCGTGCTAACACCAGCTGTCTGGATTGCCATTTTGTAATCTGGTGCTACCTTTGACAGGTATACGATAATCATATCACCACATCCATAA
>SMTZ1_10032410_pt1 | contig 12606 bp, 8 predicted proteins | sample DeeMarSWOR136_30_FD_25667 | JGI IMG/M metagenome (IMG submission 25667) | reverse complement strand
ATGAGTCTGAAAATATCGCCACGAAAAGAAGAATTAGACTTGGAAGGCAAAACCCACAGGTGTTTGAAGTTCTCGAAGGGCTGGGACCCGGCGACCGGGTCATTACCTCATCTTACGAAAGCTTCGGCAACATGGATAGATTGGTTTTAAAGTAAACTAAGAATTTCGATTTTGCGTATTATTAAGATAAGGATAAAAGGTCAAAGACCTGAAAGCTGAATGCTAACAGCTGAAAGCTTAATTAAGGAGGAAAAGAATGATAAGAACGAAGGACCTCAAGAAAATTTACACTACAGAAGAGGTAGAAACAACAGCGTTAAATAACGTGAATCTGAACGTTCAAGAAGGAGAATACGTGGCCATCATGGGGCCATCTGGCTGTGGGAAGTCGACTCTGCTCAATGTTCTGGGGATGATCGATAATCCCACGAGCGGTGAATATCATTTTCTGGACAAAGAAGTATCCAGGTATTCTGAACGCCAGCGGGCCAATCTTCGAAAAGCAAATATTGGGTTTGTGTTCCAGAGCTTCAATCTTATCGATGAATTAACGGTCTTCGAGAACGTCGAGCTTCCACTGCTTTATCTTGGTTTCTCTGCTTCAGAGCGAAAAAAAAGAGTCAATGAAGTTCTCGAGCAGATGGAGATCATGGCCCGGAGGAATCACTTCCCCCAGCAACTATCTGGAGGGCAGCAGCAGCGGGTGGCAGTAGCGAGAGCCATTGTTGCCAGACCGAAACTTATACTGGCCGATGAGCCGACAGGAAACCTGGATTCCGCCCACGGCGAGGAAGTGATGAGAATCGTAGGAGAACTCCATGAGGCGGGCACTACTATTGTCATGGTCACTCATTCTCCTGCATATGCCGAATACAGCCACCGCACTATTCATCTCTTTGACGGCCACATTGTTTCCGAGAATATCCAGAAAGAATTCAAAATCTAGAATATAGGGACGTTCCCTACGGTGCCACCCTTTTATCTCAAAATTAAAAAACTGATATTTAACAAGGATGGCACCTTGAGGAATGTCCCCAGGGAATTAGATATTTTCGAGGAGAAAAATAAGTTAGCGAAGCTGATTGGGGAAAGGTTGGAGGAACAATGCTTAGAAATTACATAAAAATCGCTTTAAGAAACATCCGAAGGCATAAAGGTTATTCCTTTATCAATATAGCCGGCCTGGCTATTGGAATGGCGGTGTGTATCCTTATCCTTATCTTTGTCCGGGATGAATTGAGCTATGACACACACCACGAACATAAGGACAGGATCTACCGGATCGAGCGCCAGTGGTTTGCTGCCGACGGATCGGTGCGCAGTGAATTATGCTCAGTGGCTCCATCCTTTATTCCTCTTCTCGAGGAAGAATTCCCCGAGATGGAACATGTTGTCCGTATGGTTGGCAGCGGCGATACTCTGATAACCTTCGGCGAAAACAATTTCGTTGAGGAACGGCTTTATTTTGCTGAGCACGACATCTTCGAAGTTTTTACAATTCCCATGATCAAAGGGAATCCGCAAACTGCGCTGAAAGATCCGAACAGCATCGTTTTATCCGAATCCATGGTCCAGAAATACTTTGGGGATGAAGACCCCATGGGCAAAGTCATGAAAGTTGGCAGCAGTGGAGAGGATTACCAGGTCACAGGCGTTATAAAAGATGTGCCTGAAAACTCCCATCTCCATTTTGACTTTCTCGCCTCATACATGACACTAAAAGGGCGCTATGGGCGGGACAAAAGTGACTATTTTTTCGGCTCCACGAATTTTTCCGATAATGTTACCTACACTTATATGCGTTTGGCCGGGGATGCAGACTCCGGGGAAGTAGCTGCGCGCATTCCGGGATTTATTGACCGCCACCTGCCAACTTATGAGAGTGAATCAGGCGATATTATTTATCCCAGCCGATGGAACAACCTTATTCTCCGGAAAGTCATTGATATCCACCTTCATTCGCATACACATAATGAGCTGGAGCCCAACAGCGACATCCGGTACGTCACCCTTTTTACGCTGATTGCAATATTTATCCTGATTATTGCCTGCATAAACTTCATGAACCTTTCCACGGCCAGAGCCGTGAAGCGGGCAAGGGAAGTGGGATTGCGCAAAGTAGTGGGTGCTAACCGCAGGCTGTTGACCACACAATTTTTAGGAGAATCTCTGCTTATCGCCCTGCTGGCAATGGCGTTGGCCCTGATACTTGTATCAATATTACTTCCTTATTTCAGCGCTTTTTCAGGCCATGAATTGAAATTCGGCTTATTAATAAATTCGGTCGGAATCCTGATTCTAGCATCTGTATTCCTTATTACCGGATTGGCAGCCGGTCTTTATCCTGCAGTTTATCTCTCTGCTTACAAACCAGCGACCATCTTACGGGGAGAATTGACTCGCGGCATAAGGGGAGCAATAATGCGCAAAGTCATGGTTGTCTTCCAGTTCACAGTCTCGGCAGCACTTATTATAAGTGTTGGCGTTGTCTTTAAACAGATGCGTTTCCTGCAGAATGCCAATCTCGGTTTCCAGCGGGAAAACATCGTCCTCACACCATCGGATAGTGTTGTTCTGCAAAACTGGCGGGAAATAAAAAATGAATTATTGAAAAATCCGCGCATCTTAGCTGCAACGCTATCAAAACGGGCACCGTCAGGCCGATTACTGGATGCTCCGGGCTTCCGCGCCGAAATAAACGGAGAGATGGTAGACGGTTCCTTTTCTATGCCTCATAATCGTGTTGAACATGACTTCTTTAAGACCTACGGTATGAAAATTGTGGCCGGGCGTGATTTTTCTATTGATTATCCCACCGATGAAAACGAAGCATTTATCCTTAATGAAACGGCTGTCAGGCGTTTGGGATTGAAAAGCCCCGAGGAGGCCGTGGGCTTGCCCATAGAAACCAGGGCTCCGAATCTCAGCGGGCGTGTTATCGGTGTCGTGGCCGATTTCAATTACGAATCCATGCATCATAAAATCGTTCCGATGATCACCTATATCCGTCTTGAGCAGACGAACACTGTGGCGCTGAGAATAGCAGCCGGGAATATCCAGGAAACGATAGCTTATGTTCAGGGAATATGGGACCGCTTCCACCCAGGTTATCCCGTTAGCTACACCTTCCTTGATGACCGTCTCAATGCGCTTTACCGCAATGAGGTAAGGATGATGGAGATGTTCGGCTATTTCAGCCTGCTGGCAATTTTTATCGCCTGTTTGGGATTATTCGGTTTCGAAAATTATCATTCTGCTTTCCAGGGAATTTGCCAAGTGGGTATTGGCAGCCAATATTATCGCCTGGCCGGTTGCCTATTTTGCCATGGATAAGTGGCTGGATAATTTTGCCTACCGGGTTAATGTTGGATGGACGGCATTTCTTTTGACAGCGGTACTGACATCCATAATCGCCCTTTTAACAGTCAGTTATCAATCCATAAGGGCTGCCGTTGCCAACCCCGCGGATTCGTTGAGATATGAATAGGAAAAAGTTCATTTATAACAAGGAATTTAACATGGTGCAGAAATGCTTAAAAACTATTTAAAAATTGCTTTGAGAAACATCAGAAGACACAAAGCCTACTCTTTCATCAATATCGCCGGCTTGACCATCGGTATGACCTGTGTGGTCTTACTGCTTCTCTGGGTCAAGGACGAGCTGAGTTACGACAAATTCCATGAGGAGATAGACAATATCTACCTTGTCTCTGCCCATATCAAGAAGGAAAAAGATGAGCTTCAGGTTCCCTCGGTTCCCGGGGTGGGTCCGCTTTTGAAAGAGCTTTTTCCGGAAGTGGAGGAATCGGCCCGGTTCCTTGCAGGGTACCGGACTTTTATCCTCAGCTACCAGGACAAGACGTTTTCAGAACGCAGAGTTTTTCCCGCAGATCCTGAGGTCCTGGAGGTGTTCACATTCCCTCTGATTGAAGGGGACCCAAAGACCGCTCTCAAAGACCCGTATTCCTTAGTCCTATCGGAACGTGTAGCAAAAAAATACTTCGGAAACGAGAGTCCCATCGGCAAGGTCATAACTGTTGACAACCAATTTCCGATGAAAGTGATGGGAGTGATGAAGGAAGTCCCCAGTAATTCCACATTCCGTTTTGACATCCTGATGCCGCTGGAATTCTACGTTAAGAAAATTCATAAAGAGGACAACCTGAGGGGGTTTTCCAACCAGAATTACTTCGTTTTCGTCCAGCTCCAGAAGGGAAGCTCATTTAATGACTTAAACCGTAAAATTAGGGATTTTGTCGTGAAAACATACAGCAGTGAAGAATACGTGCCGGTCCTGCGACCTTTTGCCAGGTTCCATCTCTATAGACTGGGCGAAGGAGGAGGAAGCATCGAACAGATCCGGCTGATCGGCTTCCTGGGTGCCTTTATCCTGCTCATTGCCTGCATCAACTTCATGAACCTGACGACCGCCCGGTCCGGAAACCGATCGAAGGAAATAGGGATGCGCAAGGTCATCGGAGCCTTCCAGAAGGATATTATCAAACAGTTCTATTTCGAGACATCCCTGTTCGTCCTGATCTCGATGGTATTGACCGTTTTTCTCGCCGAGCTTTTTCTCCCGGTGTTCAACACTCTTTTCCGTAAAGAGCTGACGCTGAGTTTTCACCAGAATCCGTCTCTCTTAGGGTTCTTGATCGGAACCTCGCTGATAACCGCACTGGTGGCGGGGAGCTATCCGGCTCTGTTCATGTCCTCTTTTCAGCCGCTTCGGATTATCAAGGGGTTTACGGGATCATCACTAAAAAGAGCCGGTTTTCGCAAAGCCCTGGTCATGGTCCAATTCATCCTGGCCATAGGGCTTATCGCTTATGCTGCCGGGATATATAAACAGCTTAACTATCTCCAGACCATGGACCTGGGCTATAATATGGAGAATCTTGTGTTCTTCTCGAGTAGAGGGACACTGCTTGAGCAGTACGAGACAGCAAAAAATGAATTCCTCCAAATCCCTGGAGTAAAAAAGGTTTCAGCCGCTTCCACTTTTCCCACTGGCGGACGGTCGAATTCTTCAAGCTGGCAGTGGGAAGGAAAAGACCCGGAGCTCGAACCCATTATCACCATGATGAGTGTTGATTCAGATTTTTTAGAGACGTTTGAAATTCCCCTTGTCCAGGGCCGCTTCTTCCGCAAAGAATACGATCATTCCGGTAATCCAGGCGAAATACTGATCAATGTAAAACTGTCAGGAATAATAGGAAAGGAAGATCCGATAGGTGCTCGCATGTCCTACAGCGGTCAGCATTACACTGTCATCGGTGTTATCAAAGACTACCTCCCCAACCCAAGTTGGCGGGTGGATGAACCGCTCGTCCTGCTCCAGAGGCCTGAGGAATACAGGTTCATATTCTTGAAGATCCATCCCGAGAACATCCCCCAAACGCTTGCTCAAGTGAAAAACGTCTTCGAGCGGTTGAATCCGGGCTTCCCTTTTGAATACGAATTCATGGATAACGACTACGAAATTCAATTCAACTTTGTTCGCAGAACACGCTCTCTCGTCGCCTACCTCGCCGGCTTTGCTATTTTTATTTCCTGCCTGGGACTCTTCGGTTTAGCTTCGTTTAATGCCGAGCAGAGGACTAAAGAAATCGGTATCCGTAAGGTACTGGGCTCTTCTGTCCCAAGGATTGTGATGCTCCTTTCAAAGGATCTAACACGACTGGTCCTTCTGGCGAATATCATTGCCTGGCCAGTGGCTTGGTATCTCCTGAATCAATGGCTTCGGAGTTTTCTGTATCGGACACCTATTAACTTAGACATTTTCATCATTGCCGGAGCTGTAACCCTTATCATCGCCCTTTTCACGGTCAGCTATCACTCCATTAAAGCAGCCACGGCCAATCCTGTGGATTCGTTGAGGTATGAATAAATACTAATTGCATGATTGATCTGTTCTGTCTATGTAAAAAAATTGGGACTGCTTATATAAAAAAATTGGGCCTGTTTATATTTTTTGTAGGGGCTTGATTTTTGTAGGGGCTTGATTCATCAAGCCCACAATTTTGATTATTCGTTTGGAATAGATTTATAAAAAAAATGAGGAGGAAAAAACGGCCTGTTGGCTATGCTCAGTAATTAGGTAACTCATTGCGAGCGAAGCGCGGCAATCTCATAATTAATAAAATGTTGAGATTGCCACGCTCCCTTCAGTCGCTCGCAATGACAATTATTTTTATGAGATTGCTTCACTCCGTTCGCAGTGACATTATAAAAGCGTTACTGAATTATTGAGCTAGTACATCTGCCCTGTTTTTCTCTCCATTATGTTCAAAATGCTTTGTGGTATGAGAAGTTAATTTTACAGGTAAAGCAACTAAAGGATAAAAAAATACGTATATTATATATTAAACGTAACTACAGCCAGATAAATATGACAAGAGAGGAAGCCATGAGTTTAAAAGAAATCTTGGAGAAGATAGTAGAAGAGGGTGCTCGGATTTTGTTAAGTGATAGTAATAAAGATTGGGAAGCAAGCGTCCTTCTGAAAAACCTCTCAGAATCGATATTAAAAAGAAAGGCCTACCTCCAGCCAGGATTATATATTGCGGAGATCAATGATTCTGGCTACCTCGGTCAAGTGCTTTACAGGGTGAAGCAAAAGGCATAGATCCTAAAGAATAAATGCAACAATTGCTGTTCACTTCCGAACACCGTTTGTAACACCAGCGAACATTTTTACCATGGATATCTTTTCCTGCTCCCTGTTAGTCTCCTGTATTCAATAATGGCATATTTTTTGCTCTAGTATAGCTGTGTGAGGTTTTATGAACAGTGATCTATTCTGAGGTTTCGACAACTGATTCTTATGCGCTCGATTATTGTTCATAATTGGAGGAGTGATGTTTAAAAATTACATAAAGATCGCCCTGAGAAATATTAAAAGACACAAAGGTTATTCCTTTATCAACATCGCAGGCCTCGCCATCGGCATGGCTTGCTGTATTCTGATTCTTCTGTGGGTTCAAGACGAAACAGGCTATGACCAGTTCCATAAACGCAGGAGTGAGCTCTACAGGGTTTATACTGAGATTCAGTATTCTGATGGCCGAACCAACCTGTTTGCCCAGTCATATTTTCCTCTCGCCAGGATTCTGAAAGAAGAGTGCCCTGACGTCGTGGATGCTGTAAGGTACGCCAGTAAAAATTGGCTGCTTATTAAGTACGGTGATAAGAGCTTTGCTGATGATGACTTTGGTTTTGCCGATTCTTCATTCTTTAACATGTTTACCTTTCCCTTTTTGAAGGGCGACCCGAAAACAGCGCTCTCCAGTAAGTTTTCTGTCGTCATCACAGAGGAGATGAGCCACAAATACTTTGGAAGTGAAGATCCAATCGGCAAAACCTTGAATGTGAACAATCAATACGATGTTCAGGTGACAGGAGTGATTGAAAACGTGCCCCACAATTCCTCGTTGAGGTTTGATTTTCTCCTTCCTTATGTACTCTACTGGGGGCCGAATTGGGCTGAATCCAGTAGCTGGGGAGGGAATCCCCTTGAAACCTATGTCTTGCTGCCTAAAAACGCGCTGGCAGAGGACGTAGCCAGGAAGATTACTGATATCAAAGAAAAACATGATCCTCCTTCCGCTGCAGAAAGGATACGGCTGCATCTGCAGCCCCAGACCAGAATCCACCTTTATGCGCGACTTATCAGATATGTTTACATTTTTTCTATCATTGCCTGTTTTGTCCTGATCATTGCCTGTATCAATTTTATGAACCTCTCCACAGCCAAAGCAGGCACCAGAGCAAACGAGGTTGGCATGAGAAAGGTCGTTGGGGCGAAGAAAGCAGATCTGATTAAGCAATTTTTCGGCGAATCTGTTGTGTTGTCGTTCATTGCCCTCATTGGTGCGATACTCATCGTTGAAATCATGCTCCCCGCCTTCAACAATCTTTCAGGAAAAAGCTTATCTTTGGATCCTTCCGGAAATATCACGATTATCTTAGGAATTATGGGGATAACCCTATTTGTCGGGATCTTATCTGGAAGCTACCCCGCACTTTTCCTCTCTTCTTTTCAGCCGGTTAAGGTCCTAAAAGGAACCTTTCGCTCCGGTTCACAGAGATCTCTGTTCAGAAAAATCCTTGTCGTAAGCCAGTTTACTCTTTCGATTTTTTTAATCATTAGTACGCTTATTATCTACAAACAACTTGATTACATAAGGAACAGAGATTTGGGGTATGACAAAGAACATCTGGTTTTTGTTTACATGCAGGGAAATCTAAAAGCAAAGTACGAATCGGCACATAGCGAACTGCTGCGGAATTCAAATATTCTAAAAGTAACGAGAAGTCTGCAATTGCCCTCTAATATAGCATCCACTGTTTCGGCTCTGGACTGGGAAGGGAAAAATCCTGATGAAAAAGTATCCATGAACTGGGATATCGTTGATTTTGGCTATTTTGAGACATTAAAGATGGATATGGTTCAGGGGAGAGGTTTTTCAAGAGAGTTTGCGACTGATGCCTCGGAGGCATATATCGTCAATGAAGAAGCTGTCAAACTCATGGGCATGGAATCGCCGGTTGGCAAACGGTTATCGGTGTTTAGAAATGAAGGGAAGATCATCGGAGTTGTGAAGAATTTTAACTTCAAATCTCTTCATCACGAAATAAGGCCATTTGTGTATATGATGAACCCCAGTTGGATTAGCGCGATGGACTGCATGTTTATCAGGGTTGCCCCGGATAATATCTCTGCAACGTTGAAATATATTGAGAGTACATGTAAACAAATTAATCCGGCATATCCTTTAAGATACCAGTTTTTCGGTGAATGGCTCGAAAGGCTCTACAGGAATGAGCAGCGGATGGGAAGGATTGTCGGCTATTTTACTTTCCTGGCGATAGCTATTTCTTGCTTAGGGTTGTTCGGGATGGCCTCTTTCATGACAGAACAGCGGACAAAGGAGATAGGAATCCGGAAAGTGCTCGGAGCTCCGGTATCCAGGATAATACTGTTGTTGTCGGCGGATTTCACAAAATGGGTACTTGCCGCCAACATAATTGCCTGGCCTCTTGCTTATTTTGCCATAAGTAAGTGGCTAGAAAACTTTGCCTATCGAACCAATTTAAATATGTCGATATTTGTTCTATCGGGCGTCCTGGCGCTGGTTACTGCTCTGCTTACGGTAAGCTACCAGACATTAATAGCCGCGCTGGCCAATCCAGTGGAGTCGCTGAGGTACGAATAAAAAAATGAGGGGTAATTAAGATGAAAACATTTATTTTCATCATGGTTATATTGATTTTACTGATATTAATTTTCCTTTAGTGGTTCGTTTGCTGTTGAGAAAGATGAGGTCAATCATAATTTGAGGTAACTATGTTCAAAAATTACATAAAGATCGCTTTGAGAAACATCAAAAGGCAAAAAGGCTATTCATTCATCAACATCGCAGGCCTGGCGATAGGCATGGCCTGTTGCATACTTATCCATTTGTGGGTCCAGGATGAATTGAGTTATGACAGGTATCACGAAAATGCGGATCGCATCTACCGGATTACATATGCGGAGGAAATCGGTGATGCATACGACCACTATGGCGTCTCACCCTTTGCCGCGGCCCCGGCCTTTGCGGCCGAAATCCCCGGAGTTAGCGCCTACACGAGGCTGTGGAAAAGAACTGGCCTTATCAAACACAATGAAGACAACTATGATGAACAGAATATTTTTTACGTGGATAAAGATTTTTTCAAAATCTTTTCCCATGAGTTCATCGAAGGAAACCCGGTCACAGCCCTTAATAATCCAGGCTCTATTGTGCTGACCCGAGACATAGCCATAAAGATATTCGGCAAGGCAAGCGCCCTGGGCGAAACCGTTAATCTCAGTGCCGACGGCGATCTGAAAGTGACTGGAGTGGTTGAAAACGTCCCCCGTAACTCCCACTTCCATTTTAATTACCTGGTTTCGATTAACACCATCCAAGGGCGAAGAGCCGAGTTTCTGGAGGCCTGGCTCGTAATCATGGGATGGTCGTATATCCTGCTCGAGGAGAGTGCCGATGCCAGGATGGTGGAGCAAAGATTGGCGCCCGTCGTAGAAAAACATACTGGTGAGGATGCCAGAAAGTATGGGACAAAAATGTTTTATTACCTCCAGCCGCTGACTGATATCCACCTGAAATCTAATCTCGAAGGGGAGCTCGAAGGGAATGGAGATATCCGCTATGTCTACGTTTTCTCGCTCATCGCTTTATTCATTCTTCTGATCGCGTGTATCAATTTTATGAATCTTTCCACGGCCCGTTCCGCCAACCGGGGAAAGGAAGTCGGTTTGAGAAAAGTCTTAGGCGCGTATAAAAAAAGGCTGGTCGTGCAGTTTTTGACAGAATCCATAGGTTTTGCATTCGTGGCCTTGATTTTGTCTCTTAATTTAGTCTTGCTCTTGATCCCGGCTTTCAACGAACTCACAGGAAAAGAAATCACCGTAACATCTCTTTTTAATGTGGCCGTCGTATTTGGTTTGTTCAGCCTCGTGATATTCTCAGGATTAGCGGCAGGAAGCTATCCGGCACTTTATCTCTCCTCCTTTCAGCCCATCGATACCATAAGACAAAAATTCCAGAGAGGATCTCGAAAATCGATCCTCCGGAACGCACTTGTCATTGTGCAATTCTCGATTTCTATCATTCTGATTATCAGCACCTTTATAGTGTTGAAGCAGTTGCACTTCATGAAGAATCAAAAACTTGGATTTAAAAAGGAGCAGGTGCTTGCGATGTACATCAGAGGGCAAGGCATAGCTCAACAGTTCGAGGCATTCAAGAACGACCTGAAAAAGAACGCAGGCATTCTGGAGGCTTCTTATTCCAGCGGCATCCCGGGGAAAACAGATACTATCCTCACCACGTTTCTCGAAGGACAACCGGACAAGGTGTCTTTCACCTTCGATTATATTTTTGCCGATTATGACTTTCTCAAGACCTATGAGATAGAACTTCTGCAAGGGCGGGATTTCTCCAGGGATTTTGGGGCAGATAATGATGGCGCTTTTCTGATAAATGAAACCGCCCTGTCAAAGCTGGGATGGGGAGAGGGGGCTCTCGGAAAAAAAATCGGCTATTCCCGCGAAGTCATGCGCCCGATCGTGGGAATCGTCAAGGATTTCCATTACCGCTCACTCAAGGAAGTCATCGGACCCCTGGCCATTTTTCTTAGGCCCAGACAGGATACCTACTTGTCCATCAAGATGAACACGGATGATATCTCTCGAACCTTGTCCTACATCGAGAAGACCTGGAATAGCTTCGAGAAAGAGAGAAGATTTGAATACTTTTTTGTGGATGAGAACTTCGATGCCCTGTACCATTCGGAGGAACGATTGAGTCAGATCATCACATTTTTTTCCTTTGTAGCGATTTTTGTAGCCTGCCTCGGTCTTTTTGGCTTGGCTTCTTATACGGCTGAACAGAGCACCAAAGAAATAGGCATTCGAAAAGTGTTGGGCGCTTCGGTAGGTTCCATCGTGTTTCAACTCTCACGAAATTTCATCAAGTGGGTTCTGGTTGCCAACCTGATCGCCTGGCCGGTGACCTATATTTTCTTGAAGAATTATTGGCTCTCCAATTTTCCTTTTCGGGCTCCCATCAGTGTTTTGACATTTATCGCGGCAGGTCTGATTGCTTTGTGTATCGCCATGCTGACCGTTAGTTTTCAGTCTCTTAAAGCCGCTCTCGCCAACCCGGTTGATTCGATAAAATATGAATAGCTGAAGGGAAAAAAAAGCTAAAAATGCTAGATAAATAAGAAAATAAAAGGAGGCAAAAATGAGAGAAGTCGTTATTTATGTTCCCACTTTGGAGGCAGAACAGAACATCGACATCGATGTGAAAATCAACGGAAAAAAGCGAACGATGCATTACAGGGTTGAAATCGTAGACTGGGAGGACTATGGTGAAGAATCCGAAGATAAAGTTGATGTGATAAAACGTGTGATAAAAGAGCATGACAGGGATTGGGAATTGATTCAAATCGGTATCCCTACAAAAGACAATATTCCGATAATGTTTCGGAAAAGGGGAGAAAGCGCATACGAAAGATTATAGAAGAGCGTAGCCATGTTCAAAAACTGCCTGAAGGGCGCTTCGCGGAACATCAAAAGGCATAAAAGCCATTTCTTTATCAATGTGATGGGTCTTGATGTGGATATGGCAGGCTTTATTTTAATCACGCTTAGTGGAGAAAGAACTCTGTTCTAAGCTTATGGCAACGAGATTTTGAATGATGGCTGTTTATGGAGGAAAGAGATGATCAAACTAATAGACATCACAAAATATTACTCATCCGGTTTTGTGAAGACATATGCTTTGCGGGATATTTGACCATCATGGGACCCTCGGGTGCCGGAAAGTCAACCTTGCTTTACATCCTCGGTATGTTAGACTTACCTTCAAGCGGTGAATATTACTTCTTCGATAAAAAAGTCCATAGATTGAGTGAAAAACAACTCACAGAACTCCATAAGAACTATATTGGATTTGTCTTTCAAAGCTATCACCTTATTGATGATTTAACAGTCTATGAAAATCTTGAAACCCCGCTTCTGTACAAAAAAGTGAAAGGCTCGGAGCGGAAAGG
>SMTZ1_10005624_pt1 | contig 12608 bp, 13 predicted proteins | sample DeeMarSWOR136_30_FD_25667 | JGI IMG/M metagenome (IMG submission 25667) | reverse complement strand
AAATTCCCCAACTTCAAAAGCACTGATCCAGCCACCATATTCTGTACAATTACAAATATCATAATCTATACAAATCCGCGGCCTACCAGTTATACTTAATTTAGCAATTCTTCTTGGTTCTATTGGTACAAGCGCAGGTGCATCAACATCTGCAGCACAATACTTTTTTACTTTCTTTTTAACAGGCGGGCCAACAGGAACCTGAACAGTGCAGTTTCCAGTTACTGGAATTGCAGTGAGTCCAGCTGAATCATTTGCATATACTGTAAAATAAAAAATACCTGGGGGGAGAATTGTAGTATAATTTCTAAAGAAATACAAATCTAAAATTTTATCATTGTAAGAATAATTAATACTATGCACTTCAAACCAAACATTATCAACACCATAATCATCAGTAACATAAGCTTCAAAATCAATTGGGTCACCTTGGTTAGCAGGGTCAGGGTTACAATCTACCCAATGTATTACTGGTGGTTGAATATCTGCAGGACAAATTAAAAAATCAGATATGTTTGATACAACAGTATTACCTGAACTATCATTACAATATACTCGCCAATAAACAGTTGTACTAAGTGGGAGAAATTGGTACCAATTGTATAATGCTTGAACCCAGGTCATTGATGCATCTCCAAAATCATATGGTGAACCAAAAGTACCACTAGTCCAATTAGTCCAAGGACCTAATGGTGAATTTATACTTGTTGAAAGAAGACCATATCCTAATTTATCATTGTCCCAACATTCAATAGAAAGTTGATTAGGAATATTTTGTGGAGAGCAATTATATTGCTGAGTCATATTCCGCCATATTGGGGGTTGACCATCACCAATACTTATTGTTGCAAAAGCACCACCTTGTGTTGATTTACCAATTAATTTTGGTGCTGGCATAATTAAAATAATAGCCAAAGCTAAGAGTACTAATATAAATGCTATTTGATAGGAAAATTCTTTTTTCATCGTCTCCAATACCAATACGGATCATAATATTGGTTGTAATAATTTTGTTGATATTTAGGCTGTTTAGGTTCTCTTAGATAAACATAAACTAATACCAATAACACAACTAGCAATACTATAATTAACACATGAATCGGTTCAAGTTTATCAATAATTGCCGACAAAGCACCGGTTATTGAACTAGTAGTTGTTCTAGGAAGTTTTTCAGTTAAATGATGAGAAGTTGTTATGCGTTTAGTTGTACTAAAACCCCCATAATGGAGTATTATTTCAAGGTCATATTTAGAAATATTTTCTTCTCCAATATACAATCGTATATGTTTATCTTCATACGCATCAATTGTTGTTTGAGGACTTCGCGCATCTTTTACTTTTTTCTCATCGTCGAGCACAATTGCTTCCGCCCAAACATTAAGAAAATCATTCCATTTTGAGCGCGCGTGTACATTAATATTTGTTATGCGAATATCTTTATCCTGCAAAATAGATATATTTACAATTTCTATATAAGGTTCTCCAACTAAAAAAGAAGCTTCAGCATGCTCTGTGCCATTAGGCCAATTAGCTATAGCTCTTACTTTATAAGTTCCTATTTCTAGTGCTTTCCAGGTTGTTTTAGAACTTTTATCTATAAATGCGGGGAAGGTGATATTTCCAATTTGATTACCCTGCGGATCATAAATTTGAGCTTTTGCTATAAGGTCTGGCGGCTGATTAGTTACTTTTAAATTAAATGTAACTGGAATTGAAATAGAACTAGAACCATTAGTAATAATTTCTAATCCAATAAAACCTGATCCAAAAAGTTTTTTTAGATAAACCAAAGCTTCAGCAGCTATTGCAGTTGACATTCCAGTACCAGAAGGATTACCACCACTGCTTTTTGCACCAATAAAAACTTGGTAAGTTCCTGCACTTAAATTATAAGGAAGATTAAAACTAGCTGTAAATGGCTTGATTTCATTTGGAGCAAGTGTTGCTTCTGAGATATCAAGAGAAACATAATCAGCTATTTTTCCATGGCTATATAATTTAACAGTTACAGGATGATTTTCTGTGTTAATAACATTAAATTTAACTGATTTACTTTCATTGTCTGTAAAAGGAATCTCCATTGAAGTAGGTGAAATTCCAATGGCAAAGACACTAGGTATGATTATTAAAATCAATACTGTCAGCAGCCATTTTTTCATACTAGAAATAGTGATTTTTACCATATAAAAATACTTTTGTTCCTAACTAAGCACTAATTACAAACTATTAAAAGTAAGGACCTTATGTTTAAATTCATGGTGTATGTATTTGGCATAGATCTGCCATTACTTGAGATATTGTTTTTTGTATCAATTATAATTCTTATAGGAATTATCATCCTTATTTTTGCATACAGGTGGCTTAAAAAATACATTGAGGAGCTAGGAAAGCTATTACTTAAGCGAGAAATACATTTAGTACATAGTGTTGAAAAACTAGAAGAATATATTAAAAGAAAATTAGGCGAAGGTGTTCATCCAGAACATATCAAAGACATGGTAAAGAAAGTTGGCTGGAGAGATGAGCACATAGAAGATGCCTTTAGCAAAGCTCATAAATCAAGGGGTAAGCCTCTCAGGGTCTCTTGGGAATAACGTAGCTTCTCTGACATTTGGCAGATTTAATATTAATTGAGTCAACCTATCTAAACCCATTCCAAATCCACCATGCGGAGGAGCTCCGTATTTGAATGGTTCTGTGTAATAAACAAAATCTTCTGGCTTCAGGCCTTTTTCTTTAAGTTGTTTTATCAGTATATCATATCGATGTTCTCTTTGCGAACCAGAACTAATTTCAGTTCCTTTATACTCAAAATCAGCTCCGCGACCAAAATCTTTATTTCGCATCCAGTAGAATTTGCAAACATCAAGAGACCATGGGAATTTTATTAAGAAATAAGCATCTGTTGCATATTTCTTTTTAACAAGTTCACCAAGTATTTTTTCATCTTCTGTTCCAATGTCTTCACCATCTTTTATTTTACTGCCAGCATCTTGCAGCATTTTAATTGCTTCAGAATGAGATATCCTTGGCAAAGGCAGTTTTGGAATTTCTATTTCAACACCTAAGAGCTCAAGTTCTTTTTTACAGGAACTTTTCACATATTTCAAAACATATTCAAGTAATCTTTCCTGAAAATTCATGAGATCTTCTTCATCTTTTATCCAGGACATTTCTACATCAATGTGCGTAAATTCAGCCATGTGCCTTATTGTGTGTGATTTTTCAGCTCTGAAACTTGGACCAATCTCATAAACCTTGCCAAAACCAGCAATGTTCATTAGTTGTTTGTACAGCTGTTGGCTTTGTGACAAATAAGCTGGCTTATCATAATAATCTAATTTGAAAAGTGTTGCACCACCTTCTGCACCAGCACCAACTAATTTAGGGGTCTGCATTTCAATGAAATTTTCTTTTTTGAAAAATTCACGCAGAGCTTCTGATATTTTAGCTCGTACCTTGAAAATAGCAAGGTGTTTTGGATTTCGTAAATCCAGCACCCTGAAGTCCAATCTTTTGCTTAAGTCAGCAGGCACTTTTCCAGTAACATCAATTGGAAGTTTTGGCTCTGCTTTACTTAGAACTTCAATTGCACTGACTTGAAGCTCATTGCCACCTGCTTTTAATTGAGATGTTTTAACTTGGCCTTGAACCAAGATAACAGATTCTTTTGAAAATTCTTCAATTTCTTTAATTAGATCTTTGTCAGAAGTTACGAGCTGCAAATAACCTTCTCTATCTCGTAATTTAATAAAAGCTATTTTACCTAGAACTTTTATTTCCTCTGCCCAGCCAGCAACAATAGCAAAAGTTCCTTGTTTTTTCTGATGTACTTCAGCTGTGCTGATTCTTTTGTGAATATCTATCATTAATCAAATGCCTCCAAGGTTGATTGGTATTTCTTCTTTTTTAATTCTTTGATTGTGCCCCAACTTTTTCTGATATATTTTGCTAACTTATTTTCCCAGTGTTCTTCTAGGAATTTCATTGTGCGTTCATCACTTGGATAGCCACTGCCAAAATTTATGCCAGTTGCTTTTTTTATTTTTTCAATTTCTTCATCGCGAGTTACTTTTGCAAGAATAGATGCTGCACCAACAACAAGGTATTTTTCATCTGCTTTGTGCTCTGAAACTATTTTTACTCCTTTTTCTTTAAGATTTGCACGAATCAAATCAGCAAATTTAGCTGCATGCGGTGAAATGGGAGAATCAACATAAACAATCTCAGGATTTATTGCATTTATTATATCAGCACACTTAAGCGCCTCTAAGTGGTTCAGGTTTAAACCAACATTTGCTCTTGAATCTATTTCCTGAGCTTCTACTTTGACAATCTTATATCTCCTAACTAATGAAATTATTTTGTCAAAAAGCTGTTTTCTTCTATTAGGTGTTATTAGTTTGGAATCCTTAACATTTAATTTTTCTAGTTCAGCAATTTTCTCCTCTTCTATGCAAACACCAGCTAGAACTAAAGGGCCAATTACAGGGCCACGACCAGCTTCATCAATCCCACAAATTAACATAGTAGTAGCGCGGGTTGGATTTGAACCAACGACCTTCGGGTTATGAGCCCGACGGGCACTCCAGACTGCCCCACCGCGCTATGATTAATAACCACTAAAAACCCATTTAAAAGCCTTACTTGTCTTCTGACTCTAAGAATTTGACTTTTAGTAAGCCTTCTATGACTTTAAGGTAATTTTCAGCTGTTTTAGTTAGTTTTCCTGTTGTCAAAAACAAAGCAGGCAGTTTCTTGTTTTGCGCTTGCGTGTAAGTTAATGAAAGATCAGCTTCATTAATGCTTTTCTTGTCCTTGATTTTCACAAACATCTTAACAGAGCCAATTCCAGAGGGGATTTTTACAATTAAATTAGCTTCTTTCTTTTTCTTTACATCCTTGCTGATTATTTCTGCACCGCGTTCTGTAAGATATGCTTCAGCAAGTTCAACAATATCAACTTTTGAACCAAATATTGTTTTCTTTTTCTTTGGCTTCTTAGGTTTTTCAGTTTTCTTTGGTTCTGGTTCTTTCTCAACTTTCTTTTCTTCTTCAATAGGTTCTGGTGCTTTTTCCTCAATCTGAATCTCAGGTTTAATTTCTATTGTTTCAGGTTCTTCTTCTCTTGATGTTAAGAAAGGAGTAATAGCCTGCTTGAATCTTTCAATGAAATCTTCCCTTTCTGTTTTAATTTCAAATTTTTTCTTTTTCTCTTTTTCTTCACGTTCTTCAATCTCCTTAAGTCGCTGTGAAAATTCTTGTCTTTTTGCTGCAACACCTGATGTGACAGGAGCACTTTCTTTTGCAAATTGTTTAGCTGTTTTCTTGGTTTGCTGCAGAAGATCATTTGCCCTTGCTTGAGCTGCATTTTCCTGTCCAGGTGTGAAATAAAGAAATGTATTTCCTACTCTTTCCTTGCCAGCTTTAACTTTTCCAGCTTCAGCTAATTGTTGAAGATAAGCATGAGCAACAAAACTATCTATTTTTAGTTTTGTAGCAATCTCAACAGGCAAAACAGGCCCGCTTTGCCTTACAATTTCATAAACCTTTTCTAGCATGGTAAGAAATAAAATTAAATAATTAAAATAGTTTATTGCTCTCCAATAATCACATCACTTGTTATATTTCCAAGAACAGCATCTGCAAGTCTTACGCCACCAACAGCTTCAGGTACTATCAAAAGATTTGCACCAGCTTTCTTGAATTTAGGTAATAGCTTAGAATCATTTACCCTGACTGCAATTGTCAAGTGCGGATTAATCTCTTTTGCAGTTAAAGTCAGCAATAAGTTCTTGCTGTCATCACCTAATGTGGCTATGACTCCTTTTGCATGTTCAGCACCAGCTTCTAATAGGACTTTTTCATCAATTGGTCCCACATCCATTACTAAAAATCCCTCTGAGCGTAACCTATCTATTACATCCTGGTCTTTTTCAATGAAAACTAGTTTTTTGTTCCTTTGTTTTAACCTGGCCCCTACGTTTTTTCCAACGCGGCCAGCACCGCAAACTATGAAATGGTTCTTAAGTTTAGATATTTGACTCATATGTCTCGCCTCCTTAAAATAAATTTCAAATTTTCCTGCAACAGCTAAATCAAAAGCTGCCCAGATTGAAAACCATACTATGATAACCCCAAAAAGTTGCATTATTATTTGAAAGGTTTCATTTGGCTCTACCCCAGTCTCACCACCTGCTTTTGAAATATGCGCCAAGGTCTTGACTGTTGATGCAAAAGCTCCAGTTGGACTTTCGCTATACAAGGCCATATGACCTATTAGTCCAATCAAAAGCACACTTACAATTAACACTGCCAGTATCTTTATTTGCTTTGGAAGCCTTGCATGGCTAGCAGCAGATGTGTAAGGCGTGGCCATAATGAAATACAAATTTTACTACTATAAAAAACATACGCCCCTTGAAAAGATATTTAAACTAAAAATTTGTTAGTTTTTACATGCCACTGAAAAAAGAATTATTTGAGTATGTCAAGCTAGACGATGCAGATATTGTTAAGGATGATCTAGAGAAAACTTCACGCGCTTTTACTTGTGCAATTGATGAAGTGCAGACAATGCTGGAATTGCACAAAGAAAAACATGAATTAATTAGGGATGCAAGAGCACAGACAAAAGAATTCTTATCTGAACTTAAATTTGTAAATGACGCCTTATTGAAAAAGATATTCAAGGAATGTATTGGCAAAAGAGCAGTTAAGAGGCCTTTGCCTAAAATCAAGCTCAGGGCAGAATATGAGCCAGAAAAATTAGCTATAAGCAGCAAACAGGCCCTAAAGTGCCTACAAAAGAATTTAGCTGAATTAAAGAAAGAATTGCGCGTCGAATAACTTTATAAATAGAATTCTCAGTATTTTAATTATGCGGGGGTGGCTGAGTGGTCAAAAGCGGTGGACTCAAGATCCACTGGGTTAGTCCCTACGCAGGTTCAAATCCTGTCCCCCGCACTCTGCGACTGCAGAGGTCAGTAAGCGTATTCCTACGGAATACACTGTCTCGCAAAGCGAGAACCGGTGCCAGCTGACGGAACAGCTGCGGGCCTATGGTCTAGTGGTATGACATTCCCTTGACGTGGGAAAGATTGCCGGTTCGATTCCGGCTGGGCCCATTATCGAGCGCTCTCGATGGGAGCGAGCGTATTCAGCAAGCTGAATACACTTAACTAAAAATGGTAATTTGTAATATAGAGAAAAACAAAGCAAAATGTCCTTGTACATGGCCTAATTGTCCAAGAAAAGGAAAATGTTGTGAGTGCCTTAAGCACCATCTAAAAAATGATGAATTACCAGCTTGCTGCTTTCCACCTGGGGTTGAGAAAACTTATGATAGGTCAATCAAGAGGTTTGTTAAATTTAAACTAGAAAAGAAATAATTAACAAATATGTTCTGGCCGCATTAATTTATGATCAACTTCGTCGATCTTTGCTTTTGCTTCAGCTAGTAAAGCATTCCAGCCAGTAATGATTTCTGCTTCGCGCTCTTTAATTGAGGAAATCTTGTTAAGTGTTTTTTGTAACTCACTTACTTTATGCTGCATGCTCTCTATTTCTTTCATAACTTCCTTGTATTTGTCAATCCTTACAAAGACCTTTACTAGTTCTGATCTTGAAGGCGGGCATGGAGGGCAAACAACTTCTTCTCGAGGCATTGGCGCCATCCTCATTGGCCTCACCATTGGAAGTTCTTCTTCTAGCTCAGGTAATTCAGGAGCTTCCATTTCTTCTGGTAAAGGTGGTAATGGTGGTAATTCAGGGCGCGTTTCAATTTCCTCCAGTTCTTTTTTCTTCTTAAATAGCATAATATCACCTTTTGCATATTAACAAGGTCTGTTTTTATATATTGTTCACTTCTGTTTTTTAGTGAAAAAATTTATCTGCTTTTACTGCCTATTTTTCTAACATGAAAAAATGGCTTTTAGCTGTTTTATTCTTGATTTTACTTCCAGCTAGCTTTGCGCAAGTTGTACTAAATGAAATTTTACCAAATCCAGATAGTGATTGGAATAACAACAGTGTAAATGAAACATATGATGATGAATGGGTAGAGCTTTACAACAAAGGAAATATTACTATTAACTTAAATAATTGGTTGCTTGGTGATAAAGTCAAAAATTACACTTTTTCTAATATTTCATTATGTTCAGATTGTTTTCTTGTTTTGTATGGAAGCAATACTTCATTGCAGTTAAATAACAACGATGAAGAAATATTTCTTTACAATTCAAGTGGAAATCTGATTTATAATTATTCTTATTCGTCTTCCTCAAAGGATTTTTCATTTGGACGCTGTGGAGAAAATTGGAATTCAAGTTTAACTCCAACTCCTGGTGCTGAAAATAATTGTTCAGGAGGTTCTAGCAATTGCGACCTTTCAGTTTCAATTGATGTTGCTGATTTGATTTACAGATATGAGGATGAAATAGAATACAAGTTGAAAGTCACTGATTTAAATTGCCAAAATATAAACCACAACTATTCTATTGAATATTGGATTGAAACATTATTTAGCACGTACATCAAAGATCCATATACTTCAACTTATGAAATTCTTTGTTCAGATACAAGTTCGCATCAGAAAAAAGCACCAACAATATGTGGATCAGAAGTTTATTACATCGAAGCTGAAATAATAGCACACGGCTGCAATGACAGCAACCCTTCAAATGATTTTGCACAGCAACTAATTATTATTAAAGGCAGAAGTCCAACTAGTTCAAGTTGTGAAGAAAGCAGCTCAACTTCAGAAAAAACAACTTCAAGCGTAGCAAAAGATTTGATTGTTAAAATTTTAGAGGCTCCAACAAATGCAACGCAGGGAGAAATAATTTCCATAAAAGTAAATATAACAAATAATTATGATTCTGCAAAGACAATACAAGTTTATTCTTATATTTACGAAGGCCAAAAATTAATTTCTGAAGGTGGCTGGACAGGTAATAGGCAAGAGTTCACTTTAGTCAGCAAAAGCACAAAGACACTTGAGCTGAAAAACACAATTAAACAAGATGCTTTGTTAGGAGCGCACACATTAAAAGTAAGAGCAAAAGTTGATGAGAAAAATATAGATGAAATACAAAGCATTGATATCTTAGAAGGTAAGATACTAATTCAGGAAGAAGAGACAGAGAACGAAACAAAAGAAGAAGTAATTGAGAAAGAACCCGTAGCTGGAGAGCTAATTACAGGAGCAGTTATCTGGGTATCAGATACAAACAAAAGCCTTGGTTTTGCTATGTTGGTTTTTATTGCAGCCTTGCTTGTGCTTGTTTTTGCGCTGTTAGCAACGCTATGGAGCAATAAAAAGACTTATAAGTATAGGCATAAACCGAAAAAACATGGATGAACAAAAACCTTGGATTAAAACAAAGATGATCATCGAAGTAGCTGGCTTTCCTAAAGAGCACATAGATGCTGCACTTAACAAAGTTTCTGAAAACTTTGGCAAAGAAACCAAAAAAATAAAAGTTAACAATACAAAAGTAAAGGAATCCCAGCAAGTTAAGATAGGAAACATAGAAAAAACAAAATTATTTTCTGGCTTTGTTGACCTTGATTTTGATGTTGAAGATTTTTCAACATTAGTTGGTTTGATGTTTGACTGGATGCCGTCATCTGTTGAAATCATTGAGCCAGAAAAAATAACAGATAATATCCAGGAATTAAATGGAGTTTTAAATGATTTAGCAGGCAGACTTCACCAATATGACGCAGCTGTAAAACAGTTAAGAGCAAAAACAGTACTTCTTACAAGAGAATTAGCTAAATACAAGACACCTGAATCAAAAGATTCTGCTGCACCAGAGACAAAAGAACAGAAAAAAGAAAATTAAGTTATAATTACAATCTTAATTTTATCTTTTAGTTCTTCAGGCACCCATTCACACAATGAATCAAGTGTCATATCTTTAAGTTCATTGCAACTTATAATTATCTTATCACTGGATTTGTCAACAGTACAATAATCTGGTTTTTCAATTACAACTGCACTTGTACCTTTTGAAAAACCAACGTCTTTTCCAACCCAATATCCAATTCCAAGTGATAAAAATATACCAACTAAAACAATAATTATTAGCTGGTACATCATAAGCTCAAATGGCTTTTCACTCATCTTTTTTTTCCTCCTTCTTTTTTGTACTCCATTTTAATACAACCTTAGCTGTTAGGAATTTCATAAAATTAAATTCATTAACTTCATATGTTGTTTTTCTGCCCTCACCTTTTTTATGGATAAGACCTTCTTTCTCAAGCTGTTTAATTTGCTTGGAAGTAAAACTCTTGTCAGTGTCAAGCACTTTTGAAAGGTCTTTATTGCTTTTTTTGCCAAGCATTATTGCAGATAAGATCTTTAGATTCTTGAGAATTTTCTGGGTTTCCCTTTTGCTTTCAGGTTCTGCTTCTTCTCTTTCTTGTTTTACCCTAACTGAACTTGGTTCAGTGGGGCCCAGCCGAGCAAGTTCGGCTTGGGTTTTTTTAATTTCTTCTTCACTTTTAACAAGAAGATCATGAGCAGTAAGTGGCTTGTATCTTAATTCAATGTCATCTCTTAACTTAATTTCTTTACCTTTCTCAATAAGATCCTCTATTTCTTCATCTTCTCCACCAAAGTGCTCGCCCTCAGCCATTATATTAAACCTAAAATAACACCTTTTTATGCTTTTGTTTGCTTTTTGCTACAAAGAAGTGAAACGGAACCAAGCATAAAAACTTGACCATAATCTTTATAAGTTGATTTCAAGGGATTATATCCAACCTTACCAGAGCTAAGATATGGATGATTAGCTCGGTACAGAGGTGTGAGAAAAATGGAAAATTTTGTATTGAAAGCAAAAAGTACTATGAAGAGAATTGCAGCGATTTCTGCAGGCGCATTGATGATGGGTGCTACTGTGTTCGGTGCTGCAGCTGCAGCTGACTACACGTTAGCAGACTACCCTGCTCCATTCGTAACAGATGGACAATGGGTTGGTTTGATTATAGTTGGTGCTGATGCCGCATCTGCTGACGTAGCAGGTGGAATTGGCGTAGCAGCTACACTAGCACAAGTTGCAACATCAGTTGAAGGCGTAACAACAACAGTAACTGGTGGCTTGACAGAAGATGTCGCATTGGCTGGAAATATAACAGCAGCTTTTGGCTCACCATTAGATGACACAGATTTGGGAACTTTACAAGATACAACACTTGATGTAGAGGATGAAGACCTAGATATACATGAAGAAATTACATTAGCAGCAGTTAACCCCCCTTATATCGGAATTAGCTCATTAGACGACAATGATTATGGAGCTGACCCAGTAGTTGAATTTGCATCAGATAGTGTAGAATATACCTATGTGTTTGATGAAGTTCCTACTGGAAACTGGACTGTAATTGATGATGACGACCCATTGGAAATTAATTTCTTGGGCGCAGAATTAACAATAACAAATATAGAAAATGAAGCAGTTACAGCACAAATTGGCACAGAATTCTATCTGCAAGTAGGTGACTCAGTAACTGTTGAGGGTAGTTCAGTTGAGTTACTTGATTTAAATGAACTTGGTGCTATAGTTGTTTCAGTTGATGGCTTTGAAGAAATTGTTACTGGTACAGAAGATGTAGGACCTCTAGAAATAGAAGTAAAAGATTGGTTCTATTCTGATGTAACATCAGACAGAGCAGCTGTCTTAGTCATCGGAACAGATGCATCAAAAGAATACAATAGCGGAGATGAGTTCTACGTTCCATGTGCAACAAGAGCAAGTGAAGATTGTGATGAAGATGAACCTGATTGGGAATGGGTAATTGAAATGAATGGAGTTGCTGAAGATGAATTAGGTGTAACCTTTTCAGAAAGTTGGACAGATGATGATGACCCAGTTCTTCTTGAAGGAGAAACATTTTACTTGCCAAATGACTTTGCATATATTGAATTCAGTGATTTGGTTGTAGATGACTTTGCAGAGTATAGGATTTACTTTGATGACGACTACAATTTAGAGGATGTAGGTTCAACTGCTGATGAAAGTGTAATTGTAATTGAAGCAGTAGGCCAGGAAGACGAGGGACTAATAATAAACGGTGCAGATACTTCAGAAGTAGTTCTATGGTTTGATGGAACTACTACCGTATGGGCATATTATGTAGATGACAACAATGATGTATTAAACTCTACACTAAAAGACGCAGCCATACTTGTAGATATTGAATATGGTGACACAAAAGACAGAATAGAAATACAAGTTGATGGTTCTGATGACATAACTGTTGATGTAGAGAATGATAACGGAGATGATTTGACACTTGATGTCTCATACACAACTATGATTACAGGATTTGGAGACGCAGAAGAAGCAGAAGGAACAGATGTATTATTTGGTGTAACAGAAGTTGGAGAATATGACATGCCATTGTTATTCACTTACGGTATAATAATGGACACACCAGAGGATACATTAGACAACGATGAAGTAGTATTGCATGTACCATCTGATACACAAGAAGCAACTATCATCATAGGAACAGCAGGAACAACTGTTACAACAGCTGGCGGAGCAGGCACAACCCTAGGTGGCGTACCAGTAGCTAAGCTAGACACTGAAGTAACT
>SMTZ1_10023561_pt1 | contig 12609 bp, 9 predicted proteins | sample DeeMarSWOR136_30_FD_25667 | JGI IMG/M metagenome (IMG submission 25667) | reverse complement strand
ACTATGCTCTGCGGAGGCAGTACCAGGGCATGACTCAATCCCAGGTGGCAGGATATTGGTTGGAGGACGATTTCCTTGGATTGAGGATGAAGAACTGGTCCCCCAGATGCCAGGGAATAGCTGGTGCTCCCAGTAGCGGTGGCTACAATTATGCCATCAGCCCGGTAAGTGGTTATCGCTGTGCCATCAATTTCTGCTTCTATGTTGACTAGGCGGACGGCAACACTTCGTAGCACGACATCATTCAAAGCATGAAAGCTTTTGTCTGCAACCTGAGCCTCGAGCATGGCCCTTTCCTCAATCCAGCCTTTCCCCTCAAGCAAACCGGGCAAATTAGACAAGACCTCATCGCCATCTATCTCCGTGATAAATCCCAGCCTGCCCAGGTTTATACCTAAAATGGGCACCGACAGGGGAGTTATGATTCGAGCAGCATGGAGGATAGTGCCATCTCCGCCAATACTGAGGATTAACTCCGTGCCCGCCACCTGTGGTTTAGCTTCATCCTCATCCCAGGCTGAGCATCGCCACGAAGTGACTCCCTGAGCGGATAGCAACTCTTCCAGTTTCTCAGCTAAGTCTCGGGCTTTCTCCCGTAGAGGGTGATACAGAATACCAATACGCTTCACAGGTGAGCGAAGTGTAGCACTGGTAAATTCTGACTGTCAAACCATCTAATAGAAAAAGGGGTTAACTCTATTTTTCTCTACCCGCATCATTGCGAGGTTAGTTAATTCAGCCGAAGCAATCCCTTGGGAAATAGAGTTGACTCCTTTTTGTTTGCCTGCCAGTGCGAGGGGATGATATAGTTCATATTCGATATAATCATTTTGAAAATTATGACATATGCTTAAATTAACAGGATTTTAACAAAGATAGTCTATTATGTTGTAAGCTGGAGATTTTGGGAAAACTAAACTGTTGCGACAAGACTTGGAAGGACGTTTCTGAATATGGAGGTCGAAGGTGAAATTAAAAGTTGGGAAAAGTTTGACAGCCTCTAATTTTTGTTGAAGGAAGACAGAGATGAGTAAGTTAAGGGTATGGATATGCTTGTTGGTGGTGATGGCGTTGATGTTGACCATAGGACTGCTTGCAGTGGCGGGAACCCCAGGCCCTGTTCAGGCAGATGGCAACCCGGTAGTCATATTCCCCGATCCAAATCTTGAAACTGCTATTCGCGAGGCAATAGATAAACCGATTGGTGATATCTACCAATCTGAACTTGAAGATCTTACAGAATTTTCGGCTGAACAAGGAGACATTGTCAACATCACCGGGCTGGAGCACTGCACCAACCTGAGATCGCTGGATCTTAGTTTGAACCATATAATAAGCGATATCTCCCCGCTTGCTGGCCTCACCAGCCTGATAGAGCTAAATCTTTGGCATAACCAGATCAGCGACATATCCCCGCTCGCCAGCCTCACCAGCCTTATAGAGCTGACCCTTGGGTCGAACGAGATAGGCGATATCTCCCTGCTTGCCAGCCTCACCAACCTGACATTGCTGGATCTTGGGTACAACCAGATAGGTGATATCTCGCCACTTGCCAATCTGACTAGCTTGACATCGCTGAGCCTTTCTGATAACCAGATAAGCGATATATCCCCGCTTGCCAACCTCACCAGCCTGACAGAGCTGGACCTTGGGGCTAACCAGATAAGCGATATATCCCCGCTCGCCAAACTCACCAGCCTTATAGAGCTGACCCTTGGGTCGAACGAGATAGGCGATATCTCCCTGCTTGCCAGCCTCACCAACCTGAGATCGCTGGATCTTAGTTTGAACCATATAATAAGAGATATATCCCCGCTTGCCGGCCTCACCAGCCTGACAGAGCTGGACCTTTTCTATAACCAGATAAGCGATATTTCGCCTCTTTTAAACCTCACCAGTCTGACACAGCTGTACCTTGGGTCTAACCAGATAAGCGACATCTCTGCGCTTGCCAACCTCACCAGACTTATAGAGCTGCACCTTGAGTCGAACAATATAAGCCATATAAAAGCGCTTGTTGATAATCCCGGGCTGGGGGAGGGAGACTGGGTTGTTTTACGGTTCAATCCATTGAGCGATACTTCCCTCGATACTTATGTTCCTCAACTCGAGGCAAGAGGGGTATTTGTTGATTATCGTGATGTTTCATGGTGCTTCATCGCCACCGCCGCCTACGGCACTTCCATGGCAGGGGAAATAGAAATCCTGCGTGAGTTCAGAGATGAGTACCTGCTCACCAACCCATTGGGACAGGCCCTGGTAGGCCTCTATTACAGGGTGAGCCCACCAATAGCTGGGTTCATAACTGAGCATCCCAGCCTGAAGCCAATAGTGAGAGTCGGGCTAGTGCCCGCTGTGGCTATGAGCACCGTAGCTGTCAACACTACTCCGGCCGAGAAGGCGGCTATATTAGGCTTGTTGGTGCTGGTTTCAGTCGCACTGGCTATCTGGGCAACAGGGCGGCGAGGCAGAGGTCCGGAGTACACCTAATGGTGAAATTGAATACTGGCTGTTTAAAAATGTGGTTGCCCGAAATTAAACAGCCTTGACAGATAATGGGAGATGACATTGAAAAATAGAAAAATCCTTTTACCAGCTCTAGTCTCTATAGCTCTCGTCTTCAGCCTGATTCTTCCCCCGGTGGTTGCTGAAGCTTCAGGAACTGCACTACAGGGGACGTGGGTGCTGGAATATTACGGAGACTCAGGGAATCTCATAGCTCCCTACCCGGACACAGATATTACACTCACAATCAGTGGCTCTGACTTTAGTGGACATGCCGGCATAAATTCGTATTATGGGAAGTGGAAAGTGGTTGGGGACAAATTATTGATTATAGAGGGCTATAGTACAGAAGCGGCTGGCCCCGAACACCTGATGGAACAGGAAGACCGCTATTTTCGTACCCTTTTTGTCCCTGAGGTGACTTACGAGATCACCAATGGTAAATTGACCCTGTCCTCCAGTGAAGGACTGCTCGTATTCATGAGTGAGGCTGCTGACAGGGGCCACGGGGAATGTGATGTCGGCGGCTGGACGAACATCACCCAAGTCGCTGCAGGCAGCTGGCACACCGTGGGGCTTAAGTCCGACGGCACAGTGGTCGCCGTGGGAAACAACTACGACGGGCAGTGCGAAGTCGGCGACTGGACGGACATCACCCAGGTCGCCGGAGGTTTCCAACACACGGTGGGGCTTAAGTCCGACGGCACCGTGGTCGCCGTGGGAGACAACTACGACGGGCAGTGCGATGTCAGCGGCTGGACAGGCATCAACCAGACCGCCGCGGGCTCCGAACACACAGTTGGGCTTAAATTCGACGGCACAGTGGTCTCCGTGGGAAACAACGACTTCGGGCAGTGCGATGTCGGCGGCTGGACGGACATCATTCAGGTCGCCGCAGGCCATGCGCATACAGTGGGGCTTAAGTCCAACGGCACCGTGGTCGCCGCAGGCGGTTGGGACGCCCCGTGTCATCTCCCAACACCCGGGTGCTTCATCGCCACCGCCGCTTATGGCACGCCCATGGCAGGGGAAATAGAAATCCTGCGTGAGTTCAGAGATGAGTATCTGCTGACCAACCCGCTAGGGCAAGCCTTGGTAGACCTCTATTACCGCGTCAGTCCACCAATGGCTGAGTTCATAACTGAGCATCCCAGCCTGAAGCCAATAGTGAGGGCTGGGCTGCTACCTGCTGTGGCTATGAGCGTCGTAGCTGTCAACACCACCCCGGCCGAGAAGGCGGCCATATTAGGCTTGCTGGCGCTGGTTTCAGTGGCACTGGCAGTATGGGCAACGAGGTAGTGGGGCAGAGGTCCACAGTACACCTGAGGATGAAATTAAATATTGGCTGTTTAGAAATTTGGTTGCCCGAAATTAAACAGCCTCGACGGATAATGGGAGATGACAGTGAAAAATAGAAAAATGCTCTTACCAGCTCTGCTCTCTATGGCTTTGGTCTTTACCCTGATTCTTCCTGCGTCGATGCTGAATACGGCTCCTGTTATGGCTCAAAGGCAAGTAACGCTCATGGTCGCCGCTGACACTATGGTCTCCGCGTGGTCCTGCCACTTCCCGTTCTATCACCCCCCAGAGTGCAATGTCGGCGACTGGACGGACATCATCCAGGTCGCCGCAGGCTGGCATCACACGGTTGGGCTTAGGTCCGAGGGTACCGTGGTCGCCGTGGGAGACAACCGCTGGGAGCAGTGCGATGTCGACAACTGGATGGACATCATTCAGGTCGCCGCAGGCGGCGATCACACGGTAGGGCTTAAGTCCGACGGCACAGTGGTCGCCGTGGGAGAAAAACGCTATGGGCGGTGCGATGGCTATGGGCGGTGCGATGTCGGTGGCTGGGCAGGCATCGTCCAGGTCACCGCAGGCAACTATCACGCGGTGGGGCTTAAGGACAACGGTACCGTGGTCGCCATGGGACCGTCATATGGGTCATGGGCTCATCACGGGCAGTGCGATGTCGGCAACTGGACGGACATCATCCGGGTCGCCGCAGGCGACAATCACACGGTGGGGCTTAAGTCTGACGGCACGGTGGTCGCCGTGGGCTGGAATGACGACGGGCAGTGCGATGTCGGCAACTGGACGGACATCATCCGGGTCGCCGCAGGCAGGTGGCACACTGTTGGGCTTAAGTCCGACGGCACGGTGGTTGCCCTGGGATCGTGCAGCCTCGGGCGGTGCGATGTCGGCGCCTGGACGGACATCGTCCAGGTCGCCGCAGGTTTTGCTCACACAGTGGGGCTTAAGTCCGACGGCACGGTGGTCGCCGTGCCAGAAGACCGCAGTCAGTGCGAGGTCGGCGCCTGGACGGACATCATCAAGGTTGCTGCAGGCCACGACCACACGGTGGGACTTAAGTCCGACGGCACCGTGGTCGCCGCATGCATTTGGCTCACGGACATTGTTCCAGGACCCGGGTGCTTCATCGCCACCGCAGTTTACGGCACGCCAATGGCCGAGGAAATACAAATTCTGCGTGAGTTCAGAGATGAATACCTGCTGACCAACCCGCTGGGACAAGCCCTGGTAAGATTCTATTACAGGGTTAGCCCGCCAATGGCTGAATTCATCACTGAGTATCCCAGCCTGAAGCCGATAGTGAGGGCTGGGCTGGTGCCTGCTGTGGCCATGAGCGCCGTAGCCGTCAATACTACTCGGGCCGAGAAGACGGCCATATTAGGCTTGCTGGTGCTGGTTTCAGTGGCACTGGCTATCTGGGCAACGAGGCGGCGAAGTAGAGGTTCAGAACACACCTGAGGATGAAATTGAATATTGGGAGGGGATGAGCCCCTCCCTTACGGTTTTTCTTAGAATGATACTCTATCCTGCCATTGTGCGGCTGACGAAGTCATCTGAAGCAATCCCGCTGGGAAGAACCCGGCGAGAAGAAATGGAGTTGACCCAGCTAACATATCCGGGGTAGCAATTCCCCGGATAGCATATCAACGATTCGGGAAGGGCCGAGCTTTGTTTTCATTACCACCTTCCCCGGGTGCTCATTGGTTACCTCGCCGATGATGGCAGCATCTCTACCATAGCCATTTTGCCTCATTTGGGCAAGAATCTTATCGGCATCGGCGGGGTCAACTACAGCTACCAGCTTGCCTTCATTGGCTACATAAATGGGGTCCAGGCCCAGGAGCTCGCAGGCAGCTTTAACCTCTTCCTTCACTGGTATCTTAGCCTCCTCTACCACAATGCCCGCCTTCGATTGCCGGGCCAATTCATTGAGCGTGGTCGCTAGCCCGCCCCTGGTAGGGTCGCGGAGGCAATGAATCTTTGATGAGACCTCCAGCATTTGGGACACTAAGGAGCACAGTCGCTTTCCAAAGTCATGGAGAACCTTAATCCTTCACGCTGACTCATTACAGCTATACCGTGGTCGCCAATGGTGCCACTCAGCAGAACCTTATCCCCAGCTCCGGCGTTAGCTCCTGAGATATCAACTCCGGGAGAGATTATACCTACTCCTGAGGTGGTGATAAACAACTTATCAGCTTGTCCTCGATTTACCACCTTGGTATCCCCGGCGATTATACTTACCTCGGCTTCTTCAGCAGCTTTTTTTATTGATTGCACTATCTGCTCAAGCTCACTTAAGAGAAAGCCTTCTTCTATGATTGCCGAGAGACTCAGATATAAAGGCTTGGCACCATTCATAGCTAAGTCGTTCACCGTGCCACAAACGGCCAGCTTGCCGATATCGCCGCCGGGGAAAAAGATGGGATTTACCACGTAGCTATCGGTGGTGAAAGCCAGGCGCCCGCTGGCTTCGAAAATAGCTGAATCATCTAATTTATTCAACGCCGGATTAGCCAGGAAAGGAAGGAATTTTTTCTCCACCAGTTCGTGGCTCAACTTGCCACCACTGCCATGGGCTAAAAGAATGCTATCATCCATAAGCCTACTCCATATCTGCCCTAAAAGCCTTGCAAAGTTTCAGGAGTCCCGTATTGATAATAGGCGGCGCAGGCGCCTTCGCTGGAGACCATGCAGGGACCGACAGGGCTTTCCGGGGTGCAGACCTTTCTAAAGAGTTTACACTCAAGTGGCATGGCTGCGCCGCGGATTATATCCCCGCACCGGCATCCTTTAGGTTCCCTCGGCGGTTTGGGGCTTACTGAATAAGCCTTGTCGGCGTCAAATCGCTCGTATTTTCCTCTCACCTTCAAGCCACTTTGAGGGATAATTCCAATCCCCCGCCAGTTAGCTTCGCCAATCTCAAAAACATTCTCCGTCAGTTGCCAAGCTTTTCTGTTGCCCTCTGGCTTTACTCCTCGGGGGTAAGCTATCTCCACTTTGGGCTCGCCCTTTTCAATTTGTTCTACCAGCTTATCTATGCATAACAAGATATCCAGTGGTTCAAATCCCGAGATGACACAGGCAACTCCATAATCCTGGGGGATAAATTCATAAGGATGAGAACCAATTATAACACTAACATGTCCGGGACAGACGATTCCATCTAGCTTTACCTCACCTGAGTCGAGCAGCGCTTTCATCACCGGCGGAGTTAGCTTGTTAAGGGACAAAACGTAGAAGTTTCCTATTTTCTCCTGCTGGGCCTTAAGTATAGACGCAGCTATGGTTGGCGCCGTGGTCTCAAAGCCGATGCCGATAAAGATGACTGATTTCTCAGGGTTGGCCTTTGCTATCTCTACAGCGTCTATAGTGGAATACACTATTCGTACATCTGCTCCCTCAGCTTTCACCTGTTGCAAGCTCGAATAGCTGCCGGGGACTCTTATCATGTCCCCAAAGGTAGTGATGATAACGTCGGGCAGGTGTGCCAGGGCGATGGCTTTGTCCAGGTCAGCGGTTGCTGTAACACAGACGGGGCAGCCTGGCCCCGACCTCATTTCCACCGTTTTGGGAACTAATTGGCGAATTCCATATCGTAATATGGCATGCGTGTGCCCACCGCAAAATTCCATTAGTCTTATGGTCTTGGTGGAGCGCTGAGCAATTTTGTGTGCTAGCCCCCTGGCTAGCTTGTTGTCTTGATACTCGTCAATGAACTTCACTTAGGCTTGCTATCTCTTCCAGGAGCTTCAGGGTCTCCTCGGCTTCAGCTTCATCTATAACGCCTATGGCATATCCCGTATGTAGCAATACGTAATCACCCAGCTTGGCCTCCGGAGTAAGGGCAATGCTGACTCGACGCCTCACCCCGGCGATTTCTGTTTCAGCTTCATCCCCGTCTATGGAGACAATCCTTACTGGTATTGCTAAACACATGGCCTCCTGTATTTTAGCCCAGGTTAACATATAATACAAACTCCAGGTTTTTGAAAATGCTTGCCGGTACGGGGTGATATAGTAATATTTGATATAATAACACTGTAAGCTAGAGATTTCGGGAAAACTAAACCATTGAGACTGTTTAATTGTCACCCTGACTCAGAGTGAAATGAAGGGAAAGGTCTCTAGATTATTAGGTCGCCTTGGGCGACCTTGGAATGACAGGGGGATTATTAAACAGCCTACTATTACTTCGGAGGTAGCAGTGAAAAATAGAAAAATGTTCTTAACAGCCCTGCTCTCTATCGCTCTCGTCTGCAGCCCGATTCTTCCTGCCTCGGTAGCGGAAGCTTCAGTAACCGTGCATCTGCCAAATGACTATTCTATTAGTCCTTTGGCGGCAGATAGCTCGAGCGCTGCTTCGGCAATGGCTCCGAATACGCCTCAAGGGCAGGTAACGCCCATGGTCGCCGCAGGCAGCTATCACACGGTGGGGCTCAAGGCCGACAGCACCGTGGTCGCCGTGGGAGACAACGACGACAGGCAGTGCGAAGTCAGCGGCTGGATAGACATAACCCAGGTCGCCGCAGGCGGTGGATATGACGGGGGGCACACAGTGGGGCTTAGGGCCGACGGCATCGTGGTCGCCGTGGGAGACAACGACGATGGGCAGTGTAAAGTTGGCGGCTGGACGGACATCGTCCAAGTAGCCGCAGGCTTCTGGCACACAGTGGGGCTTAAGGCCGACGGCACTGTGATCGCCGTGGGATGGAACGATTACGGGCAGTGAAGGGCGACGGTACCGTGGTCGCCGTGGGATTGAACTACTCCGGGCAGTGCGAGGTCGGCGGCTGGACGGACATCGTCCAGGTCTCCGCAGGCAGCCGTCATACGGTGGGGCTCAAGGGCGACGGCACCGTGGTCGCCGTGGGAGACAACTACTCTGGACAGTGCGAAGTCAGCGGCTGGACGGATATCACCCAGGTCACCGCAGGCGATGTGCACACGGTGGGACTTAAGGGTGACGGCACCGTGGTCGCCGTGGGAGACAACTACTCTGGGCAGTGCGAGGTCGGTGGCTGGACGGACATAATTCAAGTCGATGCAGGTTATGCCCACACGGTGGGGCTCAAGGGCGATGGCACCGTGGTCGCTGTTGGAGACAACTACTCTGGACAGTGCGAAGTCAGCGGCTGGACGGATGTCACCCAGGTCACCGCAGGCGATGTACACACGGTGGGGCTTAAGGGCGACGGCACCGTGGTCGCCGTGGGAGATAACTACTTCGGGGCGTGCAATGTTAGCGGCTGGACGGGCATCACACGGGTCGCCACAGGCGACTCTCACACGGTGGGGCTTAAGGCCGACAGCACCGTGGTCGCCGTGGGATTGAACTACTCTGGGCAGTGCGCGGTCGGCGGCTGGACGGGCATCACCCAGGTCTCCGGAGGTGGCGATCACACGGTGGGGCTTAAGGACGATGGCACCGTGGTCGCCGTGGGAAACAACTACTCCGGGCAGTGTGATGTTGGTGGCTGGACGGGCATCACCCAGGTCTCCGGAGGCGACTCTCACACGGTGGGGCTTAAGGGCGACGGCACCGTGGTCGCCGTGGGAAACAACTACTCCGGGCAGTGTGATGTCGGCGGCTGGAAGGACATCACCCAGGTCTCCGGAGGCTGGCGTCACACGGTGGGGCTTAAGGGCGACGGCACCGTGGTCGCTGTGGGATACAACGGCTACGGGCGATGCGATGTCAGTGGCTGGACGGATATCACCCAGGTCTCCGCAGGCTGTGATCACACGGTGGGGCTTAAGACCGACGGCACTGTGGTCGCTGTGGGATATGACGATGGGCGATGCGATGTCAGTGGCTGGACGGATATCACCCAGGTCTCCGCAGGCGGCAGTCACACGGTGGGGCTTAAGGACGATGGCACCGTGGTCGCCGCGCGCTGGGAGGTCGAGCTTGCCAAATGGAATCTGGTACTTGCGGTGCCACCGTCGCAGTGTGTCCTCACCATCTCCAGCACTGTTGGAGGTAATATAACCACACCTGGAGAGGGGGCTTTTACCTATGCTCCCAAGACGGTGGTCGATCTGGTTGCCGAGCCTGAGGAGGGCTACCGCTTTATCAACTGGACTGGTAATGTGAACACCATCGCCGATGTTGAGGCTGCCGCGACGAATATCACAATAAGGGGTGACTATACCATCAGGGCTGAATTCTTTAAGGCACGGGTCAACCTGGCTCTCATTGGCGGGATTATAGCGGTGGTGATAGTGGGACTGGTGATTTTTTTCGTCCGTAGAAGGAGAGTTGCCCTTACAAAAAGATTGCCATAGTAGGCTTGTTGGTGCTGGTTTCAGTGGCGCTGGCGGTATGGGCAATGAGGCGGCGAGGCAGAGGTCCAGCGTAAATCTGAGGGTGAACGGTCTAGTTAAAGGGAAGAAAGAAAAATCCTAAATCCCGAGCACCAAATGCTAAGCAATATCAAAGCCCAAAATATAAATGACTAAGACAGTTTAGAGATTTGAATTTCGATATTTGGATTTGTTTAGAGTTTAAAAGTTAGGATTTAGAATTTAGCCGCAGGGATTGCCACGCTTCGCTCGCAATGACAAAGAGGGGGGGCTGGCAATGACAACAGAGCAATTGCTGAACAATGCCAAGAAGATATCTCATTGACGCTAGTTAGGCATTGTGCTATGTTATGCGACATAATTTATTTATGTGAGTATAAGTTAAATGCGAAGCGACTTGGTGAAGAAAGGAATCGAGCGGGCGCCTCACAGGTCGCTGCTGCGGGCTGTAGGTTGCTCTTCAGATGACTGGGATAAACCTTTTGTCGGAGTAATCAATAGCTTTAGTGAGATTGTCCCCGGGCATATCCATCTGCAGACAATTGCCAAGGCAGTAAAAGAGGGTATCCGCAGTCGGGATGGGGTGCCTTTCGAGGTCAATACCATAGCTGTTTGCGATGGTATTGCTATGAATCATCCGGGAATGAGATACAGCTTGCCCAGCAGAGAACTCATTGCTGACTCGGTTGAAATCCTGGCTCAGGCTCATGCCTTCGATGGCCTGGTATTTATCCCGAATTGCGACAAGGTCGTGCCCGGGATGCTGATGGCCGCAATCAGGCTTAATTTACCCGCTGTCTTTGTGAGTGGTGGCCCCATGCTAGCCGGGAATTTTATCCAGGGAAACGCTGCCAGGTCCGTTGACCTTATTACGGTATTTCAAGCCGTAGGGGAAGTAGTTAGGGGTAAGATGGCCGAGGTTGAGTTGCAGGAACTAGAGATGGTTGCCTGTCCTGGTTGTGGGAGCTGTGCCGGGATGTTCACTGCTAATACTATGAATTGTCTCAACGAAGCCTTGGGGATGGCTCTGCCGGGTAACGGCACGATACCAGCGGTGGAAGAACGGCGTATACAACTTGCCTATAAAGCCGGGCAGCAAGTTATGGAAGTGCTGGCCAAAGATATTCGGCCTAAAGACGTTATCACTAAAGATTCTCTCTACAATGCCTTCGCCGTGGACATGGCTTTGGGGGGTAGCACAAATTCTGTTTTGCATCTTACCGCCATAGCGCATGAGGCTGGGATAGATTTCCCCTTATCCCTGATAAACGAGATTAGCGACTCCATTCCTCATATCTGTAAATTAAGCCCGGCCAGCGATTATCATATTCAGGACCTGGACTTGGCTGGTGGCATTCCTGCGGTAATGAATGAACTATCGGGATTGCTGAAGCTTGAGACAAAAACCGTTTTGGGAAAGTCCTTTGGGGAAATAATTGCGGGGGCAAAAGTTAAAAATAGAGATGTAATCCGCCCCCTATCACAACCGTATGCCTCTACTGGTGGTATTAGCATACTATTTGGCAATTTGGCGCCCGATGGCAGCGTCGTGAAAAGCGCTGCAGTAGCCTCTGAGATGTTAGTTCATCGGGGTCCAGCGAGAGTTTTCAATAGCGAGGAAGAAGCTACGGCGGCGATAATGAAAGGCGAATTCAAGTCAGGTGAGGTAATCGTCATTCGCTATGAAGGCCCCAAGGGAGGGCCAGGAATGCGGGAGATGTTAGCAGCCACTTCCCTCCTCAGCGGTATGGGTATGGATAAAGAGGTGGCTCTTATTACAGATGGGCGCTTTTCTGGAGGCACGCGAGGGGCAGCCATTGGTCATGTCTCTCCTGAGGCGGCAGAGAAAGGTCCTATAGCGGCTTTGCGGGATGGTGATATGATTAACATAAGCATACCTGACCACAAATTGGAAGTGGAATTAAGCCAAAAAGAGCTGGAACAACGGTTGGCTTCATTGCCTTACTTTGAACCCAAGATTCAAACTGGCTATCTTAAAAGGTATAGTGATAAAGTAAGCTCGGCCAGCACTGGTGCGGTGTTTGCTGGGTAAGGAGTTATGCTATGAAGAAAACTGGTGCTCAGATTCTCTGTGAGAGTTTAATTAAAGAGGTTACCGATATATGATACCTTCCCCCAATATCCTCAACTCCGACATATATTAGTTCGCCATGAGCAGGGAGCGGCTCATGCCGCCGATGGCTATGGTCGTGTTACACATAAAGCGGGAGTGTGTATTGCTACTTCGGGGCCGGGAGCTACTAATCTGGTTACCGGTATTGCCTGCGCTTATATGGATTCAGCACCCGTGGTAGCTATAACTGGTCAGGTAGCCAAACCTGTTATTGGAAAGGATGCCTTTCAGGAGACGGATATCACAGGCATTACCATTCCAATTACCAAACATAACTATCTTGTTACCGATGTTACTGAGCTGGCTAAAACGGTTAAAGAGGCCTTCCACATTGCTCAGACAGGAAGGCC
>SMTZ1_10019918_pt1 | contig 12609 bp, 11 predicted proteins | sample DeeMarSWOR136_30_FD_25667 | JGI IMG/M metagenome (IMG submission 25667) | reverse complement strand
GGATGTACTTCCGCCTTATCGATCCCAACGTATTCAATCTTTTTTACTTCTTTTATGATTCCTTGAAGTTCCTTATTGCGGTATTCCATAAAGGGTAAATTCCCTTGATCGGTGATCACTTGGAAAACAACTTTGGCGTCTGTCATTGGAAGAACTTTTGCTTTAATACCAAATTTTTCGGCAATTATGGTGATTGCTTCTGAAAAGAATGCGCCTTTAGTCATAAGATGCTCGCGGAAGATGATTTGAGAAATGAGTGTGTCGCCAAAACGAAACCATATATCCTCTTTATTCATCAAATAAGATAAGGTGTTCATAATACTATAAGTATCATTTTGGAGTGTCTCCCAATATCGAATATCCAGCTTACCAGCTAGAAGAAATAATAAGTATTCCAAGTCAGGATAGATATCCAACCCTAAAACTTCTAAATTATTCATAGTGTTAACTATGATCCCAAGTTTTTCTTGCGGTATAATTCGTAAAAGCCCTTCTAAAAATTTGGTGGTTTGCAACCCACCAGATATTATAGTTATCACATCGAAAGCCTCCTATCAGGGATTTTGTTGACAATAATAAGTTTCCTTTTATTATACAAAACTTTAAAGAATCTTCTTCTTTTTTTGGTCTTTAGATCATTCTTATTGTGAGAATGCTTTAATATTTGGCGTAGCGTTTCTATGCATTAGCATTCTCATTAATATCTACTTATTCTATAGCAAAAACTCGTTTTGGTTTAAATAATAAAAAGTTCGATAGAACTTAGGAGTCGAGTTTTGGATTTTGAACGTAAAAATTTACATGAAGAAAAGCAAGAAAGCACCAATGCTTTAGCGTGGTGATGAATTGCGTGGTGTTTATAAAGTTTAGTGGTAATAAAGCCTATGAGTACCTACGGGGCGTAGGGATGTTAAGCCTGTGGAGATGAGACCTCCGTAACCCGCCAGGGGATCGAGTCTGTCGTAGAAGCAGGAAACCTCGATGTTTAAGCACGAGGTAGCTCACTATAACAAGTCTTTGTTAACTTATTCCTGCGTATTGTTCGATCGTTTTGTACCTTCTAGCAAGCCTGTTTATCCAGATTGTTACAATGACTGCAATTACGGTCACAACAATCGCATAGGTTACCGAAGGAATTACTTCATTGGTTATTCCAAAGATGTTACTTGGTTATTCCAAAGATGTTAGCGAAGATTGCTTGAACTTCACAATTCCAAGCAAACGCTACAACAAAACCAAATGCTGTTGTAATCAATGTAGAAAATTTGTCTATCATTTCTTTTTGTAATTTCCTCAATTCTTTAATTGCCTTCTCTTTTCTTCTTTTCTCGCTGATTTTTTTCTCGCTCAAGAAAAGACTTACTATTACTATTGATTCCATTAGATTTTGAATTTGTAGAATAACTAATCACTTGATTCATAATAAAAGGCATCATAGCATTAAAGGAAACAGACTGAATTCTTTTTTGCAGAAGTTTATATTTTGTCTTGAGGCTTTTCGTACTAAAGTTAAAAAAAAAGAAACGCTATAAAAAGACCGTTCAAAACGATTGAACTAGCATATTAAAAGATTGGTTTTTAAATGGAAATAAAAAAAAGAAGTTGAGCTAATAAATCGCTGATTTCTCTGAAAATTCAGCAAGTTCAAGAAGTTTTTCCCATTCTAGGTCAACGTGTTCTTGTATTATATTGATGATCTCTTGGTTTTTCTCTGGTCTAAACAGATGTCGTAATCTACCTTGGTTTTTCAGGTAATCTTCGATGGGAACTTTTGACAACGCTGGATTAGGATAGTTAAGGACGTATTTGTATCCATGATACACTTCGTAAAGTGGGAAGAAGCGTGATTCAACAGCTAACCGCGCTACTTGGAAGGATTCACTAGTGTCGAACCGCCACCCTCTTAAACAAGGCTGAATAACATGCACGAAAGCTGGTCCTTTAACGTCAACTGCACGTTTAACCTTTCGGACAAAGTCAAGTGGATGAGATACACTCGCGGTGGCGCAATATTCTAATCCATGCGCCGCAACAATCCTCAGGAGCGGTTTTTTAAATTCTTTTTTGCCGAGCACAACTTCTCCGGCCGGAGATGTCGTCGTCCATGCAGCATGCATTGTGGCACCGCTTCTCTGAATACCAGTGTTCATATATGCTTCATTATCGTAGCAAATGTAGACAAAGTCGTGTCCCCGTTCAATTGCTCCGCTTATTGCTTGGATGCCAATATCATAAGTTCCACCATCTCCACCGATAGCAATCACTTCAATATCACGTTCTGGCACTCGACCTTTTTTCATTAGCATATCAAGTCCTGCTCGTACGCCTGACGCTGTAGCAGCGGTGTTCTCGAAAGCGTTATGAAGCCATGGAATATGCCAAGCAGCGAATGGATAGATTGTTGTAGCGACCTCCATGCAGCATGTCGCATTCACCCATATCAATGGTTTATCAGGGACCGCCTTTCCCACAAGGCGTGCGATTGTACCTGCTGCACAACCCGTACAAAGCCGATGTCCTGAGGAAACTGAACGTTCTTCTTTTGGTAAATCTGCTAATCTAGTAGGATAATCTGCCATTTTTTTCACCTCATTCTCCTCTTATGCCGATCCACTCAACCGGCTCTTCTATCTCTCCTTTAGCCAAGTCAGCATACAGATTGTCGTACATTGTTCTGAAAGTATCAATTGTGATATCTTTGCCTCCCAGACCGATAATGAAGTTCTTTACTAATGGACCTCCTCTACCAACCATGGCTCCTGCCGTATCGGCATAAACTGGTCCTGTAGATCCAAAGGAGACTGCTCTGTCGCATACGCCCACTGCACCGGCCTTCTTAAGTGCAGCCTGTATGTCTTTCACAGGGAATGGTCTGTAACATCGTAATTTCACGAGTCCAACCTTTTTCCCTTCCGCTCTTAGCTCATCTACAGCTGCTTTTCCAGTTCCAGTGCTTGATCCGATTGTCATAACGGCTACTTCAGCATCGTCCATTTGATATGGTTCTACGACTGGATAGTAGCGTCCCCATCTATCACCAAAGTCCTGAATTACTTCTTTAATAACGGATAAGGATTTCAAGTGAGCCTCTTGTTGTCCACGTTTGATTTCCATGTAAAATTCTGGAAGTGCTAACAGTCCTTGAGCAATCGGTGCATCCACGTCAAGCTTATAAAGTGGATCACGTATTGGTAAGAACCCGTCCAGTGTTTCTTCGTCCTCGATTGGAAGCGTAGTAACAGGTTCAATGCTATGACTCAAAACGAACCCATCCAAACAGTTCATTACTGGTAGGGAAACCCGCTTATCTTCAGCAATTCTAAAAGCTTGAATTGTAGAATCATAAGCCTCTTGGCAATCTTCTGCGAATAATTGAATCCAACCGCTGTCCCTAGCTAGCATGGCATCGCTATGATCACAGTGAATGTTAATCGGCCCTGAAAGAGCCCTATTCGCTATGGTCATAACGACTGGAAAGCGCGCTGATGCGGTAATGTAGACAATTTCGATCATGAGTGCTAGTCCTTGCGAAGCCGTAGCTGTGTACACTCTTGCACCCGTGGCGGATGCCCCATAACAAGCAGACATAGCTGAATGTTCGGATTCAACACAAATATATTCACATTCTAATTCTCCATCTGCCACAAACTCTGAGAGTCTTTCAACGATTATCGTCTGTGGAGTTATCGGGTAAGCTGCAATTACATCTGGATTACACAGTTTGGCAGCTTCAGCGACTGCGAAGTCACCCATCATTCCTAGAGTTTTAGCTTTTGCCATTTTACATTATTCCTCCTGCTCCATTTCAATTGCCTTTAGAGGGCATTCGAGTGCGCATACTCCGCAACCCTTACAATAGTCCATATCGAATTCTAGTTCGTTAGGTTCAACTCTTTTTATTGCAGCATCAGGGCACAAAGCCCAGCAAATCAAACATGCTTCTGGGTTCTGACAGATTTTTTTGTCTTTGTTGCGAATTGGGCGAAATGCTCGCCATGTTCCTGTCTTATACTCAAGAGCGGTCGCTGGTCGGTCTACAATACCTCCTGGGGGAAGATTTTTCCAACCCTTCTTTCGATATTCGTCTTGAATGGTCATGCAACTTTAACCTCCTCATAACTTCGCTTAATCGCCTCAACATTCTTCTGGCCGACACCACCTTTGAAAACCTCTAGAAGTGCCTCAATAAGGGAATCAAGTTTTACTAGATCGGTGACTTTTACTATTGCCCCTAAGATTGCTGTATTTGCAATTGGACGTCCAATTGTTTCTAGAGCTATATTCGTTGCATTCACAGCAGCTACTGTGTCTGTAATTCCCAGCTTGCTTTTTATAGCTTCAGGAGTTTCAGGAGTATTAATGACAACAATTCCGCCCTCCTTTAGACCTTCCGTGACTGGTACTAGTCTTGGTAACGTAGGATCGATTACAGCAACGACATCCGGAGTATAAATGGCACTTTTTATGGTGAATTTTTTATCACTGATTCGTGTAAAGCCCTTGATAGGGGCTCCCGCTCTCTCCGGACCGAACTCTGGGAATGCTTGTATGAATTTTCCTTCACGTATCGCTGCATCAGCAAGTAAGCGGCTTGCAGTGACTACACCTTGACCTCCCCTGCCATGAAATCTTACTTCTGTTATTTTAGACAAAATTAATCCTCCGATTACTTCATCTCATTTTCTAATTGTGATATTAACCTACTCAAAACTTTGAGTATATTGTTTTTCAAGTATAGCTAGTTTTACTTTTAAGTTTTTAATATGGCTTCTTTAAGAGGTTGCCGTTTTTGAGTTATATCGCGCGCGAATGGTCGCATCAAATTATTATTTCTTCCCTTGAAACGGCACTGAATAATGAATCCTTGTACCTCATTAGCCGAATAGGTTAATGTCATTTTCATCTTAAATACCTCGTGATATTACCAAAGCGAAAGGAAATAGTATTTTTAATAACCTGAAAGGATTTTAAAGAACAAGAGGGATACAATGAAGAAGGATGTGAGATTTTGACATACGGTTTGATCATTACTGCCAAAAAAATAACTGGTAAATGTCCTGTTTACAAAGAAAATTGGAAAACTGTTATCTGCGGACCCAACATTGATTTAGAAAAATCTGACGCTGCCTGCATTCATGCACTTAGTTGTTTATCTACATTCAGCGTAGCCTTAAGAGAAGGCATTCCTCCTTCGTCAGTAGGATTAGCAAAAGAAGGCAAAGAGGAGGTCGCATATTTTCAATGTTTAGACCCTGGACCTCCTTATACTGACGGTGGAACAATCTTATTCGAAGTCAAGCGGGTTTTATGCAATGGAAAAGAAAAATAAGAGATGTTGCGTTAGACCCAGTGATCAGTGAGTCCGCGATGTAGCCAAAGATAGCCAAGCAGTGTTGTGGCCACAGAGATAACTAAAGTTACGTATCCGCCAAATGTTAGGCTGCTATGAACGATTACATCTGCGATAGCAAATCCAAAGGCATTTGTAATACCAAAGACTGCCATTAAGAAACCTAGTACACAGCGAGTAGTCCGTAATTTTTTACCGCTTTCATCGATTTCTTTCTTGTATACAATCAGTTGAGAAGCTAATGCCAAGATTACTATTGTTGGAGAGATATATCCAATCATCAGATTTGACGTGTTGAGTTGTACATCGATCGGAACAAGAACGCTGTCCATGTAAGTGTTTTGAGAGATGATATCAATTCTTAAAATCCTATTTCCCCATTCATAAGGCGATGAAGGCAAAAACAATGTATCGATAAATACCACATTTATACCAGGCACGACATAGACTTCTTGCGAAGTAGCTGTAAATCCTACGCCGCTCGTCCTTACTATGACATAAAAACTGGCAGAGATACCGTTGTAAATGTCAAGTGTGATTTTTGATGGCTCTGCTTGTGTGAGTTTCAGTTCCTGAATGTAATTGAATATAACAGGGCCTGGTCGAGGTGGACTATCATTCTTTGTCGCAAGAAAGAGGCGAAGTGTATCCTCATACTGGTCTATCACAGTGATTTGTGCTGCCTGCCAATTAGCATCGAAGCGAAGTTTCCAGAAGCCTCCCTCTTCATGGAGAACTTCTTGTGTTCCACTCCACTTATTTTCAGTTGGTTGAATTTGCATACGTTCTGCTAATTTTCCTGTTGGAAAGAGTAAATCCACCCTTCCTTGACTATCTGCATTTAATATATTTAATGTGAAACTTTTTCCTTCGAGAAAGCGATGTACTTCCAACCAGTATTCAAAAGCATCTCCTTCTTCATTAGAAACCCAAAGATCATCAGCCCAGATCTTTCCGTCTAACTCAGGTACATTAAGCGAATATCCAACTAATAAATCGCCAGGTGCTGCTTTCAAACTTTCAATTTTTATTTTCCATATACCAACTTGTTTTGCATTAACAGATAGTTCAGTAAGACCTGTAGTCACTTCTTCCTGCTTGTAAAGCGTTCCACCAGGTTTTTCTACTGTAATCCTCATTTTTGATACAGTTGAACCTTTCCACCATTTCACATCAACTTTTACCGTAAAAGAAGGATGTGTGTCATTTACATAAACATAATATCTATTGATGAGCTCTGAATCTCCTTGTAACCCAGTCACAAACAAAGAATTGTTTGCATTTGTGTCGGCTTTAACGGACATACATAGAAATGCTACTGATACACACAGAAGAAGGATTATAAGAACTGAAGAGCTTTTGATTCGAATAAGCATCTCCTCCTAAAAGATACATCCTATCGGTAAACATCAACTTTATGAATCTTTCGCCGCAAGAAAGTACAGCAAGAGAACGTGGAGATAATTTTTTCTGCAAAGATCTGAATTCCACGCAAGAAAATAACTCACGGGGTTCAAAGATATGGACAATCTTGATGAATTGGCAACGAGTCTGAGGTTTAATGAGGGTATTACGAGGAAGAGTCCTATCCAGAAGATTACCGAGATACTAGGCTCTAAGTTAAAGAACCGTTATGTGTTAGAAGCATACGGAGAAGATTCTGCTGCAATTAACCTACGGGAACTCGGACAAAATGATGTTATTCTGTTTACGAACGATGCCATGAGATCTCAATTCGTTGAAACTCACCCGAGAGAAGCAGGATATTTTTGCGTTGTTGTAAATATCAAAGATATTTTCGCAATGGGTGGCACTCCCCTCGGGTTCTTAAGCGTCATCAGTTTTAACAACGAGGAAACGTTAGAAGAAATCATATACGGTCTCAAAAAGGGATCAGAAATATTTGGATGTCCGATATTAGGTGGTCATATCATTCCTGACGCACCAGTTCCCTCACTTGATTGTTCAACGATTGGTGCCGCAAAAAAAGATGAAGTTCTGTATTCTCATGGTTCAAGACCGGGTGATGTTCTTATTGTAACCATCGATACCGATGGAAAGGAAACATCTTTTACGGGGTTTGATAATACTTCATTTAAAGATGCTGCTGTCGTTAGACAAAATTTTGAGACTATTACAACCATCGCACACCTCAAGTTAGCTACCTCTTGTAAAGATATTTCAATGCCTGGCATTATTGGAACTCTCGGAATGATGTTAGAAGTTTCAGGAAATGGTGCAATAGTGGATATTGGGAAAGTTCCAAAACCTGAGACTTTTCCTTTACAAAATTGGCTGAAAGTCAATCCAGGATTTGGTTATTTACTTACCACGCATCCAAAATTGGCACAACAAGCTTTGACTATTTTTGAAAAGCAAAATATTGATGCCGCAGTTGTTGGGGAAATAACTGATGCTAAACAATTAGTTATAACTGATGGAAAGAAACAATCAACCGTGTTCGATTTTACTAAGGACTCAATCACTGGGATTAAACCTTGGGATCTCAATTCGAAAAATAAAAAATAAAAAGTCCTGAAACATTGTTTCAAGACATATATAGATACTTTTCTTGATTGGAGATAAAAAAGAAGGTTAAGTTTTTTCTTCTATCTTTTCTACGCGTTCTTTGATGAGATCTGATATTTCTGTAAACCAAATCGGGCAGCCTTTTAACCAGATAGCCTTTGGATCATCCAATTTCTTTTTACGTTCTTTGACTGTGTCTTCATCGTGACCAAAGTGCGGATTTCCTTCCTCATCGAAGATTGTATCGAACTGAATGCAATCACCAAGGTATAGAACGTCTTCGCTTGGCTCAGGTAGTTTGGCACCGACTCCACATACTAAAGTCAATGGATTGTGGTGTTCAAAATACTTCGGCCAAAGTCCGCGTTTAAGAATGTTCTCTAAAGCAAATTTTAGCCTAGATTTACATCCTGCGCAGTATGATCCCACAATTACGTTAATATTTGGATACTCAGCAATAAGTTTCATGTTTGGTCGAATCCAACCCTCCAGTTGGTGCAACGGTTCGCCAACGATCTCAATTTTGCTGATATCTCCTACACCAACACCATCAAAGTCGCCTATACGTACCATCTCGACATCAAACGGATTATCCCAGCCCATCATATAGGCCGCAACAGCATCAGTTGCGACTGGGTCAGCACTGGCGATGATCGTCTTGGATTCGTATGGCAAACCTGCAATAGAAGGTCCAAATTCATGGACCCCAATGATTCCATCAACGATGTTTAAATCAGGCATTGCACCTTGGGCTTTGAATATATCAACCAGTTTTTGGGATAGGTTATCACTATGCCAGAGTCGGCGATATTTCCAGCTGATAAAACCGTGCCAATTCTTTAACGCTACGGTAATACCCGGTTGTACATGAGTCTTTAGTTTGGGAACATTAATGATCACGTCTACTTCATTTCTCAGTTTGGAGACCTCTACCTCTCTAAGTACTTTGGCATCTGGGATTTCCACTGTTTCCCATTCGTATTCATCCAGATAAATTACTTCTGCACCTTCTTTCTCGACAGTATCTTTCATCTTTAATCCGCTGTATTCTCCTTCGAAGTTGAAGGCTTTCACGCCGGGATATCCCCTGAAGGGAGCATCTGCAACGACAATTCTGGAGGGGTCAGTCTGTTCTTTTATTTCTCTGATTAACGCTGCCATGAATCGCGCATCTGTTAGTGCAGGAACGGTCGGTAATGGACGCACCATATTAGGCTTGAGCCATACACTCTGACCATCTTTGATGAAGGCATTAAAGCCCCCTAAAGGCTCCATAACAGCGCGAATTCCCGCTTGTGCCTCTTCATAATTTTCTGCTTTAGCTATTGATACTTTAGCTTTTGCCATTTTTTACCACCTCATATCTTCATTCGTGGACGAAAAATATGAAATAATCATGTCCCTGTCTATACGATATCTCTATTGAGCCACTCATTATGAATATTTTCCTAATGACACCGATGTCACAAGGATTAGGATGGCTTAAATTCGCTCCACATTTATAAATTTTGTTTTAAAGAATCTCAGAATTATTAGCATCCACAAGAGATTGATCTGTTTTATGGACTATATTATGAACTATATTATATCAAGAGAATATTAAAAAGAGCAATTTAGTTCATACGCGAAACACGATTTTTATAAGGACATTTTGTTTCAAATAAAATAACAATTCAACATGAACCACATAAAATCTGTGAAATTAAACCGTATTGGATATATTTTTATAACAGCTCTTAGTTGCACTCTATTAAAATTCACAAAAGGAAGGATGCTTTGAACATGAACATCAACGTAAATAGGGTATACGATGAAGTATGCGTACAAATCGTAGGAAGACGAAAGGAAACTCGTCTTATATTAAGTTCATTAGCTGCCAATAAAGCAGTTCTCCTTGAAGGTGCTCCAGGAACCTCAAAAACAACCATACTTAGAACTCTCAGTGAGGTTTTGGACCTTCCATTTTATTTCATAGAAGGAAATGAAGATCTCACGGTTCCAAAATTAGTAGGACATTTTGATCCCTCAGCAGTATTGCAAACAGGATATAAAAAAGAGAATTTTCGAAAAGGCCCGTTAGCTAGAGCCATGGAAGAAGGCGGCATACTTTACATAGAGGAAATCAATAGGGCGCCACCTGAAACGCTTAACGTGCTTCTTGTTTCACTTAGCGAAAAAACAATGGATATCCCGCGTTACGGTAATATAAAAGCTAATGCAAATTTTTCGGTGGTAGCAACTCAGAACCCTATCGATGATATCGGTGTCTCACGCATAAGTAGGGGAGTCCTCGACAGATTTGTAAGCCTACGAATGGGATATCAGTCTAAAGAAGAGGAAATTTTGATTGTTAAAAACAACACATCATGCGAAGACGATTGGCTGATCGATTTAGCAGTTGAAATCGTACGGAGAAGCAGAAAGCACCCAGAACTAAAGGCCGGTGCAAGTGTGAGAGGCGCCATCGATTTAGTCCAGCTCATTCAAAGTGATCCTTCAAAAACTGATAATTATACCTTTGAAGACCTGTTAGATGCGGCTATAGTTGCTTTACGCTTAAAAATTTGGCCTGCTCCTACAACTGATAAAACCGAAGAAGAAATAATTTATGAGATAATATCTTCTATTTTTGAAGAACTTCAAAATCAAATAGATCCAGAAAGACCTGGAGAAGGCGAAGAACAACAAGAAGAAAAAACGGAAGATAGCGATGATTTGGAACAAGACATATTCCCTGAAAAAAAAGAACAATCAGGCGATGAGGATGTTGATGAAGAAGATATAGAGGAAGTCACTGTTTCCATGCCAGAAGAGATAGATAACGATTCATACGCACTTCCTCTTGATAAGGGAACCGATATAGAGTCTTTTACGGAGAGTCTGCGCAAGGACGCCGAAGACAGTCTTGTATCCTTTGATACACATCCAACTTATGACTCAGTAGAAGGGGTTTCATTTCACAAAAGAAGCCCACGTGAATACATGAAGCAATTGGCAAGAATTCTGTCAATGCAAATTGCAATAAAACGTGCACTTAGAGCCACACCTTTTGGAAGGCGTGAAGGACGTTTACGTCCTCACAAGTTTAATGGCGTGAATGAATTAGACATCGATCGTACAATTGAGAATTTAGTCCAAGAGATTTATCCTAAAGAAGAGGATTTTTTCGTACGATGTAGAGAGAAAACTAGTAGAGGCGCAATACTACTCGTTGATAGTTCCGAAAGCATGCGAGGCGAAAAAATTGAGATTGCAACCTTAATTGCATCGGTGCTTTCTTACGCTATGAATCGTAAAAATGATAGTTTTGGAGTAATTGCATATAATAACGCTCAGTATCTGTTAAAAGGACTCAATCAACAAAAACAAATTGATGAAGTGGTAACAGATATCGTCTCACTTCGTCATACTATGCTGACAAATATAAGAGGGGCTCTAGAACTTGCCTTGTCCGAATTTCTCCGTGCAAATTCCCCAAAAAAGGTTGCGTTCCTTATTAGTGATTGCGTCTGGACATATGGAAACGATCCTAGAGAAGTTATAAAGTTTTTTGATCAAGTAAACGTTTTCTATATCCCTCCAGGCAGACCATGGTTCGCAGAACAACTTGCTAAAAATGGAAAAGTGCTAGAAATAAACCGTTGGCAAGATGTTGTTGTTAATATCAATGATATGCTAGCAGCGGCTTTCTAATAACCATTTGTCAGTTCTTGGTTTTTTCTTCTATGATCCATTTAAGTCATGGCCTTGCCATTCCTTGAGAAGTTTTTTCGTTTTTTGACGTGAAGCCAGTTTTTTTGAAAGATAATTATCTGGGAGGGGGTTAAGAGGAACAAACTTATAGGTCAACCGAGTTTCATCATAATCTCCTCTTTGCTGTAGAAAAACGAGTGCATAACGTTGTGCTTTCTTGAATGAATCTGCATTGCATTCAATACCTTTTATAAGAATCTCGGGTGCGTCAGATAATGTATGGTTTTTTCGGACGGTAACGATAAGAGCATCTCCACGCGTAATAACGGACTCTGTGCCCTCTTTCAATTCTTTTCTTATTGTTATATTTTCGATTGAGAGTATATTGTCCTTTTTTATCGCAAAAAGTGGGTGTTCTATACCTTCACTACCACTTGTTTTTATCAAAATACGCAAAAGACATTCCTCAGGTGCCTTACAGCACTCAACTTTACATTTCTCTCTAATTTGAAGTGCTACTTCCATCCCTTTTTTTGTGAGCGTGTATTTCATTACCGGAGAACGGTCTCTCTTAGAATCATTCCTTATAAGAAGCCCTTTTTCATTAAAACGCCTCATGATTTTTAAAAGCGTTTTTGATCCAGCATTAAGCTGTCCTGAGTACCAGAAAATAAGTTTACCCCGTTCAAGCGCCTGTGGACCTAGATCCCAGCGTTCATACATAGGGAAAATGCCTCCGTTTTCAAAGAGAAGCACCAGAAACTGTTCTTCCAGTTGTGAAAAGATTTCGTTCATAACATCTACCTGAGATGTGCTCTATTAAGACTTAATCATTTATATGCTTAAAATGTTGAGGTTTGCGACATATAACAAAAGGTTCTACTATTTGTTTTAGATCTTATTCTAAAATGATGATTTATTGAAGCCGTTCCACTGTTTGAGCATTTGTTTCGCCTGAACTGTTCTTAGATTCTTTACAGTGGAGAGATATTTTCTGGACAATGATTTATGGGGTACAAAATAAAAATGAAGATTCT
>SMTZ1_10005621_pt1 | contig 12612 bp, 9 predicted proteins | sample DeeMarSWOR136_30_FD_25667 | JGI IMG/M metagenome (IMG submission 25667) | reverse complement strand
TGGCGCTCCGATGAGACGCGACATGGTGTGCTTCTCCATGTACTCAGACATGTCCAGCCTCACCATGGCATTCTCATCATCGAACAGGAACTGCGCCAAGGCCCGTGCCACTTCCGTCTTGCCCACGCCAGTGGGCCCGAGGAAGATGAAACTACCGATAGGGCGCTTGGGGTCCTTGAGCCCTGCCCGACTCCGCCGTATAGCCTCAGAGACAGCCGCAACTGCCTCTTCCTGATCCACTATCCTTTCGTGGATCCTCTCTTCCATATGAACCAGCTTCTGGCTTTCAGCCTCAAGCATTCGAGACACCGGTACACCCGTCCACTGGGAGATCAGCTGGGCAATGTCCTCGTCATCCACTACCCCGTCGATTCTCTTTTCCTGCTGCCACCTGAACTTGGCATCGTTGTACTCCTGCTCCAACCTCAATCCCTCCACCTTGAGATCAGCGGCCCTCTGGTAGTCCTGCCTCTGCGAAGCTGCTTCCTCCTCATCACGCAGTTGTTTCACCCTTTGATCCAACTCTTTGACTTCGGCCGGGGCAGCCTCCATATCGATGCGCAGCTTGCTTGCTGCCTCGTCTATTAGATCGACTGCCTTGTCAGGCAAGAACCGATCGGATACATATCTTTGTGACAACTTGGCGGCAGCTACCAGAGCCGAATCGTCGATCTTAACTGTCTTGTGATGGGCTTCATACCTGGGGCGGATCCCTCTCAGCATTTCCACGGTCGCCTCCACACTGGGCTCACCCACAAACACGGGCTGGAACCGTCTCTCCAAGGCCCTATCCTTCTCAATGAATCTCCGATACTCGTCGAGCGTCGTCGCTCCAATGCACTGAAGTTCTCCGCGAGCCAGTGCCGGTTTCAACATATTGCCGGCATCGATGGCACCCTCAGCCCCCCCGGCCCCTACCACGACATGGAGTTCATCGACAAACAGGACAACCTCCCCCTTCGCCTGACGAATCTCGTCCAGAACGGCCTTCAGCCTCTCTTCAAACTCGCCCCTGAACTTGCTCCCAGCCACCAGGGCTCCCATGTCAAGGGCCACTACCTTCTTGCCCTTGAGAGAGCCAGGGACGTCATCGGCCACGATCTTCTGGGCCAATCCTTCGGCGATAGCCGTCTTCCCCACCCCAGCGTCGCCAATAAGGACCGGGTTGTTCTTGGTACGCCGGGAGAGCACCTGTATCGTGCGCTTGATCTCTTCATCTCTCCCGATTACCGGATCCAGTTTTCCTTGGCGCGCCATCTCCGTGAGATCGTATCCGTACTTCTCCAGAGACCGGTATTTGCTCTCGGCGTGCTGGTCGGTAACACGGTGGCCCCCGCGGATCTTCTGGAGAGCCCCATAGACCTTCTCCTGGTTGATACCAAACTCAGATAGAATCGCGCTGGCTTCTCCTCTGCCTTCACCAGCAATAGCAATGAGCAGATGCTCGGTGCTGATGAATTCATCCTTCAGCCTGTCGGCTTCCTGGCGAGCACTTTCCAGGACGCGGGCAACCCGCGGCGTGGCATAAATCTGGGTAACTTCATAGGTGACCTTGGGGAATGCCTGGAGTGCTTTCTCCACGCGCTCCCTTGGAGCCTCCACATCCACACCCAGTTCTCGCAGTATATCCCCAGTCACCCCCTTCTCCTGCTCCAGCAGGGCGAGCAAGATATGTTCCACATCCCACTGATTGTGACGGTAGCGTCGCACTATCTCCTGGGACGCCGCCAGAACCGCCTGTGCTTGTTCGGTGAACTTCTCCGACATCATGGTCCTATCCCTCCTTATCTTTCCCTGTCAGAGTCTGTACCACCCCCCATCAGCCGCGTGAACCTCTCCTCCATTTCCTCAAATCGACGCTCTGCTTCCTCCATCTTGCGCATCAAGCGCAAGGCAAGCTCCACACCCGCCTGATTCACCCTGAGGTCGTTCATCAGCGCCTTGACACAGCACAGCTGGTCAACATCGTCCTGAGAGTAGAGACGCGTATTGCCCTGTGAGCGCCCCGGGCTTACCAGTCCCAACCTCTCGTAGTACCGCAGAGTGTGCGCCTCTATACCCACCATTCTGGCAGCGACGCTTATCACATATCGAGGTTCCGAAGAACCTGAAACCGTTCTCTGCCTTGGGTTGAGAAGCCGGGAGAGAATCTCGTATGCCTCATCTATATCCCCAGACTTCCGGGGAGCCGACCCACTATCGTCCGGCCCGCGATGACTTTCCCCTCTGGTCATTTCTTTGCACCTCGAGTTTCCTTCTACAGCATAGTATACAATTTGTCGAGAAACATTGTCAATACGTTTCAGAGAATTTGACAGACTATTTTAGATTTTATTATAGTGTAGTCGAGCCTGAGAGTGGGGCTCCAGCGAAATAGAGAACAGAAAAAAGGAGGCAAGTTATGGACATAATCAAGTACCAACCCTTTCCCGAGATGCTGAGCCTGAGGCAGGCTATGGACAGGCTGTTCGAGGACAGTATAGTCCGTCCTTCCAGGCTGTTGGGCGCCTTCGGAGAGACCGGTGTGCCAGCCCTAGACATCTACCAGACTGAAAACGAGCTGGTGGTGAAGGCGGCTACACCCGGACTCAAGGCAGACGACATCAAAATCGACATCACCCGTGATACCTTAACCATCCAGGGGCAAAGCAAAGCACAAGAAGAAGTCAAGAGGGAAGATTACCTGTGCAAAGAGATGCGCTACGGCAGCTTCGCACGCAGCATCACCCTCCCTTCCGGACTGCAAACGGACAAGGCTGAAGCCACCGTGGAGGACGGCACCCTGACCCTGACCATACCCAAGGCTGAAGAGACCAAGCCCAAGACAATCAAGGTGGTAGCCAAAGAGAAGAAATGACTACGACGGCGCCCCACTCTCAGGCTTCAGCAATTCAATGAATCGTTTAACTATCCTGGCCGTGGCTCCCCAGATGACATGGCCCTCATATTCATAGTAGTGGCCAAAGAAGGTCCGGCTCCCCACAGTGTGATAGCCGAGCCGGAGGTTAGCCTTGTCCCTCAGGAAGGACAGCGGGACAGAGAAGACTTGATCGATTTCCTTCTTGTTAACCTCGAAAGGATAGGGGCAGGGCACAAACCCCACAAAAGGCGAGATGACATAGCCTGTGGAGACAACTACATCGTCGTCAAGTTCGCCTACGATTTCCACGTCCTCGGCCCTCAACCCTACCTCCTCGTCAGCCTCCCTGAGAGCAGTATGGAGAAGATCAGCATCCCCTGCCTGGCTGGTTCCCCCGGGAAAGCAGACCTGCCCCTGGTGCGAACCCACCTCGCGGCTCCTCTCGGCAAGCAAAACATGGCACTCCCCTGCTTCGTCAATGAACAAAGGAACGAGCACCGCCGAGGGGGTCAGAGTTCCGTCAGTGAGCCTGTTCCTCCTATGATGGCGCAGGACCTCTGCGATCCTCTGTTTCATTGCGGGGCGATTATACCACCTTGCTGAAGCCCAGGCATTTGAACGACAACCATCGAGCACCACGAACGAAATTTGCCAATGCCATAGCTGGAGGTTTATACTGGTTAGTTTGAGGCCAGATCATATGGCAGTGAAACGAGATTACTATGATGTGCTGGGCATAGCCCGGCAGGCGAGTGAAGACGAAATCAAGAGAGCATTTCGCAAACTGGCTTTCCAGTACCATCCCGACCGCAACAGGAATCCAGAGGCAGAAGCCAGGTTCAAGGAGATAAATGAGGCCTACCAGGTGCTTTCCGACCCCGACAAGAAGCTCAGCTACGACCGCTATGGTCGAGTGGCCGAAGGGGCCGGAGGCTTTGCTGACTTCGGCTTTGGTGGTCTGGGAGAGATCTTCGAGTCGTTTTTCGGTGGGAGCCCATTTGCCAGGACGGCTCAACGCGCCCCACAGAAAGGGGACAGCCTGAGAAGTCACCTAACGCTTTCTTTCGAGGAAGCTGCGTTCGGCTGCCAGAAAGAGATCGGAGTTCAACGCATCGAGAACTGTCCCATTTGCCACGGAATAGGCTGTCAGCAGGGCACAAATCCCCAGACCTGCCCCGAGTGCCGCGGCACAGGACAGGTGAGAAAGGTTCAGCAAAGCGTCTTCGGCCGTTTTAGCCACGTGACGGCCTGCCCTCGCTGCGAAGGCGCCGGCACGGTGATAAGCCACCCCTGCCCTGAATGTCATGGAAGGGGAAAGACGAGGACAAAGCGCAAGCTGACGGCGGACATCCCTGCCGGCGTGGATGACGGATATCGGTTGTGCCTCGACGGCGAGGGGAGCGTCGGCATGTACGGAGGCCCTCCCGGAGACCTATACCTTGACCTTTCGGTCAAGCCACACGAGCTGTTCCGCAGAGATGGAGTAGACATCCTCTATGACCTGCCCATCAATTTCGCCCAGGCCGCAGTGGGCGACGAGATAGAGATCCCTACGCTCTTGGGAAAGACCAGCCTCCGGATCCCGCCGGGTACGCAAAACGGGAAAGTATTCAATCTCAAGGGCAAGGGAGTGCCGGGGCTAGGCGGCAGAGGGAAAGGAGACCAGCTCGTGAGAGCCGTGGTAGTCACGCCGCAGCACCTGGACAGGAATCAACGACGCCTCTTCGAGGAGTTGGCCAAGACCCTGCCCAAAGAGAGAGAGCCATAGAAGACTCTGCTCGCCGTTGTGAGCGGAACCCCAAAACACGCAGCCTGGTGAGACACACGCGGCAACGGACGCCACCAAGGCCTGTGCTACGGCACCTCAATCAAGTCACGGAAATCGGCCAAGGTGCGGGGCACAGGCAGGTTCTCGAAAAGAACCCGGTACATGAGATCCGCGATGGGTGCCTTCAGGTTGCACCTCTGGGCTAGCTGGTGAACTGCCATGGTGGTGCCAACTCCCTCGACAACCTGCGACATGGAAGCGCTCACCTCCTCCAGAGATCTACCCCTGGCCACTTCGTAACCCAGGTAGTGGTTTCGGCTCAGGTTGCCTGCACAGGTAGCCACCAGATCACCCATACCTGCCAGGCCATAGAAAGTGCCGGCCCTAGCCCCCAGAGCTACACCCAGTGAGACAATCTCAGCCCAACTCCAGGTCACGAAGGCAGCCTTGGCATTCTCGCCCAGACCCAGCCCGTCCATCATTCCTGCGCCCAAGGCAACAATGTTCTTCAGAGCCCCTGCCAACTCCACCCCGATAACATCGTCCGTAGCGGATAGCAGAAATCTCGGCGATTGCATCAACTCCCGTGCTCTCTCAGCCATAGCTATGGGTTCGGCAGCAACTACCGAAGCAGCGGTGAGGCCCTGAGATATCTCGGCAGCCAGATTGGGACCCGAAAGCACACAGACACGCGCTCTCAAAGCAGAAGGAATCTCCTCCACCAGCACCTCCGACATCCTCTTGCCGCTGTCCATTTCCAGGCCCTTGGCAGCACTGATCAACAACATTGAAGCTGCCAGATACTCTCTGGCGTGAACTACGTTCTGCCTCAGCCTCTGCGAGGGCACGGCCCAGATGACCAGATCAGACCCTTCTACGGCTTCCCCAATGCAGCTGGTGGAGGAATAACCATGTGCCTTCCGGTCCACCTGCTCGGCTTCGGAGTCGGAGCGCGCCCACAACTTAACAGTCGTTTCTCTGTAGCTCAGCAGAGCGGCTAAGGTGTTGCCCCAGGTGGTGTTACCTATGACGGCAGCTTTGGGCATCGTTTCGAGCTATCCCGGCCTTTCTCCTTCTCACCACAACTGACGTTCCACGCCCTGTCGCAGCCGTCTGATGTTGTCGCGGTGTTGATAGACAATCAAGGCTGCTACCACAAGGCAGTAGACCAAGTAGACGAGAGGGAAACCATAGAACACGGTCAAGGGGACCAGCAGGCACAGTGCAGCTATGGTCCCAGCCACGGAGCCCAACGACATATGCCGACTGCGCAACGCCAATATGACCAGGACTTCCACACCCAGCAGGCCCGCTGGAGGATATATGGCAAATAGCGTGCCGAAAAAGGCAGCGACGCCTCTGCCACCCCTGAATCTGGCAAAGAGGGGCCAGTTGTGACCCGCCATTGCTCCCACGCCGGCCAGTACCTGCGCCGCCTTCCAGTCAAGAGACACACTGCCGATGGCGAGGGAGCCGCCATCCACAATCAGTGTCGCCAACAAGACTGCAATCGCAGCCTTGACTCCATCGAGCATCAGGGTCAAGTAGCCAAACTTGTAGCCCACGGTTCGCATGACGTTAGTGGCACCGGTCTTGCCACTCCCATACTGCCTGATGTCAACACCACCCCTCAGCCTGCCTATTATCAAGCCGAACGGGATAGACCCCAGAAGATACGCGGCTATCACCGCCAGAACAAACCTGGCAACCATCAACGCCTCACCCCCTGTGTTCTTGCCGTTCTCCCTCTGCCCTCGGGCCTGGCAAAGATCACCTGTAAGGGAGAACCGAAAAAGCCGAATTCGCCGCGAAGCCTGTTCTCCAGATACCTCTGATAGGAGAAGTGAACCAATCGAGGGTCATTGACCTGCAACACGAAGACCCACGGCCTGGAGTTGTCCTGATATGCCCGGACAACGCGGAGCTCTCTGGCACCAACCCGAGGTGGGAAGTGATCTTGCACCGCTTTCTTGATAGCCATATCAACTGCGGAGTCGGAAACGCGCTTCTGTCGCCCCTGCCATACCTGCCACGCCAAGGGTAGAATTCTGTCAGTATTATGCTTGAGGCTGGCAGATATGTAAACGGCAGGCACGTAAGGCATGAACCTGAGCCGCTGCTCCAGATGTCGCTTGAAATCCGGCCACCGCATGCGCGGGACAAGGTCCCACTTGTTCACCACCAGCACCATACCCTTGCCAGCCTCCAGTATGTACCCGGCAATGTGCATATCTTGAGCGGTGACGAACTCACTGGCGTCAATCACCAGCAAGGCGATATCACATCGCTCTATGGCCTGGAGGGCCCGCAGCAAAGCGTAGTAGTCAACGCCAGGATCAACGCTGCCACGCCGCTTAACGCCGGCGGTATCGATGAGCAGTATCTCTTTGTCATCCCAGGTGAGCCTGGCGTCAAGAGCATCCCGAGTCGTTCCTGGAGACTCATCAGCAACAGCTCTTTGATAGCCGAGCAAGGCATTGAGCAAGGTTGACTTGCCCACGTTGGGGCGCCCGACAATAGCCAGCCTGGCCTCCTCCAGTGTCTCCGGACCGCTGGCTGGTGGCAGCAAATCCAGCACGGCACTCATGAGTTCGTCCATCCCTCGGCCATGATACGCGCTGATAGCTATCAGCGGGCCAATGCCCAGACGGTAGAAATCTGCTATCTCATTCCGCTGCTTGTCCGAGTCCACTTTGTTCACCGCCACAACCGTCGGCTTGCCGGCAGCGCGCAGTTTGTCAGCGGTCTCCTCGTCAGCAGCGGTAAGACCACCCTTCACATCCACCAAGAAGACGATGACGTCCGCCCGGGCGATAGCTACCTCTACTTGCCATCTGACTTTCTGGTCCAGCGTTGACTGTGGCTCCTGTTGCCACCCGGCAGTGTCAACGAGAGTCAACTCCCGCCCTTCCCATGATAATGGGGCGAACACGCGGTCTCTGGTTATCCCTGCCAGGTCACCAACAACAGCGAGACGCCTGCCTGCCAGACGATTGAGTAGCGTGGACTTACCGACATTGGTCCGTCCCACGATAGCCACGATGGGTCGAGTCACTCGCTTGCCCTTAAGAACCGGCCGGGAGCAGCATTCTGGCAAGCAATGCTTTCTGCAGATGAAGTCTGTTCTCTGCCTGGTCGAAGACTACGGACTGAGGACTCTCCAGTATCCCCTCGCAGATTTCCTCGCCGTGGTGAGCTGGCAAAGGGTGCATGAACAGAGCGTCGCTCTTAGCGAGAGAGAGTATCTCATAGTCTACCTGGTACAGGGAAAAGGCGAGACGTCGCTTCTTCGCCTCCAACTCCTGCCCCATGCTGGTCCATACATCTGTATATACTACGTCGGCCCCCCTGGCCGCCTCTTGAGGTTCACCGAAAAGCTGAACCTGGCCACCATCGTGAGCTGCAAGGTCCCGGGCTTGACCGAGCACTTCTTTCCTGATTTCATAACCGACGGGCGAGGCCATGCGGAAATCCATGCCCGCAAGCGAGCTTCCCAGCAGCAGACTGTTGGCCACATTGTTGCCATCGCCGATAAACGCCAGCACCAGACCACTCAGTCTCCCCTTCTTCTCGTATATGGTGAGCAGATCGGCAAGGGCCTGGCACGGATGCTCCAGGTCCGACAGCGCGTTGATCACGGGCACCGTTGAGTATTTGGCCAGGTCAACCAAGCTCTGATGAGAGAACGTGCGCGCAGCGATGCCATCAACATACCGACTCATAACGCGCGCCACATCGCCCACCGGCTCCCGTTTCCCCAGGCCGACCTCTTCAGGCGACAGGTAGATGGCGTGACCTCCCAGCTGCTGCATCGCCAGATCGAAGCTGACTCTGGTTCGCAGGGAAGGCTTTTCAAAGAGGAGGGCAAGCGTCTTCCCCACCAGGCACTGCAGTGCCCCTCCTCGCTTCATAGCCAGAGCCTGCTCTATGAGGTCTTCGACTTCTTTGGGGCTGAGGTCCGATACCGAGAGCAGGTCTTTGTTCATGATAGGAGCTTAGTATACCACTCCCATCGAGTTGTATAATAGCCTCGATGCTCACCAACGAGAGGCCGCTGCTACTGCTCTTTGACGGTAATGCTCTGGTGCATCGCGCCTTCCATGCCTTGCCCCCACTCACAGTCTCGGGCACAGGGGAGATGGTAAACGCCGTCTACGGCTTCGCTACCACTCTGCTCAAAGTACTCGCTGAGCTCAAGCCAAGGTATTGGGCCATCGCCTTTGATACTCCTGCTCCGACCTTTAGACACAAGATGTTCAGAGAGTACAAGGCACAACGGCCTCCAGCACCGGATGAGTTGATAGTCCAGATCAAGCGCATCCACCAATTGGTGGATGCCTTCGGCATCCCTGCCTATGAAGTGGATGGATTCGAGGCCGATGATGTCCTGGGCACTCTGAGCAGGCAGTCCAGCGAGTTGAACATCGAGACGATCATTGTTACCGGTGACAATGACATGCTTCAAATCGTGAGTCCCGGAGTAAGAGTGCTGTCTCCCAAGCGGTCCTTTGCGGAAACCGTACTCTACGATGAGGAAGCAGTCAGGCAGAAATACGGCGTAAGGCCGGGGCAGATCGCCAACTTCAAGGCACTAGTTGGCGACAACTCCGATAACATCCCCGGCATACCCGGAATTGGAGAGAAGACCGCCGCCAGGCTGATTCAGCAGTACGAGCGCCTGGAAGAGATCTATGCCAATATCGGAGAAATAGCACCGGAAAAGCTGCGGGCGGCATTGCAGCAACATCAACCTCAAGCCCTACGATGTAGGGAGCTGGTGACTATAGTCAATGATGCTCCCGTGTCCCTCAACCTGGAGGCCTGCGAAGTGAGCCACTATGATAGGCGTGAGGTGGTGAAGCTATTCCAGGAACTCGAATTCAACAGGCTCCTTCCCAGGTTGCCTCAGGCAGCACAGGGCGGTACGGCGTTCTCTCCGTCCACAGCAATGTCCCAAGGCAGCTGCCAAATGGTGACTACGGAGTCGGCCTTGAATCAGCTCATGAGTCAGATAGGCAGCTCAACCGAGCTAGTCGTCAACCTGATAACCGCTCTACCCCCCTCTCGCCTCATGAGAGGGCGAGGCTTGCGAGGCGAAGGCCTGCCTGGCGGCGTTGTGGGGATCAGCCTCTCGCCTGCCAGAGAAAGCGCCTTCTACATCCCGCTCGGACACTTCGGCTTGAACCAGCCCGAGCAGCTCCCACTGACACGAGTCGTGGCCGGACTGAAGCCGATCCTGGAGAGTAGCAGGACTGGGAAGATCGCGCACGATGGCAAGGGGCTCATGACCGTGCTGGCTGAGCACGGCGTCAAGCTGGAGGGCCTGGTTTTCGATATCACGATTGCCGCACATCTGCTGGGAGAGAAGAACTTGGAGCTCAAGACCCTTGCCTTCAATAGGCTGGGGACAGAGACGCCTGCTCTCGGCGAGTTGGCCGGCGCCGGAAAGAAACAGGTGTCTCCGGCGCTGCTAAGGGCAGACCAGGTTGCCGACTACGTCTGCTCCAGCGCTGGCGTGGTCTGGAACCTGAGAGACAGATTTCGGGGCGAGTTGAACCAGTACGGCTTGTGGCAACTCTACAGCGAAGTTGAAATGCCTCTGATTCCCGTGCTGGTGGACATGGAGAGGAACGGCATCTCTCTGGACATCGCCTTTCTCCGCAAGATGTCTCTCGAGTTGGGGCAGGAGATGCTTAAGCGAGAAGCGCAAGTCTACGACGCCGTGGGACACAGATTCAACATCAATTCCCCCAGGCAGTTGGGCCAAGTTCTCTTTGGTGAGCTGGGCCTGCCCGGCTCTCGCAAGACCAAGAACGGCTACTCCACAGAGGCCTCTATACTGGAAGGCCTGAGAGAGCAATTCCCGGTGGTCGGCCTGGTGCTGGAGTACCGCCAGCTCGGCAAGCTCAAGTCGACCTATGTCGATGCCCTGCCCGCCCTGGTCAACCCCGATACTGCAAGGGTACATACTGTCTTCAACCAGACGGGCACCACCACCGGAAGGCTTTCATCCAGCGACCCCAACTTGCAGAACATCCCGGTGAGAACCGAGCTGGGGCGAAGAATAAGGCGGGCCATCAAGTCTCCCCCAGGAGCACGCCTGCTCAGCGCCGACTACTCGCAGATAGACCTCAGGGCCCTGGCCCATCTCTCCCAGGACCCCGACCTCATCGCTGCCTTTGCCCGCAATGAGGATATCCACACTATGACCGCCAGCAGGATCTTCAGCGTGGCAACCGATCAGGTCACTCCCGACATGCGCCGGGCCGCCAAGGTAGTGAACTTCGGCATTGTCTACGGAATGAGCGACTACGGCCTGGAGCAAGCTACTGATTTCAGCCGGGACGAGGCGGCCCGGTTCATAACGCTGTACTTCGAGCGCTATCCCAAGGTAGCGGAGTATATCGAGAAGACCAAGGCCCAAGCGAGAGCTCTGGGCTATGTGCAGACGGTTATGGGGAGACGCAGATTCATACCAGAAGTCAATTCCCCTAACCGCCAGCTAAGAGAAGCCGCCGAAAGGATGGCCATAAACGCCCCGGTGCAGGGCACCTCCGCCGACATAATCAAGGTAGCCATGGTCCGCCTGCATCAGGAAATGGTGCGACAGCGACTCAGGAGCAAGATGCTCCTGCAGATCCACGACGAACTGATATTCGAGGTGCCCGACGAAGAAGTGGAGCAGATGACGTCGCTGGTGAGCAGACTGATGCCCCAGGCCCTGAAGCTTTCCGTGCCACTGAAGGTAGACATCAAGATAGGCGACAACTGGGGGGACATGCGCCAGGTAACTGCGGCATCCTGACCACTGTCAAGTCGCCCTCCGGATCAGCCCTCCTCCCGAAGACAGGCATCGATATCAGCGGCAGCCCGCTTCCCGGCTCCCATGGCACTGATGACTGTGGCTGCCCCGGTGGCCATGTCGCCACCGCACCAGATTCTGTCCCGGCTGGTCCTGCCCGTGGCTTCATCCGTTTGTATAGTCCCCCATCGGGTAAGCTCGAGACCTTCGGTGGTCGAGGGGATGATGGGATTGGGCCTCGTTCCCAGAGCAACTATCGCCGTGTCGACATCAATGGTGTGCTCGGTGCCCGGCTTCTGGATCGGCCTTCGCCTACCACTGTCATCGGGCTCGCCGAGCTCCATCTCATAGCACTCCACGGCCCGGACCCTCCCCTGCTCGTCACCCATGAAGCTCTTAGGATTGGTCAAGAGTTTGAACACGATCCCCTCTTCCTCGGCATTCTCCCTTTCCTCGAGCCTCGCGGGCATCTCGACTCGGGAACGGCGATAGATGATATACACCTCCTCAGCTCCCAGGCGAAGGGCACATCTGGAAGCATCCATGGCCACATTCCCTCCACCAAACACGGCGACCCTTCTACCTCTCTTCACCGGCGTATCCCACTGGGGGAAGAGATAGGCCTTCATCAAGTTCGTTCGAGTAAGAAACTCGTTGGCTGAGTAGATGTTGTTCAGATTCTCACCGGGGATATTCAGGAACATCGGCGCCCCGGCCCCAGGAGCTAGAAAGACAGCGTCAAAGCCCCGCTGCAACAACTCATCCACAGTGGCTATCTTGCCAATCACCTGGTCAAGTTTGATCTCCACACCCAGTGACTTGACGTAGTCGACTTCTCCCTGAACGATTTGCTTCGGCAGCCTGAATTCAGGTATTCCATACATAAGCACTCCGCCAGCGACATGGAGCGCTTCAAATATGGTGACCTCATGCCCCATCTTGGCCAGGTCAGCAGCACAGGTCAACCCGGCTGGGCCGGAACCAACCACCGCCACCTTCTTACCATCAGCCGCGCAGTCCCCTTCCTGCCTCTCGGCAAGTCCGGGATGGGCCCGTTCCCAATCGGCCACATACCTCTCCAGACGCCCGATGGCGATCGGAGCACCTTTCTTGGCCAGGGCGCAGCGTTCCTCACACTGCGTCTCCTGCGGGCAAACACGACCGCAAACCCCGGGAAGGCTG
>SMTZ1_10009225_pt1 | contig 12613 bp, 13 predicted proteins | sample DeeMarSWOR136_30_FD_25667 | JGI IMG/M metagenome (IMG submission 25667) | reverse complement strand
TATGATTTAATTGAGAAATGGAAAATAGAAATTCCTTCTGCTGAATATTATGAAAGAATCTATAATATTCCTAAATTTCTAGGATCTTTAGATTAATAAAAAAATAAAAAAAAGACTTAATTTATTCAAATAGTTCGATGATGGCTTCTCCTGGGGTTGCTATTCTTTCTCTATACGTGAGAATTCCTTCTGGAACTTCCTTAGTCTTTACTAAACTACGTTCAATATCCTTTTCAGAGATATAACCTCGTTCGCCGGCTTCAAATTGTTTTATAATATTACCATCCTTATCTTTTATATCAACATTCGTTATAGTAGTTTGGACTACATCAAAATATACTCTGTTGCCCTCTATCTTTTTAACTGTTGCCTCAGTTCTTAGGAGATCTCCGCATCTCACAAATCCTCGCATTTGAACGCCAATATCAATTAATTTCCCGAATTTTCCATGTTCAAGAAAATCTTCAAATAGTTTTGAGATAAAGCCAAAACTAAGTAATCCATGAGCTATAACCCCATTAAGTCCCGCTCTCTCTGCGATTGCATCAGAAGTGTGAATAGGATTCACGCTTTAATTAGAATCTAACTAAAGTTTCGTATCTCCTGAAGCTTTTGCGTATTGTATCAATAGATCTCTTGTAATTCCTTCAAATTCATTTTTTAATACTTGTCCAACTTTCAAATCTGAGACTTTAACCATCTTAATACCCTCCTTTACGAAAACCAGCAGAAATAGTAATATTGCAAACTGGGTCATTATTTTGATTTTTAACATTTACTAAAAAATCTGCAAATAACATCATATTTTTTTCTACTAATTTAACATCACTACATTTTCCTGTTACTGTGAGTTTATCCCTCGGTCTAACATCAACGCACCCTTCCCAATTATATCGATTACCAGCATGTAAAAGTTTTCCTGGATCAAGCATGATGCCACGTTCTTTGCCATCCTGAATTAACTTAAATCCTAAAAGCAATTTATAAATTGCTTTGATTGTATAATAGTTAGCAAATGCATGACATGCAACAACACCTTGTTCCTCTGATCCTACATATTTGGGGTCAGTTATTCCATAAACTTTAGCAAAATTGACCATATTTTTATATCTAATGTTTACTGTTGTAGATCCAGGAATATCCATACCTTTCATATTTTTTATTAGAAATTCTGCATTTTTTTTCATTTCTTCAATATCCATGTTGATTTCACTCTTGATTTTAATGAATTTAATTATTATATTAATTATAATTTAAGTTTAATTCAATTAAAACTTTAATTTTCATAATAGGATTTTAAAAAAATATCATAAAAACATAATTAATGCGCTTAATTAGTTGTTTATTCGATTTTTGTATAAACTTTATCTTCCAGTCTATTCGACTTGAAGTAGTTTAGGATTCTAGGGGAATTTTTAGTTCCATTTAAAATAATACAAGAAATCTGATATCTCTTAATCAAAGTTGTCAAATAAGGATCAATTGGAGTTGTTTTTTCCTTTAATGTTCCACTTTTAGATTGGAATTCAGCTAATTTATTTGATTGCATTATATCCTTGAATTGTGAAGCAGATATATCTTTTATAACTTGATTTTCACTATTTAAAATCCCATCAACATCTTTAATCAAAAAACATTTATTCAATTCGAGCTCCTTAGCAATAAATAATGATATCGAATCTGATGTAACATCCCAGCTATGAGGTAATTTGTCATTTTTTTTTATAAATTCATAAGGTAAAAAAATACAGAAAGTTTTACTAGGTTCTTTTAAATTTTGATAATTATCAATAACTGGCAAGTTAGGAAATTTCTTACTTAATTCTAATCCATTGTAGTTCATAGAGATAATTCCCATCCAATGGGCAATTTCTTCAGTAAACTGTAATTCACTATATATCTTACGGATAAAGTTTGCAAATGAGCCACCTCCGGGAATTATAATTATTTTATAAATCAAATTTTCGTTATATAATTGCTCCAACTGAGAAATCGTAGATTTTAAATTTTCAAAATCTTCTAAAATTTTTCCCCCAATTTTAAATACAGCTATTTTATCGTTCATTTTCTTTTTTATATTGTTCTATTTGATTATATAATGCACCTGCGACAGCAAAAGCTGAGGAACTAACATTATCTGGGATTTTCGTTATTTCCTCATAATTTATAATATTCGTAAATCCTAAATCTTGGAGTGGTTTTTTTATTAGAAAATCAGCAGATAAACCTGTGATTACAAATTTAATATTATCATTAAATTCCTTGTATCTTTTAGTAAGATTATCTATAAAAATTTTAATTTCTAATGTAATAATTTCTAATTGTTTCTGATAAATAGAATTAGCGATCAAATCTAATTCTTCTTTTGAGATTGTTTCAATATCCATACAAATTACCCTAGAAAGTCGAGCATAACAATCTTCTAAGGATTTTGAACGATTATCAGCAGTATTATTAATATATTGTTCTTCTGTGATATGGTTTAAAATTCTATGGACATCAGAGATTAAGGCAAATTTTTCAAATGAAATACGTACAATCTTACTATTATAAGGAACATGATGAGTTATAGAGGGAATTGTAGCTCTTAAGCCACCTGTATAGATTAATTCATGATTTATTAAACGTGAAATATCATCCTTTCCTTGGGGTACTGGGATTGAATTTAAAATAGGAATAATATCAATTGTTGTTGAGCCGGCATCAATTAGAATGCAAGTTGATTCAAAATTTCCTAAAAATAGAGCAGTTGAAGCCCAGTTTGCTGCAGCAACTGAGGAATAATCTGATTTTGCCATGCTAAAATCAATAAATTTACATTTATTTGTTATAAACCTCAATTTTTCTTTCTCAAAAATTTTCTCAAGTGCATTCAAAATTGTTTGAATTCCTTCCCTTTTCGTTTGGAATGCATCGGAAAGTTCAGCAGTAATAGTAATAGCAAAATAATTAATACTATTAAATTTGTATTTATTGTTTTCAACCAAATTTTTTACTACTTTTTCTAGCATTTCTGAGATTTCTGTGATATTTTTTTCCCAGAATGGAAAATATTTTATATATGAAAAACATTCAATAATTTCTTTACTTTTAATGTTTATTAAAACGACTTTTGTGTTTGCTCCGCCAATATCCAAACCTAAAATGATTGTCATTCATCACCACGGAATCTTTCTTTTAACTCATCAATTAATTTATCAAGATTCTCTCCCGTAAGAGCGTTAGTCAAATAAAATTCTTCATTGCTTAATTTTAAAGATTTAATTTAAGATAATAAGAATAATCAAAAAAATTTTTCTCTATTTTTTTTTAAATACTTATAATTCATTTTTTATTAAAATAAAAATTGTAATTGTGATATTATTTGGGTGAATATGGTAATGACTGGGAGGATGAATTGGATTTTCATGAAACAAATAAAAAAGTGGATGAAATAAAAGGTGAAGTAAGTAAATCGGAAGAATTAGATGAAAACTTGTATTCAAATAAAGAAATAGAAGATCCTTTTGACGAATTTGTATCAGTTAGTGAATCTGAGGATAAGCCTGATGATCCATTTGATGAATTTATACCAGATAGAGAAGCTGAGGATAAGCCTAATGATCCATTCGATGAATTTGTACCAGATAAAGAACTCGAGGATAAACTTGATGATCTATTTGACGAATTTAATAATTTTAACCCTAAAGAAGAAATTGAGGATCTTTTTGTAGAATGCAGTAATCAGGATCTTGTACCAGATAATAAAAAGGACATTTTGGAAAATATTGAGGATACATCAAACGATAATAACTTTGACAAAGAATTTTTAGAAGGAATTGATGAAGACAATGAGAAGAAAAACCAGGATAAGGATTTCATAGAAGACGTTGAAAATGAGTTAAAGCAATATGAAGCTAAAAGTATTACATTGAATCAGCAAAAATATGGCAGTTTTGATGAAAAAGATTATAAAAAACAATTGAATGAAGAATTGCAAGAAAAATTTAAAGATTATCATGAGCATGATGTAAATAAGAGCAAAGAATATATAGATAATATTAAAGAATATCTCAAGCAAGTTAACTGGAGTGATATATCTAAGGATTGGAAGATTCAAGTTTATATTGGTAGTAGATATAAGGCAATCACGTTGAATCCTTATCAAAATTGCTCAAAATCAAATCCTCTATACAAACACAAAAAGTGGTTAAAATGGGTTTATACCAATAAAGAGTTAAATCTGAATGATATTTCTATAGCAAAAATTTGTGGAAACATAAACAATAAAACAATCGGTAATTGGCGTGAAAAGTTTGGTATTCCTAGAAAAGTATTCGGAAATTATATTAAAGACGGTTATAGATTTCTATATATGCCAAGAGAGTATAAACATCCTGAATTTAACCCAACAGGAGATAGAAGAATTTATCGTTCAGAACATATTATTGTGATGGAAGATCATCTCAATAAAGTGCTTACTTCAGAAGAGTTATCTCGGCACCCTTGTTTAATTAAAAATGATGATAAATTTTATATTAAAAATGGGAGTATCGTACACCATATCAATTATATTAGGATAGACAATAGAATCGAAAATCTTTGGTTGTATAAAAATGACAGGGAACATCATAACTCAAATATAAATGAATGTTTAAGTAGTTTAATTAAGTTAAATCAAGTATTATTTTCTGATGGTAATTATTATTTAAATCATGATTATGATTATCGAAATTTAAATATTGAAAAGAAACGAAAGGTTAGAACAAAATTCTTTCAATAATTATGAAGATATGGATAAAGTAAGGGAAACAATTAAAAATATGGACTGGTTGGGTATAAACTGGAATATTGAATATAAGATAAGGAATAATTCTCCAATTGAAAAAATACAACTAAATCCAAAAGAAGATTGTTCAAAAAAGAATCCACTATATCGGCACAAAGGATGGGTCGAGCGTATTATTCGAGACAAAAGATTTAATCTTACAGATAGTAGATTAAGTGAATTATGTGGGATTTCAGAAAGAACAGCATGTAGATATCGATGGGAAAAACATGGTATTCCTGCAGAATATAGGGGTTTTGATAGATACATAGGAAAAAATAGCAGTGGCAAAAAAATAATTTACATAAAATTAGATAAAAGCTATGGAAATCCTTTTGCTGTAGAAAAGGCAAATTCTATTCAAATGAGGGAACATCGCTATATCATGGAAAAACATCTGACGCAAGAACCTGAATTAAATGAAGACTATCTTATTAATGACAAGTATTTAAAGCCAGATTGTCATGTTCATCATATTAACCTTGATAAGTTGGATGATAGGTTAGAAAATCTTTATCCTTGTAAAAATTCTTCTGCACATAACACAGTTCACTCATCCTTAATTAAATTAATAGATGAAATGATGAAATCAAGATTAATAATTTTCGAAAATGGAAAATACTTTTTAGATAATTGAATGAGGGATGGAATTTCCACGAGATCTAGTATTCCTATTTCGCATATCGTTCTTTTAAATAACTGGAAATTTTATCCAAATTTTCTCCTGATAATGCATTAGTCAAAAAATAATCATCCTTCTGTAAATTCAACCTTTCTTCCAAATATTTAATTTCAGATAAACTTGCTAAATCTTTTTTGTTAAATACTATTACAATTTCTATTTTGCCATCTTTGGCAAAATTTTGCTTAACCTCTTTATATAATTCAATTTGAGAATCAATATTATATCCACAAGCGGGTGTGGGATCAAATATATATAAGATCAAGTCGGAGATTAACCGTAAAGCCAATATTGCTTGGCGCTCTATGTAATTCCTCTTAGCTCTTAAAGCTAAGATACCCGGACAATCCATTATTTGAATTTTAATTTTATCAAATCTTCTTTGAATTTCCAAATGACCCATGTTCAATTTTTTTGTAGTAAAGGGATATTCTTTAATTTCTATTTTTTTATTCGTGGAGATATTTTTAACTATACTACTCTTTCCTACATTTGGATATCCAGCAACAACTACACATGGAATTGTATAATCAATTGAAGGTATCTCTCTCAAACGCCCTCTAATTTCATTTAAGTATTCAAGATTTGAATTTTGTTTATTAATAATAGATGATACCCTCCCAAAGGCGGCCCTTCTTAATTGATCTCCCTCTTTTGGATTTTCTATTTTGCTTAATCTGCTAATATATTCTCGTTCAATATTTCTAAGAATTGGTAAAATGCCATTTATTTTTCCAAGGGTGAGTTTCAATTCATCAATATTAACTAAAATAGATGCTAATTCTTTGTAAAAATCGGGAAGATCATCGATAATTGGAACCATTTTAATAATTCTTTGAATTCTATCTAAGAGTTCTTCTATAGTGACTTTTATACGTCTAGACTCTTTCTTCTTTGCTTTTATTAATATTGGTGCATTCCGAGAGACCTGAGCTGAACTTTTCATCCCTCTTTTAAAAGCAATATCTAAAAGTTCTTTTGAATTTGGAACATGGTAGAATTCATTAAAAGGATTCTTCATAAAAATTCATAATCTTTTTTTATTGAAAAAAGAAAAAGTATATTTACACTTTTTCACGAATTATTGCTATTTTCTTCTCAATTTCATAAATTTCATTAGTAAAATTTACAATTTCTGTTGGTATTGATTTATATAATTCTAAGAGATATTCATATCTTCCTATAACTCTGGAATATTTTCCTATTTTTTCTTCCTTTTCTACCTTTTTTTTAACTAAATTGATCTTTTCAATTATATTTGTAATTTTAGGAGGTAAGACTTTCTTTTCTGCAAGTTTTTTATCATGATATCTCTCTCTTTCTCCTAAAACTTTATTCACTTGTTGTTGAAATTCAATTTCACTCTTCTTTTTTTCTATTGTATCCTGTTTCTCAAATTTATCTAAATTCTTTAATTGGGAAATACGTTTATCAAGCATCCCTATCTTTCCATTATATCCTAATTTTTTATAAATCTCTTTCGCTTCTACAAGCAATGAAATTGCTTTTATAAAATTTTTCCGATTAAATTCTTCTTTTGATTGTGTTTCTAAGGATTCTGCTTCTTTCTCAAGTTCATCAAAAGGTCCTGGCATAAGTATCAAATAATAGTTGTAGTTTATAATATTTATTATACTAAATATATTCGTAATTTCTATTAAGTTAAAGACTTTAAAAAATAAAAATTTAACAAAAATAGATTTTTAATTAGAATAATATAACACTTAATAATTGTAAATTAAAAAGAATTTTTTTCTTTAAAAATATTAAAAGTTTGTTAGCAAATGTCAATGAGAAAATTTAAAGTAGGGATTTTAGGAGCTACAGGGATAGTTGGCTCAAATTATATCCGATTATTACAGAATCATCCTTGGTTTGAGATTGTAGATGTTGCTGCATCAGAAAGATCAGCTGGAAAGCCTTACAAAGAAGCTGTTAAGGATAAATGGCATATGCCTATCCCAATTCCTAATAATATTAAAAACTTAATAGTGAGAGACGTTCAAGATTTTGATAAAATTCCTAAAGATCTTAATTTTATTTTTTCTGCTATTAATATGCCTACAAAAGAACAAATAATGGAGTTAGAACTCAAATATGCCAATTTGGGTTTTCCAGTAATAAGCAATAATTCAGCTCACCGTTGGACTCCTGATGTACCAATGATAATTGGTGAAATTAACCACGAACATCTAAATGTTATACCAATTCAACAAAAAAATAGAGGCTTTACGAATGGTTTTATTGTTGTAAAGCCTAATTGTTCACTTCAAAGTTATCTTACTCCTATTTTTGCTTTAGAGCAAGCAGGTTATAAAGTTAGTAAACTAGTTATAACAACCTTACAAGCAGTTTCAGGTGCGGGTTATCCTGGTGTACCATCTTTAGATATTGTTGATAATATAGTCCCATATATTAATGGGGAAGAAGAGAAGACAGAAGAAGAACCATTAAAAATCCTAGGGAAGCTTGGAAAAAAGGGAATTGAAAACAATAAAACCATAAAAATAAGTGCAACTTGCACAAGAGTCCCAGTGTCCGATGGTCATACCGCTAGTGTAAATATAAAATTTGAAGATAAGATACCCCTAAAAGAAGAAATTGTACAAATTTGGACTTCATTTAAATCACTTCCTCAGGAGCTAGATTTACCATTTGCTCCAAAACAGCCTATAATATATTTAGAGAATGATGATAGACCTCAACCAAAAAAGGACAGAGATATTGATAAAGGAATGGCTGTTATTGTGGGTAGGCTTAGAGAAGATAATGTCTTTAATTATAAATTCGTTTCATTGAGCCATAATACAGTAAGAGGAGCTGCAGGTGGCGCTATCTTAAATGCTGAATTATTAGTATCTAAAGGATATATAAAATAAATGACAACATTAAAATTCATGTTTATCGATTAATAACGGTAATAATAGTTTTAATATCGTTATTGTTCTTTTCTTTTTAATTAGTTTATAAAATGGAAATTCTGGATATATCCTGAAAAACTTCTCATTCTTAAACATCTTCAATATTTTGAACCAAGGGTAAAACAAAAATTTTGAATCACTAAAAAAGAAATATTTGATGATATTCTGAAGTAAAAACTTATCAAAAATAATAACTGCAGAGATATATCCATATTTTTTTGTTACTTTTTCTTTAATCGAATAAAGTAATTCATATTTATCAGAAAAAAGTTCATCTTTATTAATTGTATATATCTTTTTTAAGCTACTCTCTTCAAATTTTAATAGAAAAATGTGATTACATAAATTTTTAAAAATATTATTTCGAGAAACTCTGCCAATTTTACTTTTTTCTTGATCAGTAATAATAAATAATATTTTTGAATTTAGTCCAAAGTGAAAATCAATGAAATTAAAAATTATATAAGGAATTGACCAATGTGAGAGTTTTTTAAGATTTATATTAAACCCAAATAGTCTAATTATAAATCTAATTAATGTATTATAAATTTTAGGTCGTGGAACCATATCCCAGTGATTCTCAAAACTTCGAAAACCAAATAGAGCTCTTTGAAGTAAAAAGAGTAAATTCTCTTTTTTTAAAGGAACTGCGAGTTCAAAAAAATCTGAAATGAAAGAGATAATATCATTTTGATTTACATAATATACTTTTTCTGTTTTTAATATCCTTCGAATTAAATTTAAATTCTCCTTTATGTCTAAATTATTTAGATTAAGGTTTAACTCAGGTGGTGTTAAAAATCTTATTGCTAAATGAGACTTTTTAAATTTAGATAGTTGTTTTTGTAAATGAATTATTATTTTTACGTCACTTGCATTTATTAATAAAGAAAGATCGAATTCAGGGATAATTTCTTCTATAATTTTAAATAAGTTTTGGAGTTGAATTTTATCTAATAATACTAAACTACTTCTAAGGAACTTAATAATAATTGGTTCTGGATAAATATAAACTAAGTCTTGATTAATAAGTTTTTGAATTAAGTCCAAAAAGTGCTCTAAAAACTCATATACTGAGATTTCTTCTATCCTTTCGCAATAATTATTTACTAGTTCAATAGTTTCCTTTCTAAATAAACGAATTGATGATATTTGGATGTTAAACTCTTTTATTATAGCTTTTTGTGCTTTATCAAATAATTCATCTAAATTTTCAGGCTCTAGACTTTTAATTTTAATTATCCATTAAAATTATATCGAGGATATGTTGTTGGTCATTTATAAATTTTGGATACAAAAGTTCGAAAAATTGATATAAGAGATTAGCATTTATAGAAATTGGGGTAAGTGGTATTCTAAAATATTCTTTTACATTCTCAGGATCTTCCAATATCTCTCTGTTTGTATTGAACCTTAATATCTTTAACCAATTATCCTTGAAATTTTTATTGATCAATTACTTAGAGCTCCTCCCAGATTTTTAATTTATTATTTAAATCCCCTGCTATCCAAAGGCGATTAATATGTGTAAGTAAATTTAGATTGGGGACATTTTTTTTACCAAAGTATTTTATTATTAATTCCAAACAATTAAAAAAATTAGGAGGACATCCAGGTAATTCTAAAATTTTCTTATTTTGTTTCTCCTTAATTTTTGGCTTTTTTTTAGATTTAGATTCCTTTAAAATCTTTTTTTTCGCCTCTTGTATAAGATCTTTTTTAGATTTGATAATTATTTTTCTAAATTTGTAATTTTTTGTATTCTTAATTGCACAATCTCCAAAAAGAAAATAATTATTCGCTTTATTAGGTTCTGGAGGGTTTTCACCAATTAGAAAAGCATTATCAATATTATATTTTAGATCTTTTTCCATATATGTTTTCATAAAATTTAATAGATGGTAAGCTTGTTTGAAGCATCCTGAACAAATATTCCCCGAATGAATACTGAAACTTCTTGTTTTAATATCTTCAAGCTCCGAAACGCATAATTCAATAGGAGTTTTAATATCTTCAAGTTTTTCTCCTAAAATTTTGATATTAGATAATTTGGGAACATCAATATTTCTGTTATTCGCTTGTGATATTAACTCACTGCTTTCAATTTCAATATTTAAGGTGTTTAATGTAACTTTATCAACAGCAATTGCGTTATCTCCGATAATCATTAAATTCGTCCTTTTTATTTTAGAATCTTTATATATATAAGGTCCAGCACCTTCTAAGATGTAAAATAAATCATTAATAACCAAATGAGGTTGTTTGATTTCATAAACATCTAAAATATTTGATATTAAATTTTTCTTATATTGATCATTAGAAATATTTTCTTTTGCATTTTTTCCTATTACTTGATGTCTTGGAGGAATAATTGAATATATGTTTAATAAAGATAAATTTAATTTAAATAATGGATTTACATTAATTTGATTAACAGATATGAATTTATTTGAATTAAGAATAATTGTTGGCACAAAAAATTCATTTTCATTTATTTGCAATAAAGAAAGCGACTCAGATTTAATTTTTTTTAATTGATCTTGGTTGATATTCTTATTCTCCAGAGTATCACTATTATCTAAAAATATTAATTCTCCTCCAAGTGTTTCAAAATAATTCTTCATATTTAATAAATCTGAGATAATCTTAAGTGGAATTCCTCTTAATGGAAAACTTCCTAAATAAATATTATTTGCTCCCGCTTCTTTACAAGAAATGATAAGTGCTTCTAACACATCGAAATTTGTGTTTGTTGGAAAACCTGCAGGCAGGTTTAAATTAAACTTAATAAAAACGTTGTCATCATTACTTATGAATTTGGAAATCCCTCCAAGTTGTTCAATTCCTTTTAATAGACTTTCTTTTGGGGTATTACCTTTACTTATCACAACTTCAGTTTTCTTTGATTTTGAATGGGTAAACATAAAGAATGTAGTTTCGCAATTCATATATTAAATTAATAATATAAAATAATGAAAGAATTGAATTTTAAGTTAAGTAATGAGTAAAATGTTTCAAATTAAACTTGGTGATGATATAAATAAAATTCCTCCTAATAAAATAGGAATTGATATGGGACAAACCCTTTCGAAATTTGCATATATGGAGGGAAATGAAATAATATTAGGGTCCTTTCATAGACAAACAAACATTTCCACATTAGATAAATTTTTAAAATCTAAAAAAAGCCAATTTAATAATTTTAATTTTACAGGAGGAAAGAGCTTTGATTTATATAAGGAATATTCTAAGGGTTTTGAATCAATTTTAATAAATGAATTTGAAGCAAATGTTAGAGGAATCGAATTTCTCTATAAATTGGAAAAAAGTGAAGAGCTTTCACGGTCATTGATAGTGACTATAGGCACAGGGACCTCGATTGTATTATTAAATGATAAAATTATTCATTTGGGTGGCTCAGCTCTCGGTGGTGGTTTTTTTATGGGAATAATAAAAATCCTATTTAATATGAATGATTATTTCGAGGCAATTGATTTAGCTAAAAAGGGAAATCGATACAATGTCGACTTAAAGGTTTCAGATATATATTCACCTGAAGATAATAGAGTTGATTTACTATTTAGAGAATTTACAGCAGCTTCATTAGGTAAGATTGATGAACGTTTTAATATTAACTCTTTATCCAAAGAAGATTTTTTAAGTTCTATAGTTTGTATGATTGGTGAAAATTTAGGCTCAATTGCTACTACTATGGCAGTTAATAATGAAGTAAATAATATTGTGTTTTGTGGAGGATTTTTAATAGAAAATAGGGTTTTAAGGAAAATTGTATCTTTATTATGCAAAGTAAAAAAGAAAAAAGCAATATTCTTAAAAAATTCTGAATTCTGTGCTGCGATTGGAGCACTCTTAGCCTAATTAATCTACCTAAAGGTTTTTACTAAAATATGTGTGCCCATTTGGAGATCAATAATCATAGAATTTAGAAAAAATCTCATAAAGACACTATAAATGGGCACAATTAATATTATTTTAAGGGATATTTAATTTTTTCATTCTTAACACATGTTAAATTTATCTTTCAATCTCATAATAAAAATTATTTTAATTATTTAAAATGAAAATTATTTCAACCAAAATATATTTTTTATATCCTTCCTTATTAATATATGTTGTATTATAATAAGATAAGGATTAGAAATGATGGAAGAAATTGAAAATCATATCGAGGTTAATGGTCGA
>SMTZ1_10005618_pt1 | contig 12615 bp, 12 predicted proteins | sample DeeMarSWOR136_30_FD_25667 | JGI IMG/M metagenome (IMG submission 25667) | reverse complement strand
ATTTTTCCTTTCTTCGCTATCTTCAATAAACTTAATTTTTGCAGTTTTTACATCAGGTTTACCTTTCCAATAATCTTCAAATCTTTCTAACGTTAATTGTTTTTCTTCAATAAATTCAACCACCTTATATGCCCCTGTTCCTATCGGCCATATCTTAGTGGTTTCCTCCTGGTGTTTTTTAGATAAAATAAAAATATCAGTCAATTTGTTTAACAAAATAGGGGTTGGTTCAAAAGTAATGATATCTAAAGTATATTCATCAATAACTATTGTATCATTTATAGATAAAAGTAAATCTCTTAGGACATTGCTTTCATTATTTTTAATTAGATCAATACTATATTTTATATCCTCTGCTGTTAAATCATATCCATTATGAAATTTAACATCTTTTCTAATACGAAATCTCCATGTGAGATTATCCGGATTATTCCAAGATTCTGCAAGTTCTGCTTTTATCCTAAATAATCTATCAAAGCTAACTAATGTACTAAAAATATTATGATTTATAGCAATTGAAGATACATCATAACTTGTCCGCCATGGATAAAATCCAAAGATAGGATCAGTAATCCCAATCACAATTTCATCTCTCATATTTTCAACATTATTGCTTTTATATATACAACCACAATTAAAAGAAATTAAAAAAGTAATAAATATAGTTACAAGAAATTTACCTATTGTAAAGTTCTTGTCCATTAATTTTTACCCCCAGAGAATTATTACTAAACAATATTCTTTTTAATAAAATATTTGTTTTTTCAAAAACAAAATATTTCATATATAATCCTAATTATTTTCAAGTATTATTGAAATAATTCGTTTTTCAGCTTTTCTTAAACTTTCAAGAGTAATATCTTTACTTAAACCAATTTTATCTGAAAGTTCATCACTTGTTATTTTTCTAGGATAGTCATAATAACCATGTTCTTTTGCAGAGTTAAGTATTTTTTTTTGATCATTTGTAAGCCTTGATAGAATACTGCATTTTTTATATTCCAATTTTTTTATCTTAATATCTTTTATAGTACCGAGTAGATCTGCTGCTTTAAAAAAATTGTCAATACTTTCATCATCGCCCATTATTATGTATATATTTTTCTTCGATTTATTTATATTCATCCCTCCTTATAATAATATAATAGAACTGAGTTCCCTTCAGATTAATGATGTATTTCATTTTTATTTTCTCCACCAATATCTTGTTTAAACAGATTTTTGGTATATAATAATAGGATATACATACACATAAAATTTATTTGAAAAAAAAATGAACGAATTATTATTATTTTAGGATAATTATTGAGAAAGTTCAATTTTTTAATAACAATTTTTTTTATCATTTAGAGAATTTTCTATATAACGGAGTAATGAATATGAGGAAAATTTTAATAATTTTTATTGTAGGATTGTTTATCCTAAGCGGTATTGGCGCAAGTGGTTTTTCACAAAAAACAATATCAATTATTAATAGCCCCGAAGAGTATGATATGGTTATAATTGCACCAAATAAATTTTCATCTCAAATACAACCATTAATTAATCATAAAAATTCCCTTGGTGTTCAATCATTTTTGAAGACAACAGAGGATATATACAAAGATTTTCCAGGGAGGGATAAACCCGAACAAATAAAATATTTTATAAAATCTGCTATTGAAAATCACAATATTAGCTATGTTTTATTGATGGGTGGTAAAATTGGAAATACAAACAATTGGTATTTACCAGTAAGGTATGTCGAGTTAGATGATGGAGCAGGTAGAGGGATATACTATATTAGTGATTTATACTACTCAGATATTTATAAAAACGGAGATGAATTTGAGGATTGGGACTCAAATGGTGACAATACAATTGCCCAATGGCCTCAAGACCGATTTGATTTACACCCAGATGTATGCATAGGAAGACTTCCCTGTAGAAATACAGATGAAGTAGAAACAGTAGTTGAAAAAATCATTTCTTATGAAACAAATTTAAAGGGTCAACCTTGGTTTGATAATATGGTAGTAATCGGCGGGGATACATTTCCTGCTTATCCAGGTTATGAAGGGGAAATAACATGTGACTATGCAGCTGACCTAATGGACGATTTTAATATAATAAAGCTATATTATTCACTAGGTACACTTACAAGTTCTACAGAGGTAAAAAATGCAATAAATGCTGGATGTGGTTTTTTATTTACAAGAGCTAAAGGTGGCGTAGATAGAATTAGGGTACCAAGGTCAGATGAAACAGAAATAATTGCTCTACATAATGATGACATTAAAGATCTAACAAACAAGGACAAATATCCAATTATGGTTTTAGGTGAGTGCATACATGGAAAATTTGATAAGTTTAAAACAAGGACCAAAAGTTATCCTTTTATATTTAGTCAATTAATCTATCGTATTATAGATTTTTTAAAGAAAATAACTGGAAAAACTAATCTGATTAACGATGACCAGCCCGCCACAACACTAAATGAGTGTATTGCTTGGAGACTTGTAAATAAAAAAGACGGTGGTGGAATAGCAGTACTAACAAACACTCATATCTGTTATGCAATGATTGGTGATACCAATGGAAATGGTATACCTGATGATGTAGAAACATTTGGAGGATTTTTAGCTGTTGAAGTATTCAGACTTTATAATGAAGAAAATATGAATATTTTAGGAGAAATACATAGAAAAACTGTTGAAAATTATGTATCAACTCAGCCTGTTAATACAAATAATATACATTGTAAAAGTGTTCAAGAATGGGTACTAATTGGGGATCCTAGCCTTCAAATTGGAGGATAAAAACCACTCCCAAAATATTTTTTTTAAACCTAAGAATAATTAAAATTAATAACAAGTGATAATTTTATATACAACATGTTGTTTATAATAAACACTGTGGCGGAGTGTTTATGAAATCGAGATATTTGTATATTATATTAGTGTTATTTACATTACTAGGAGCAACAGCAGCTGCACATGTACCATTTCTTGAATTCAAAGATTATCGTGAAGGTAAACCCTATGTTGTTAGAAGAATGGTTGAACAATCAAAAGCATGTTATTCTTGGCTTGAGCATGATGGTGTAAATCCTTGTGAAGATATAGATATTTATAAATTTGTTATAAAAGACCGTCCAATCAACGTTTATATTGAACTAATTGGGCCTGTTTATGAAGATTATTATGAAGATTTTGTTCCTTGGTTTGCGCTTGTTGGTCCTGGTCTTCCAGACCCTGGTATTGAACTACCTTTTGATATACCCTGTGGTTATGGAGCGATAGTTAAAGAAAATGTAGAACCAGGTGAAGAAAGAGAAACATTTTATGAGCCCTTTGGAGGAAAATCCTACTATAAAGGTCCAGTATTTGAAGAAGAAATCTCTGTTTCTGGAGCCTATTATGTTTTCGTATGGGATCCTCATGAAAGCGGTGGAGATTATGTTTTAGTTCTTGGTAGAAAAGAAATATGGCTTTTTGCAGATATTCTACGAGCTTTAATTTTTACTCCAATGATCAGAATGAATCTTGAGCTTCATATAATTTAGACATTTACAATTTTTTGCTTATTAGAAAAAATTATTGTAGACAATATTGAGATAATTATCAATACAGCCCCAATCAATGTTATGTATCTACCAGGAAATTCACTTCCTAAAAGTAATCCCAGACCAATACCACCAATAATTCCAATTACATAACCTTTTTTTTCCATTTTAATTCCCACTCCAATAATTACCAATAGTTGCAATATAAAAAATTATTGATGCAACTGCAAAAATAATAATTCCAACTATATCATCTGGATGTTTCCAATAATAATATATTGTAGTAATAGTAAATATTACTGCAGTAAGTAGTGTCCATATTGATGTTTTAATCTTCATATATATTCACCAATTAACCTTTAAGCATATTATTTTAGACCTATTTTACTGTGATAATTGCTTTAAGAGCAGTCTAATTATTGAAAAAATATGGGGATGATTATCGAGCAATTCTTTCAATGATTCAATGAATTGGACGGTGTCTTTATTTTTGTTCCGTGTTATCGATATTGATAATGGATCTGACCAAGAACTTTTCGTTCCATTAGTATCTTGGGCTATTACTTTTATTTCGTAATTATCTAATTCAGACCAGCTATGTGATGCTTCAACAGTTTCATCTGGTAAATATGGTCCAAACCAACCACTATTTGATCCATCTCCCCAATCAAAGAAATAGTAAATATTTTCCATATTTATATCTGTTGTAAATGTAGAATAGGTGTACTTAGCACCAACTTTTCCATCTACTGGACCATTTGGTTTTGTTGGTTTTTCTGGCGGATCATTTTCATATATTGATTTAAATCCTAAATCTGGGTTACCCCATAGAGATGAATGTACAAAGGTTTCATATTTCAAATTATTCCATAATCCGTTCTTGTACATTTCGCTAATTGCATATTGATGTGCTTGACCTTGCGTGTAATTTTTCGAAGTTACACATGATTTAAAGAAATATTTAAACGATTGATCACTACCATCATTTGGATCATCCCAACCAGGCCGATAATACGCAATTTTATTTGCCCCAAGAAAACCTACTGCACCTTGTTTCATCATTGCCTGACCAATATTTAGATAATCAGTATCGGAATTACTGCAGGCAGCAGCACTAATAATTGCGGGATAATCATCGTTTAAATATTGACAATCATTTACGTTTATAAATGATGTTCCAAATGGTGATCCATGTGAATGCCAACTTACAAAAGCAAATTTTCCAGAGGACCATACATCTACTACATTTTCATGATTAAGTACAAAATCCATTTTATAATTTGAATCAGGTTCATATAGACGTGTTTTCATCCAGTACGCCATCCAAGGATGAATAGATGCGTCAGCTAAATATTCCATAAAAACTGCTCCATCGGTATTTGGGTCAATAAATGCTCCAAGAAGTAAAATATTGTTTTTAAATGAAGGATCATTGTTTTGTTCATAATTAGCAGATTTTTTACAAATATGTTGAACAATAGACGGGTCACTCCAAGGTATTCTTCCAACATTTATCTCACCATAAAAATCAATAGGATCCGAATTTTCTCCATATTGATGATCAGCATCAGCATCCCAAGACTCACTATCCGGCAGTGAAAGCTCGGCATAATAAAAATCTGTCTCTGGTTTTCCACCACCTAAATCCTGCCATGTAAGACGCATTGGAATATCATCTCGATGACCTATTATAAGAAGGTCATTTATACCCCATTCCTCTGAGGGATATTTTTCTCTTAAAAAGTTCCTCATTTTTTCGGCAAGATCATAACCATTATAATTTGAATTAATCCACTCTGTTGTAGCAATATAAACACTTTTTCCTTTAGCTTCTTCCCATGCTACCAAATCATCAATAGAAGTAGTTAAATTTTCAAGGGTTATAATTACAAAATCATATTGCTCTCTTCCATTTTGTCCTTTTGAATACCACTCTTGTGACTCTTTATAATTAAGTATGAATTCATTTGCTCTTTTTTCAAAGCATTTTACTTCATCAAACATTATATTTGCATGATTATTATCCTCTTTAAGTTCATAGCTTATTTGAACTGAAATATCTGGATAATAAATAATCATTCCAGATAATGGTTTATAAGAAATTGGATTAATTCTCACATCAACAAGATTATATTTTCTAAAACCAGAGATTCTTTGAAATTCTACAGCAGATGTTGGATACTCTTTATCAGAATTATAAGTTTTTTTATTGTATTGTTGCTTATCATTTATTTTAGCTTCATTTTTCTCTACACTACTGAATTTAGGATATGGAACTGGATTTATATCATATCTTCCAGGCAAAACAATTCCTTTGCCGACTATATATTTTAAGTCAACAAATACTGCGTTTGGCGGAATTGCAATTGAAAAAATCTTTGATGGGAGATTTGGTTCTCCCGGAATTAAAAGTCTACCATAATTATCGATATCAATTTCATCCCCAGTTAAAGTCTTCTCTATTTCAGCTCTTCCAACGGGTATACTAACAGTAACTATATCGTTTATCAAATCTGCTGAATTAACATCTATATTTTTCTCTATTCTAGCACAAGATATATTATTGAATAAAATAAATAGAATAATTATTACTAAAACAGCATTTTTTTTCATATTTGTTCCTCCTCTTTTTATTATTTCTATATTTTTTCAAAAGAAAAGAGTTGTTATGTTATTTTTGAACAAAATAAAGCAATTTTGAAAAGAAAAATCAGATATGTTCAAGGATCAAAGTCTAATTTTTTAAAAATAGTTATTATAAAAAGAGCCTAAAAAGGAATATTTATTACAAAAATTACATTTTGTTCAACTTTTTTTTACATACTTTAAAATATTAAATATTATATTAAATATTTGGAGGAAAAATATGGAAAAAGTTGGTATTTTTAAGATATTTATGATAGTTGTGCTTGTTTTAACCTTCTTCAGTCAAGTAATATTGCAAGCAGTTGGAACAAATATTGATTCTGATGAGTACTTTGAAATGAATGAAAATAGCACTTATAAGGGGGATATTATTTTACCACCTCCAGCTACTATTGATGATATTCTTGAAGTGACGATTCATCGGCGTATGTCTATTCGGGAATATACTCAAGAACCCATTTCCGACGAGGATTTATCTACCATTCTATGGCATGCATATGGCTTTACCGAAAGTGAGAAAAGAACAGTTCATTTGTTTGGTGATGAACCTGCTGTTAAGATATATGTAGTTAGAGAGGATGGAGTGTTTTCTTATAATGCAATGAATCATTCTTTAGTCCTTTATAAAGAAGGGGATTATACCGGAACAGTGGGTTGGCAGTTTGATGCCCCTTTATTATTAGGGCTTGTTTGGGATTCGAATTCAAATAATGATGAATATCAATCAGCTGCTGAAATTGGAGCAGTTGGACAAAATGTATATTTTGTTGCAAATGCTTTAAATCTTGGAACCGTAACAACAGGGACTTATCCTTCACCGATGCAAACATACGTTGGATTACCAACTGGTGAGAAAGGACGGATTGTTATGTATCTTGGGCATCCTAGTTATGCTTATGATTTCACAAATCGGCCTATGTGGCTTTCATTGCTTCCTCGTATTAAGAAATCTTCTATGTCTCTTACAACTGCAATTGAGGAAAGAAGCGAGGCAACCTCTTGGCAGGATGGTGTTACAAGAAGAGAGTTATCTCAAATTATATGGGCTTCCTATGGGTATTCGAATTATCTAGATAATAGTGATCCTGAAATCAATTATTTTAATATTACACGACATCGAACTGTGCCTAGTGGATGTGGTCTATATAGTCTTCGTATATACACTGTTACTAAATCTGGTATCTCTAGATACATACCAAATATAGCTGATACCATTTATGGAAAGGTTCAAGGTTTAAGAAGCTGGCCGCAGATTACATTTCTTTGGAAGATTAAATTTGGTGATAAGCGCTCTACTATTGCTGAAGCTTCTGAAGAATATGTTGGATCTGCTCCGCTTATTCTAATCTCTATTTTAGATTACGAGCAATTGGATAAATTAGGTTTTCCCTTACATGAATATTTTATTCCTTGGGCTATGTATTATGAAGCTGGAGCGTCTGCGCATAATGTATTACTAGAATCTACAGCATGGGGTCTATCAGGTAATGTCACTCCGGTAATTGATAAGGATGCAGTAGTTAATCTACTTGGATTGGATAGCGAGCGTTTTGAGCCATTGCTGGTAGTTCCGGTCGGAAAATAATGTTAATTAAAAAATTCTAAGTTCATTGGCTTTTTTTCAATTTCGACTGAAATTGCATAAAATAATAATTCCAATTGTATCATCTGAACAATTCAAATAATAATTTATTGCAGTTATAGAAAATATTACTATTAAAATAACAAAATTATATTTTAACACAAAAATTATATATATGCCAATAACGGTTGTTAATTTAGGGAGATTGTTATGAAAAAAATATTAGCAATACTAATAATACTAAGTATCGGCCTAACTAGTTTATTTAGTGGTTGTATACAAAAAGGCGAGGGGACATTAATTTTGCAAATAACTGATGCCCCAGGAGATTTGAATATAACTGAGGCTTTAGTAACAATGTCTGAGGTTAGAGTTCATTATGCAGGTATAAATGAGAATGATACTCTTGGTGAGTGGATTACAATTGTAAATGAATCGCAAACATTTGATTTAATTGCACTGGAAAATGTAACAGAATTATTTGGAGAAGCAAATCTAAGTGCAGGATGGTACACACAGATTAGATTATTTGTTGAGCAAGCCCTTGTTACAATTGATGGGTTTCAATATGATTTAGAAATCTCGCCAAAAAAAGTAAAATTGATAAAACCATGGAAAATTGTAGATGGTGAAACATTAGTTTTAACACTTGATTTTGATGTTAAAAAATCTATTCATGAAACTGGAAACGGCAGATATAAGATGGAACCAACAATCAAAATAATACAAGATTAAAAACCCATCTTTTTTTATTTTTTAGCTTTTGTTACTAATAAATTTTAAAGTTTAAAGGTGTGTTAAAAAAAGAAAAAAAGATTTTGATTTAATTGTGATATATTTCAAGTTGTTAGTAAAATATGTATCAATATTAATTTTTCAGCATTTTCTTACATATCTTTCCCGAACCTAATTTAGGTAGACAATCTAAAAATTCTACTTGCTTAGGAACCTTGTAGGCAGCTATCTTCTTCTTGCAGAACTCTATAATTTCATTTTCAGTTGCCTTTTTTCCGTTCTTGAGGACAACAAATGCTTTTACCTTCTCACCCCATTCCTCATCTGGAACACCTATTACAGCAGCCTCAAGAATTGCAGGATGAGTATATAAAGCATTTTCAACTTCTATTGAGTAAACTTTTTCTCCACCTGTTAAAATCATATCCTCTATTCTATCAACAATGGTTACATAGCCCTCCTCATCAATTACTGCCATGTCTCCAGTAAAAAGCCAGCCATTTTTGAAAACCTTCTTTGTTTCCTCCGGCAACTTCCAATAACCTTTGGTAATGGAATCGCCCTTCACAATTATTTCTCCAACTTCCTTGTTATTGGTTTTTACTTCCTCTCCCTTTTCATTTACCACTTTTAATTCAACACCTTTGAATTTCCTGCCGGTAGTAGACTTATATTTAAGCTGCTCCTCGAAAGGCAGTGAACGTAGATGGTGCTTAAGTATTGACATTGTTAAAAAAGGGCTTGTTTCAGTCATACCGTAAGTTTGTATGTAATCACATTTGAAGGTCTCAATAATCTTTCTCACAAGGTTGTGAGATATTGGTGCTCCACCGCTCATAAGAACTCTAAGAGAGGAATAATCATATTTATTTACGTCTTTATAGTTGACCAAGCGATAGTACATTGTTGGTACTAGATTTGTTAGTGTTACACCCTGTTTTTCTATAGTTTGGCAAACTGTTTTTGGATCAAAATCACTTAAGAGAATATGTGTACCTCCAACTATTGTGATAGCCCATGTTGCCCATGCATCTGCCAAATGAAATAAAGGAGCAGCATGTAACCATACATCTGTGTCTTTTAATTTCAACTCATCTATTGTGCAAAGAGCATGTGAATAAACATTTTTATAGGAAAGAACAACTCCTTTTGATTTACCTGTAGTACCACTGGTATAGTAGATTTGTGCTGCATCATCATTTTTTACATCAATTTTCGGTAAAATTGAATCTGCAGTATTAATAAAATTCTCATAGTCTTTGTTTGTATAAATGATTTTTACATCATTTTTTAAAATATCTAATGAATTATTTACTTTTTTAGTAAAATCAACGTTAGCAATAATTATTTTTGATTCAGAATCCTTTATTATATAGGCTAGTTCTTCTGCTGAAAGATAATGGTTCAATGGTACTAAGACTGTCCCAATTTGCATAGTACCAAAGTAGGTTTCTAAAAAATAATGACAGTTTTTATGGAGAATTGCAACCTTGTCACCCTTGGATATATCAAATTTAGTAAGAGTATTAGCAAGTTTTCTAACCCGGCTACTGAACTGTTTATAGGTAAATTCTTTATCTTTACAAATTACTGCTTTTTTCCCATTATGTAATCTGACAGTTTCAGAAAGGATATTAGTAAGATTCATGTGTTATATCCCGTAATAAAATATTAAGATAAAAAAACCTTCCAATGATTAAGTAATTAATTTGCTCCCAAAGATTTAAATTAAACTTATTTATTTATTTTTTAAGAATTTTATTATTAGGGGGAATTATTAAAATATGATTAGGAAATTATTAGGTGTTTTTATCTGCTTGCTGTTGATATTTACAGCAATTATATCTGCTACAGGTAAAACAAATAAGTCAAACAATGAAGATACATTAGAATATATTATTAATAATTTTGATAGGTATCCTCTCCCACCTCCAATGTCAGTTGACATGATTCTTGAGGAATCTATCTGTCGGAGAATGTCTATAAGATCTTATACTGGAGAGGCAGTAACTGATGAAGAACTATCAACAATTTTATGGGCAGCTTATGGTGTGACAGAAAATGGTAATCGTTCGATTTATAATCCAGATGGAACATATTCAACTATTATTTATGTAATTAGAAGTGATGCTACATATAAGTATGTCCCTGAAGACCATTCTCTTTCTTTATTTAAAAGTGGTAACTATTTATATATTGGTCAGTATGACACTGTTCCAATAAAATTTGGCCTTGTATGGGATATGGATGTTGAATCAGATGAACTTATAGGAATGGCAGATATTGGAATGATAGGGCAGAATATCTATTTTGATGCTAATGCCCTTGATTTAGGTACAGTTACAACTGGTGGAGGTGTACAGGAGCTAAATGATCTTGGTCTTCCTTCAAATGAAAAACCTGAAATAATCATGCCACTTGGACACCTTTCTACTCCATATGATTTTACTTATGATCCACGTCCAGGATCAAATTTACCAGAGATTATTAACAATACTTTTACTCTTGAAGATTCTATTAATAACAGACTTATAAGTAACAGATGGGATAATATGCCTCTTTCTGATATCGAGCAATCCCAACTAATTTGGAGCTCTTATGGATATTCCTACTTATATGATAATATAAATAATAAATGGCATCGAACGCCACCTAGCGCCGTTGGTATATATCCTTTTAAGATTTATGCTGCAGATCAGGATGGGGTCTATGAATATATACCAAGTACACATTCTCTTTCTACCATAATTCAAGATGATAGACGAGAAGAAATCAATAATTCTATTGGTTCAAGCAATATGTGGATTGACTCGGCAACTTGGATTATAATACCATTTTATAATACAGATTTATCTCCACAGTACCTAACATGGTGGTATTATGAGAACGGTGCAATAATACATAATATCCTTCTTGAAGCAACTGCATTAAGTCTATGTGCTAATGTTATTTATGATATTACAAATGAAGCTGGTTTACGTTCAGCTTTAGGAATATCTTCACAAACAAATCTAATACCATTGTCTGTTGTTCCAGTGGGTAATCAATTTTCTAATCCTAATAATCCACCTGAAAAACCAGAAATTAATGGTCCTACCAGTGGATCTGCAGGAACTTCATATGATTTCACATTTAATTCAATTGATTTAGATGGTGATGACGTTTATTATTATATAGTATGGGGAGATGGATATATTGAGGATTGGGAAGGTCCTTTCCCCTCTGGGGAAGATTTTGAGATTGCTCATACTTATTCAACAATAAGAACTTATACAATTGAAGCAAAAGCAAAAGATATCTATGGTGATGAGAGTCTTTGGGGAACATTTGAAATAACGATTCCTAAATCCAGAGCTTCAACATATTCATGGTATCATATATTTTTTGATCGATTCCCAATTATAAGTAGGGTACTAGGTTTAATCAAAGTTTGAAGAATTTAAAATCAACGTAAAAATTATAATAAGCTATAATAAGGAATTTGGGAGAAAAACTGCAAATCACTTTATTTTTAAATTTGAAAAATCATTTTATAATAAATTAATATTTGATCTTGTGGTAAACGTAAAAATAAACTATAGAAAAGCACAAATTCTGGATATCAATGAAATTTATAACACTCTTTTAAAAGCATTCGAACCATATAAATCAAATTATACAAATGATGCCTATAACGCAACGGTTCTTACTCTAAAAGATATTAAAAATCGAATTTTAGGTGATAAGTACGAAATATATGTTGTAACAAAGGATAAAAAAATTATAGGTACTTTTAGTATCTTAAAGAAAAATAAAGATATATTGCACCTAAGAAGCATGGCAGTTCATCCAGATTTTCAAGGGAAAGGATTTGGTCTTTTTATTTTAAGAAAGATTGACATGTTTGCTAAAAAAAATAATTATAAATTTATATCTTTAGATACTTCTAAACCACTTAAAAGAGCAATTAAATTTTATAAAAATTTTGGTTTTGAATTCACCGGTAATAACCAAGATTTTTATGGTGTGAAAATATTTGAAATGATTAAAGAAATTAATGATTAGATATTTGTAAATATTCTATTTTTACTTCTTTTTTGTCAAATATAATATTATTGAAATAGCACCA
>SMTZ1_10008856_pt1 | contig 12616 bp, 6 predicted proteins | sample DeeMarSWOR136_30_FD_25667 | JGI IMG/M metagenome (IMG submission 25667) | reverse complement strand
TGGATTCACGCAAAGTGGGGCGTTCTACTACGCACTTAACCACGAGGCATGGAATGTCTATACGGCCGAACTCGATCGAAACACCGGTGATGTCGTCTCAGAGCCTGTGCCCGTGCGTCTTGTCGGTAAGGACTTTTGCCCCGACTTCTCGCCTGACGGGCAATATCTCGCCTATTTGTCGCAGCCGGATCGCACCAAGCCCCAGGTTATCCGCATACGCACGCTGGCAACCGGCCAGGAGCGTGAGCTCAAACCTGATCTGCCGCGCTTCGAGCGGCTCCGCTGGTGTCCTGACAGCCGACATCTTCTAATCACTTTTTTCAGGTCTATGGGTTCACCGTCAACTATTTACACGGTTGATATTCAGACCGGCGAGTATACGGCTTTAGCTCGGATCGAAGATAGACACATCAGACAGGCCGAACTTTCTGCTGATGGAAAGACACTTATATACCGGAAACTGGGTCTCGGCACTGTCACGCCAATAATTGCCAGAGATATGGAAACGGGCAGTGAAAAGGAAATTTCTCAGTTAGAAGGTTCTTCACTTGCCTTCTGGTCACTTTCACCCGATGAAAAGGAAGTGGCCTACTCCATTCGGGAAGGTGGAGGTGGAGATCCCTTTGTTCTTAGAATTATGTCTGTGGAAACCGGCGAATCCAGGACACTGGTTGAAGACGTAGGATTTTTCCCGGTTTGGTCAAGTGACGGTCGCGATGTGTTTTTTACCAGAAAAGTCAATGAGCTTTGGCGTGTCTCGGCAGCCGGGTCGGAGCCGCGTAAACTCCTGGAATGGAAAGAGATGATCATGGCTCCTCGGATTCATCCCGATGGACAACGCATCGCCTTCCATAGTGGCGGATATGTCTCTGAAATGTGGATGATGGAGAACTTCCTGCCGGAAGCACTCGGCAAGTAACATCCGTCCGCCGGTACGCTGGCGCGTGGAAAGGGCTTCAGAATTGCTATTTGATCGTTAATAGTCGGTAATCACTCGTCAATAATATATTCAATAGGGAGACATGGATTAAAGCCTATCCCACCGGACTGTTTCGATCAGTCAAAAAGACTGTTGCGTCTGAGTAAGAATTTGGCAGAAAGCTGATCGTCCGGTATTTCCTTTTCTGTGGGGAGGTATACCCATGTTTGAATATTCAGTTCCGCGAGATAGGTGCAAAGCAGAGGTCCGACCGAACTCCAGTCTAACCAACCAAGCCCGCATCCCAAAGCAGGCATCGCCAGCGACTTGATGCTCTCCGTCTGATAATTCTCGCAGACCCATTGAAGCCCTTTCTCGATGCCCTTGATATCGGCCCTGTTCCGCCAGTTGTCTTTCGTTGGGAACAGTAGGAACCACGTTTCGGTTGTACCGTTTTCCAGACTGGTCGGTTCGTCTGCCAGTTCATAATCCAATGATGATTCCTGTTTGCAAACGTATGGTCTTCCTAAACGGAGTTTCTTCTGGCGGCACAAATCCTGATATTCAACGTACACACGTGGAAATTGGTATTTTGCTCTCGAGGCAAGGCCCTTGCCCATAACGCCCACACAGTTGACACTAATCGTGAGCGTCTGCAACTTCGAGAAGAACATGTCACCTTTAACCAAGTACAAATTATTGGTCAGTTGTATCTTCCTTGTCGGCTGGAAGAACATGTCCGCCTCAGGTACGATCGGCTTCTCAACGGGAAGAATGCTCTCCAGTTTCTCCTTAACGTTCAGGTTTGGGGTATATATCGTGTCAATGTAGTCGGGCGCAATTCTCTCCGGCACAAGGCACTCGGCCATTATCTTCCTTTTGGAGCCGTCTTCCTGATTCCACCATTCCTTCTGCGTGTTACTGGTAATGTCAGCCCACTGCGCTTTTGTCAGCTTGGAATGGGGAAAGATCGTCGTTGGAGAATTGGCAGCGTTTCCATCCGCTATGAATGTTCCTTTGAGATTCATCACATCCCTGCGAACTCCCAGAACGACAATTTCATCCAAGGGTTTATCATGCACGACTTTGTACAGCATGGGATTCCGCGCTTGAAAATAGAGATTTGCAAAAGCCCACAGACTCTTGCCACCAGAGACCTGCCTCTGCGCGCGCCTCGATACAATCTCCTTATTGTATATAGGGGTGAACGGAATGTTCTCTTCTTCGATGATTTGATGACAGAATATCCCGCGTTTCAAGATAGAAGGCACATTCTCATAGTGGGTGATGTAGTAAAGCTCTTTGATGTACGTGCCCATCGTCTTTCTTGGCCTCAGAATATGCACAAGCCGGATAATACCCAAAACAGGATGTAGCAGTCTTATAAATCATATCATGCATCGCGTCAATCCGAAACAATATCAGAATCCGTCCCGAGCGGAGCCGAACCGGCTCGGAATGACAGTAGGAGCAAGATTGCCGCGGCCCAGCGGGCCTCGCAAGGACGGGGCTCACTTCACGAAATACGCTTCACGCTTGACGATGTAGCTAACCGGAAAGGGCTTCAGGATTGTATTGCCTGAAGCCCTTTCCGTGTTTACCGGTTAACCGCTGTCCGCCGGATGCACACGACGATCCGGCGTCTCTCCTCGATTCATCCGGCGTCTCTCCTCGATTCACCAATGTCAATTATAAAACATGCGTGTCCAATAGTCAATAAAATAGTTGTTAGTCGTTGGTCGATAGTCGTTAGTCAATCTTAAATCATAAATCGCAAATCGTAAATTACCTCACGGCTGCCTGGGCCGCGGCGAGTCTGGCGATTGGGACTCTAAACGGCGAGCATGAAACGTAGTTCATGCCGACGCGATGGCAGAACTCGACGCTGTTCGGATCGCCGCCGTGCTCGCCGCAGATGCCGACCTTGAGGTTCGGGCGGGTCGAGCGGCCGCGCTGGATGCCAACGTCCACCAACTGGCCCACGCCGGCCTGATCCAGGGTCTGGAACGGATCGGCCGGCAGGATCTTTTCAGCGATGTAGCCGGGCAGGAACTTGCCCGCATCGTCCCGGCTATAGCCGAACGTCATCTGCGTCAGGTCGTTCGTGCCGAACGAGAAGAACTCGGCGACTTCCGCGACCTCGTTAGCGGTCAGAGCGGCCCGTGGAATCTCAATCATCGTGCCGACCATATACTTGACCTTGACGCCCTCGGCCTTCATAACGGCCTTGGCGGTGGCCACAGCCAGCTCGCGCTGGTTGGCTAATTCGGCCTTGGTCCCGATCAGCGGAATCATAATCTCGGGATGGACCTTCACGCCCTTCTTCGCGACACGGCATGCCGCCTCGATAATGGCCCGAACCTGCATCTCAGTGATCTCAGGGTACGTGACGCCGAGGCGACAGCCCCGGTGACCCAGCATCGGGTTCAACTCGTGCAGCGATTCGACCTTGGCCTTGATCTCTGACACGGTGACACCCATCATCTTGGCCATTTCCTTTTGGGTGGCGGCATCTTTGGGCAGAAACTCGTGTAGTGGCGGGTCCAAGGTCCGGATCGTCACCGGCAGCCCGTCCATAGCCTTGAAGATGCCCATGAAGTCACTGCGTTGCAGCGGCAGAAGCTTACGGAGGGCCTTTTTCCTGCCTTTCTCGTCATCGGCCAGGATCATCTCACGCATCGGGGCAATCCGGTCCGGACCGAAGAACATATGCTCGGTGCGGCAGAGCCCAATGCCCTGAGCGCCGAAACGTCGAGCTAATTCGGCGTCTTTCGGATTGTCCGCGTTTGTGCGTACCTTGAGCTTACGGACTTGGTCGGCCCACGACATGAGGGCCTTGTAGTTCTCGTTTTGGTCAGGATCGGCAGGCAACAGGCCTATGCGGCCTTCATACACGGCGCCCACGGTGCCGTTGAGCGAAATCCAATCACCCTCGCGGAAGGTCTGACCGTTGACGGACATGGTTTTCTTGACACTGTCGATGTTCAGCGCGCCGCAGCCGACGATGCAGCACTTGCCCCAGCCGCGAGCCACCAGGGCCGCGTGACTGGTCATGCCGCCGCGAGCGGTGAGAATGGCTTGCGCGACGCGCATGCCGTGAACATCCTCCGGGCTGGTCTCCTCGCGTACGAGGATGACGTGCTTTTTGTTCTTGGCCCACGCCTCGGCGTCGTCGGCGGTGAAGACAATGTGGCCGCCGCCGCCGCCCGGGCCGGCAGGCAGGCCTTTGGCAAGGCGGTTGGCCTTCTTCTCGGCCTTGGGATCGAGCATCGGATGCAGCAGCTCGTCGAGCTGCTCGGGCTTGACCCGCATGACGGCCTCTTTTTTGGAGATCAGTTTCTCCCTGGCCATTTCGACGGCCATAGCAACGGCCGCGGCGCCATTGCGCTTGCCGACGCGCGTTTGCAGCATGTAGAGCTTGTGGTTCTGGATGGTGAACTCGACGTCCTGCATGTCACGGTAGTGCTTTTCCAGCTTGGTCCGGATCTTGGCCAACTGCTTGTACAGGGCTGGCATCAACTCTTCCAGCGAGGGAAGGTGCTTGGAAGCATCGGTCTTGGACACCTCGTTGATGGCCTGGGGGGTGCGAGTGCCGGCGACCACGTCCTCGCCCTGGGCGTTGACCAGGAACTCGCCGTAGAATTTGTTCTCGCCGGTGGCGGGGTCGCGTGTGAAGGCAACTCCCGTGGCGCAATCGTCGCCCATATTGCCGAACGCCATGGATTGGACGTTCACGGCGGTACCCCATTCGTCCGGAATGCCCTCGATCCGGCGGTAGGCTCTGGCCCGCTTGCCGTTCCAGGATTTGAACACTGCGGCGATGGCGCCCCAAAGCTGATCGTTGGGATTGTCGGGAAAGTCTTTCTTGAGGACCTGTTTGACTTTTTTCTTGAAGATCACCACGAGCTTCTTCAAGTCGTCGGCTGTCAGATCCGTGTCCTCCTGAACGCCGCGTGCGTTCTTCATTTTCTGCATCTCTTTCTCGAGCAGGTGACGAATCGCTTTGCCCTCAGCCGGCTCGATCCCCGCCGCCTTCTCCATAACCACGTCGGAATACATCATGATGAGGCGCCGATACGCATCATACACAAAACGCTCACTTCCACTCTTCGCAATCAATCCCGGGATCGTCTTCTCCGTCAGACCAATGTTGAGAATGGTCTCCATCATTCCGGGCATCGATACGCGTGCTCCGGAGCGTACTGAGAAGAGCAGGGGATTTTTGGGATCGCCATACGTGGCGCCCATGATCTTCTCGACTTTTCGCAGAGCGCCGTCCACATCTTTCGGCAGGCCCGCGGGATACTTACCGTTTGTCTTCATGAAGTGTGTACACACCTCGGTCGTGATTGTGAAGCCGGCGGGCACCGGAATGTCCAAACTCGACATCTCGGCCAGGTTCGCCCCCTTGCCGCCCAGCAGCTCTTTCATCTTTGCATTGCCTTCGGCCTTACCGCCGCCGAAAAAATACACCCGTTTCTCAGCCATTAAGCATCTCCTTTTCAGTAAAGTCCCACGTACACAGCCCCAAGGTCTAACGAATCCATTGGCTATTTACTATTTTCGATTGCGGCTACGTGCCTAAAGTACAAGCCGAATTCGCTAAAAACAGGGAATCACAAATCGTAAATCATAAGTCGTAAATCGCAAGTATATAGCCCATCGCCCCCGGCATGTCAACCGCAAAACCCGCCGCCGCGCAAGAATCTTCGCTTCCCGCCGGAGTCCACCCCTATTTCTCACCGCCGAGAACGCAGAGCTCGCAGCAGCCACAGGGCTATCAAATCCGAATCTCTAAACACGTCCTGAGCACAGTGGAACGGATCCTAAACCCTAAACAAGCCCGAAACTTAAAAAAATTTCAAAGCTCTAAACACAACGTTTCGAAAATCTGGGATTGTGATCCCTCCGCCTCGGCCGGGATGATTATATAAAAGTCATGTTGTACTTCGTCGAGTAAACAAATCGTACAGAATCGGCATGACGATGAGGGTCAGGATGCCGGAGATGAGAATGCCGCCTACCGCGGCGATGCCGACGCCGTTGCGCAGTTCCGCCCCGATGCCCCGGCCTAAGGCCAGCGGCAACATGCCTAAAACCGCCGCGAGCGTGATCATGACAATCGGGCGGAACCGCTCGCATGCGGCCGTGATCATGGCCTTGTGACGCGGGATGCCCTCGGCCACGTGGACGTTGAACTGGTCCATGATCAGGATGGCGTTGTTGACCACGATCCCGATCATCATGACGATGCCGAGCATCACAAATATCGACAGGGTCTCGCCGGACAAGGCCAGGGACCACATGACGCCGATCAAGGCCAGGGGCAGGGTCACGAGGATCAGCCAGGGCTGCTTGAACGACTCCAGAATCGCGGCCAGGGTCAGGATGACCAGCACGATGGCCGTGATGATAGCCTCCCTAAATTCGACGAGCATTTCTTCCATGACCTCATATATACCGGCGAACTTGAATTCGTAGCCCGGAGGGAACTGCCCCTCGCTTCGGATATTTTCGCTCAATCGGTCCACTGCTGTGCCCAGGGCGATGCCAGGCTCCAGGTTGGCAAAGAGCTTGGAGACCCGGCGTTTATCTTTCCGCGTAATCTGGATCGGTGCGGTGCGCTGCTCGATCCGGCTCAAATTGGTCAATACTATTGGCTGCCCGGGGGCCGCCGGAAAGAGGAACTGCTCGACCTGGTCCTTGCCTAAGCGGTCCTCGAATTCCACCACAATATCATAGTTTCGGTCCCCGCGTTTGAAGGTGCCCGCGTCCATGCCTTCCAGGTTGGTTCGTAAGGTCAATCCCAGGCCCACGGCCGGGATGTCCAAGTCAGCCAGAACGGCCCGGTCCGGGAGAACGGCCAGTTCTGGTTTGCCCGTGCGCACGGTGGTATCCGTATCCAGTAGGCCGGCCATGGCGTCTGTCCTCTCTCGAGTCTCCAGGGCCAGACGGTCCAGAACGCTCAGATCAGAGCCAGCGATTTCTAATTCAATATCCTGACTCTGTCCACCGATAACACTGGGCATGGTCACAGTAAGAACGCACTCGGGATAACCCTGAAGTCGGGAGCGAACCTCTTCTTGTAGCTCATCAATGGTGATACGACGTTGATCGCGGTCCGAGAAGGTCAGCAGAACCTGGGCCAGATAAATACCCTGGGTGGATTGGCCGATGATGCCCTGGACCTTGCCCACCGAACTGAGAATGTGTTGCAATTCCGGCACGTCCTTGAGGCGTTCTTCCACCTCGCCGACCCGTGCGATCGTACGGGGCAAGTCGTAGTCCGTGGGGTATTCCAGCTTGACGTATATCTGGGCCCTGTCCGGTTCGGTGGCTAAATCGAATCCAACGTCTCGGGACAAGGCATGGAGCAACATCAGGATTGTCAGGGCCAGCGTGCCCAAGGCGGCCCAGCGATGGCGTTCATTAAAGGACAGGATCGCGCGATAGCCACTGATCAAACGCTGTAGGCCGCGATTGAAACCGGCCTCCATGCACGCCAGCACACCCTTGAGTTCGTTCGTAACCGGCTTAAGCATGACCGAGCACAACAACGGCGTTAGGGTGAAGGAGATGAACAGCGACACGGCCGTCATGATCAACATGCTCCAGGCCAGAGGCTGCAGGAACATGCCGATCTTACCGCCTATCACGGCGATTGGGAACAATACCACCATATTGGTCCCCGCACTGGCCAGGACCGCCACGAGGACCTCGTTGGCTCCCAGACGTGCCGCCTCCCTGGGATTGCCCGTTTGGCTCAGCCGTTTGGTGATGGCCTCCAATACGACAATGGAGTTCGTGACTAAAATGCCCACAGACATTCCTATCGCGATGAGGGTAGACATGTTGAGGGTAAAGTCGGCCATCTCCATGAAAAACAAGCCGATGATAATGGTTAGCGGCATCGTAATCACCACCACCAGGGTCGAACGGATATTATACAGGAAGAAAAAGAGAATCGCTGCGGTCAGTAGAATGCCCTGGCCCACGTTGCTCCAGGCGCTTTGGACCGTGGCCTCGATAAAACGCCCGTCGTCGGCGATCCACACGAGGTCCATGCCACCGGGCAATTCCCGGTTGATCGTGTCCATAGCCGCACGCACACGGTTGACCACGCGTACGGCATTTCCTTCGGCTTTCTTGATGATTTTGATATAGATAGCGGGCTGCCCGTCGATACGGGCCTTTTGCCGAAGCTCTTCGGTGGTCATGACGACGCGTCCGACGTCGTTGATGGTACAGCGTTGACCATCCTGGTTGGCAATCTCCAGCGTGCCGATGGCGGCCTCGCTCCGGTATTCCGCATCGAACTTCACGGCAAACTCGCGTCCGGCCTCTTGCACGCGGCCGGAAGGAATGTTGCGGACATTCTCCTGAATAGCGGTGACTACCGCTATGCTGGCCAGGCCTTTGGCCGCCAGCTTATCCCGGTCCAGGAGCACGTGCACTTCGCGTTTGGCTCCGCCGATCAACTCCACATCCGCCACTCCGGAGATCACGGTCAGGCGGTCCCGCAGGGTGTTGTTGGCATAGTCGTACAGCTCATCCAGAGTCACCTCGCCGGTCAGGGCCATATGCACCACGGGCGTGGCGTTAATATCGAACTTGAGGATCTTGGGGTCTTCGACGTCCTCGGGGAAATCTGCTTTAATCAGGTCGAGTTTTTCCCGTACATCCGTGGCCGCAATGTCGACGTCCACATCCATCTCGAACTCGATTAATGTCTGGCACATATTTTCCATACAAGCCGAACTGACGTGCTTGAGCCCATCGATGGTCACGACCTGATCCTCGATCCGCTTGGCCACGTCCGTTTCAATTTGTTCCGGACTGGCCCCGGGATAGACTGTGGTGATCGTAATGTAAGGCGCGTCTATCCTGGGCATCAATTCCAGACCCATGTCCCGCCAGGCCTTGAGCCCGAGCAGGGTCAGGCCGATAATCAAACAGCTCATCGCGACCGGCCGTTTGATGGAGGCATCGGATAGAAACATTACTCGCCCTCCTTTTGCACGGCGACTCGCGTCCCTTCTTCAATCATATACTGGCCCATGGTCACGACGGCTGTCTGCTCGTTGACTTCGCCGTCACGGACTTCGGTCCAGCCGTCCATCTCGATCCCCGGTTGGACGACGACTTGATGTGAGATATTGTCTCTGACGATGAAAACGACATTCCGACCGCCCCGCTGCTGAATCGCCACAGATGGGACGCCCAAACCTCTACGGCTTTCCAGGATAATGCTGATCTGCGCCATGGCTCCCGGAGCGACCCCGGCCGGCGGATTCGTCAATAGGCACTTGACCTCGAACGTCCGTAGCTTCGGATTGATCGTTGGGCTCTTATACGTGACGGCGTGCCGACCGACGTCGATGCCGGCGACCTGGATTCTCATCAGGGTTTGCCCGGAAACGATGTCGGGATAGTACTGTGCCGGCAGGAACGCGGCGACCTCGACGACCGTCGTATCGTCAATGCGAAGGACCGGCACGCCGGGGCTGCCCATCTCCCCCGGTTCCAGCAGACGGGCGCTCACATTCCCGTTGATCGGTGCGTAGATGGTCGCGTCGGCTAGGTTTTTTTGGGCAATGGCCAGGGCCGCTTCGGCCTGATCCTCCTGCGCGGCGGCCAGATTCACCTGCGCCCGGGCAAGCTTCTCGGCCGCCTGTAACTGCAAATATTGTGACTCCTGCTGCTCAAAGGCGTCTGCGGTCACCGCTTCCTTCTCGAACAACCGCGTGAAGCGCTCGTAATCGAGTTTCGCCTTGTGCAGGTCGGCGCTGGTCTTCTCGAGACCCGCGATAGCTTGTTCCTTGGCACATTGAGCCACTGTGAGGTTGTGTCGTCCGATCTCAACGTTCTCTTTCAGGTTATCCGCATCCGTTTGGAAAAGCTTGGTCTCGCCAGCCGTTACGGCGTCGCCCTCGTCAACGAAGATAGAGACAACGGTGCCGGGTATCCGCGGAGAGACCACGGCAAAGTTCTTTGGCTCGATATTACCCTGCACGAGAAGAACTCGCTCGAAATCGCGCGCCTGCGGCATCGTCATCACCACCGGAACCGCCCTTTCTTCGGTCGATGGATCGCCGCCGGGAGACTCTTGAGCATGGAGTTGCTTATACAGGAGACGCCCTCCTCCAATTACCGGAACGATCAGTCCCATCACAATAAGGACCCGGCCGATGGTTTTCATCTTCTTAGGTTTAGCATCATTCTTAAGATTCGGCGTCATTCCTTAACTCCTCGTAGTCAATTTTGGTTCTGCCCATCGCGTTCAAGAGCGTTGCGATGGTGACTTGAGCCTGGAATTGAGCGTGGACTCTCATCATCTCTGCGAGGTCTTTCTGGGCAAGGACCGACATCAAGTCAGACACGTTCACCAGCCCTTCCTGCCATTGCAGATAGACTTGATCGTAATGATCGCGGGCTGCGTTGACATTGTCTTCGGCGACAGCGATGGCGTCTTGGACCAACTGGAGGTTTTGATACGCGCGAAAGACTTCGACCATCAAGGTCAACGTGGCCTGTTCGCGCTCCAGCGCCGCCTTCTTAATATTCTCCTTGGCCGCATCGTATTCGTATATATTGGCAAAGCCGTTGAACACGGTGAGCACACCCGAGAATCCCATCATCCAGTAGCTGGAATATTTCTGAAAGGCATCGCTTGTGTTGACCCGATCGGCAAAGCCCGTCAGAGACGGCAAAAAGCCGGACAGAGCGATCTTAACCTTCTCCCGCTCGATCGCAATCTCGCGATCGGCGATGCGAAGTCGAAGATGATTCAAGAGGGCTTCGGTGATCAAATCCTCCAGGTTTCCCTGTGGTGCGGTCACGGGCTCTGTTATGTCAAGTTGAAGTGCGCACAGTGGTGACAGGCCCATGACCGTAAGCAATTGCCCCTTGGTCTGCTCCAGGAGTTGGCGCGCGCGCTGTCGCTGCAACTTCTGGGATTGCAGGTTGGCGCGAGCTTGATCGCTCTGCCAGGCAAAGGCAAGTCCTTCGGCTTTGTAATGTTGCAACTGTACGGCCAGCTTCTCGGCCGCTCGAATCCGGCTGTCCAGCACCTTCTTGACTTCCTGAAGGCCCAGACAGTAGTAGTAATACGTGGTGACCTGGAGAACGATCATCTGCCGCGTATAGTCGGCGGCCAGCTCGGCGATCTCCTCACCGCGTTTGTACATGGCGTACATAAACCACGTGGAGGGATTGAAGACCGACATTTGGATATTCCAGGTCATCTCGCGAATCCGTTCGTCGTGCATCGGCTGCGAAGTCGTACCCATGACTATCTCGGGCTGAGGATCCCACCGGGTATAGTTGTAGTCGAAATTCACCTGGGGCAAAAACTGGGAAAAAGACACCTTCCGACCCAGTTGTGCCACCCGCTGCTGCACCTGGGCGACGCGGATATTCAGATTGTTCTCCATGGCGATTCTGAGACAATCTTCCAGCGTCAACGGCACACCGGCCGAAAGCACGTCTTCGCCCTGCTGATCCAGAAAGTGTCGATAGGTCTCGGCGTGTTCTTGCCGGACTCTGGGCCCGTCGAAGTCGCTGCAGCCCGTCAATGACACCACTGCCACTGCGGTAATGCAGAAAGTGATGATGACCTTGTTAGTCACTGGCTTTGTCCCTCCGGCAGCAGGAGCCCACCTCCAAAGAGTTGCTCGACCTTGTCGAACATGTCCGTCACCTCGGCCTTGTCAAAGCGACCGGCGATCTCGAAGGCCAGTGTCTCTATGGTAGCATTGATGGCCTTTGTCGTGATGGCCGGGTCCACACGACGAAAGATACCCTTGCGCATTCCGGCCTCCAGGAGCTGTTCCAATCGGCTGTTCAGTACGGCATCGAAATTCGCCTTGTCCCGCTTTTTGGAAAGCTTCGCGCCCCGCGTTCCCAATTCCGACACATACAGTTTTACGAACTCAGCGTGCTCTTCGAGCAATACGGGCGCGTACCGAATATAGTCGGTCAAGCGGTCCCCTTCCGTTCCCGGAGCATCCAAAATGCCCACAAGCGTGTCAACGATTCGCTCTCCACAGGTACTTGTCAGTTCCTCGAACAGCGCTTCCTTGTTCTCGAAGAGGTTGTACAATGTGCCCACGGCAAATTCCGACGCCTCGGCGATCTGCTGCATCGAGACGTTGTGGAAACCCCGCTCCGAGAAAAGCCTCAACGCCGTATCAAGGATTTCCTGCCTGTGCCTCAATCGCTCCCGTTCCTTGCGTGATAACTGCTTCTTAGCCATCTGAAGAGCCCGTTACTAGTGATCATTGAGTCCAAATTCAAATAGCAAACATGTACTCATATTATGAACATGTGTTCACAATTTGCAAGAGAAATTCACTCATCGTTTTTCTGTTCTCTCGTAACATCTTTCTTACAAGGCGTTTATGAAGAAGGGCAAAAAGCGATGGATTATCGATATTGACGGAAGCCTGAGGTCAGAAGTCAAAAGTCCCTTGTCTTCTGCAGCGGCCAGTCGGCGCCCTTGATGCCTCGCACCGTCAGATTTGCATCCGGCAGTTCATCCCGTGCCGGCCGGATTGCCTCCGCCTTCAAATAGCTCACGCGCCCGTCGGCGAATAAAAAGACCCGCGCGCCTTCCCAGCACCACCAGCCCTGATCGTCCGAGACGGGCTTGTGGTTGCTGAGCCATTCGCCGATCAAAATCTTGCCGGAGGGCCTGGC
>SMTZ1_10005905_pt1 | contig 12618 bp, 9 predicted proteins | sample DeeMarSWOR136_30_FD_25667 | JGI IMG/M metagenome (IMG submission 25667) | reverse complement strand
GTCGTCCACAGAAGCCTAAGGCCAGGGGAGGAGGAGGCTGCAGCGATCTATGATCTGCTCTGCGCTGTCAACAGGGGGTGCGAGTTCGGGGGCGAGGTCCTCAACCACTCGATGGTTGTACACTTCATGAACCAAGGTGAGATTCCCGGTAGGCGTGAGGTCCTTATTCCCGTCAGGGGGGAGGTCCATTGCGTTGAGACGAGGAAGCTGCCCTCAATGAGAGTGGCCTTTATAGTATTCAAGGGGACAGACGCCACCATGGAGGAGAGATACGAGCAGCTCCTAGACTACATCAAGAGAGATTCGCAGCATAGAGGTGATGTACGTCCCCGAGTCCGTGGACGAGCAGGACTACACAATGGAGATAATGGTCCCCTTGGCAAACTGAGAAAGGTTTTAACCATCGAGGCTCGTAATAAGAAGGTCGGCGGCCGTGGTCAAGCCTGGCATGATTTTGGCCTTCCAAGCCAACGACCCGGGTTCAAATCCCGGCGGCCGCACCACAAACACTTCGATGTTCCCCTCTCAGGTCCACTTGACGGCTTTCATAGCTCCCTGTTCCTCTGATTGGTACCTTTATATTAAGCGATAGTTCATCTGGCAAGATCATGATAGGGACACACTTAATCATCGACGGTGCCATGGAGAACCGGTTGGGAAGCGAAGCTCTGGTGCGGCTCCTCAACGAACTCCCAGAGAAGATAGGCGTGCACCTACTGGCGGGCCCGTAGTCGTTAGAGCGGTTCCAGAGAACCCTGGTTGGACAGGCTTCGCAATAATAGACAAATCTCACATAGTTGTACACACGTTTGACGATAACGGCCTCGCCTCTGTCGACGTATTTTCCTGCAGACCTTTCGACGCGGATGGGGCTCTAAGCTATGTGATCGATCTCCTTAGCCTGAGCAAGGTGAAGTGGCGAGTGATGAGGAGGTCTGAAGCAGGTGATGAAGAGTCATCCTAATCTTAAATAGTCAGATCTGGGCACTCTCCGGCTCCTTGATGTACCTTATAGTGAGCAGGAGGTTGGCTAGAGTGGCCACCGAGAGTATCATCCAGGGATACGAGTTGTTCATCTCGTAGACCTGGCCGCCTATGTAAGATCCCGCCGCGGCAGCTGGGAATAGGAGGAAGCCCCCGCCCCAGAAGTTACCGAAGCTGAACATGATTCCCCTCTCCCCGAGGAGGGAGTAGAGCCTCCCCCTCCTGTTCCGGGGGATCATGTTGGCTATGATGGTCGAGAAGGCGGGCATCATCATCCCGTTAATTACTGACATAGCGCACAGTATGGCAGCGACGCCCATGAAACCCCCGGCGTACAGATAGAGGAATATAATGGGTGGAGCCATGAACATAGCCGTCAGGATCATCCTCCTCGGGCCGAACCTGTCCACAAGGGAGCCCATGGGAAAGGCGAGGACTATCCCGAGGAGGCCCGAGAGGAGCAGTACGATTCCCCAGTCGTAGGGTGTGAGGCCCAGCACCTGTTTGGCGTAGACGACCCAGAAAGGTGCTGTCATGGAGACGAAGAGGGAGGCGATCACCTCGACGATCACAAGCCCCCTCAGGGATGCGTCCATCCACCTCACCGACTCGAAGATGCTCCTGTAGGACTCCTTGACAATTTGGGGCAGTTGACCAATGGTCACCCTATCACTCACCTCGTCCTCGGTGAGGGTCTCTTTCAGGTATCTTAGCCTGATATATGCGACGAGGATCCCCGTTAGAAGCGCCACGCCCCAGAAGAGGCGGACCGCACGAATCATACCGGTGTCTCCGCCTCCGTAGACCTCTATGAGCCAACCACCCACATAGGGGGCGATGATCCTCACGGCGCTCGGTATCGCCATGATCGTTGCGAAGCCCCTGCCCCTCACTCCCGGAGGAAGGGAGTCAGCTTGCAGCGCGTTCAAGGCCGGGGAGTAGAAGAGGAAAAGCTGGCTGAGGAACTGTCCCACGGCGACGGCCCTCCAGTCCCACGCCAATATGAACAGCCCGTGGCTGAGGGCGTAGAGGAAGGTAGCGAAGCCGACGAGCTTCACCCGCCCCATCCTGTCGGCTATGTAGCCTCCCACCGGGTAGAGGACCATGCCTGCGAGGATGCCGACTGAGTTTATGATGCCGACCTGCGCTGGCGTGCCACCCAGGGCGAGGATATAGAGGCTGAAGAAAGGGTAGACGATGCTCGTCGAGAAGCTCCAGAGCACCCTGCATATCACCAGGACCCTTATGTTCCCTGAGAGGAACCAGAAGGGGGATCGCCGTCCCTGAGCTTCTACGACCATAATCTGCGTACGGAAGGCAAACCCCCTATTAAACTCTATCAAACCCTTGTATGGGCAGATCGCGCATGATTAATATCTCGTTGTCCCCAGAACGGTAGTTGTGATGTTTATGAAGAGGCAGGTAGTTCTGACGGTATCCGAATCCAAGAGGCTCATCGCGAGGGGCGTCGCTGCCATGCCCGAGGTCCAGAGGGCCATGAGGGAGGGGATGGTGGTCGTCGCCACGGGCACAACCAACTCCTACGTGCTCGAGGAACTATGGGGGAGGCGAATCGACAAGAGGAGGTACAGGAGCGGGATAACCACCCCGAGGGAGCCTGAGAGGCAGAAGGAGCCCCAGGGGGAGCCCATCCCAGACGTCGTCTTCAGGAGGGGGGAGGTAGTCGAAGAGCTCGACAGGTACAACGCGGTCGAGCACATGGGGCGGGGAGACGTCTACCTCAAGGGGGCCAACGCCCTCAACTACTGGCAAGGCCTCGCAGGGGTGCTCATAGGCAGCCCCATAGGGGGCACCGTTGGAAGGGTGCTGGGCAGCATCGTCGGTAAGAAGATCGACCTCATCATACCGGTCGGATTGGAGAAGCTCATCTACGAGGACATAAACGAGCTCCACAGACTCGCCGCAAGCGAGGATTCGGAGGGGCCGAGCCTCTGGCCGATCACGGGGAAGATAGTGACCGAGATAGAGGCCCTCCAAATCCTCACTGGGGTGGAAGCCCACCTGTACTCCGCCGGCGGCATAGCCGGGGCCGAAGGAGCCGTAAGGCTCCTCATAGACGGTGCCGTAGGGCAGATCGATGCTGCCCTTAAGCTCGTCGAGGAGATAAAGGGAGAGCCAAGGTACCTGCTCTGACCTCCTAGTATCTACCTCCCTCTTTTCCCGTCCTCCTTGTGTGTAGCGGATAAGTACCTACAAACCGATTTACCAACCGAGGCGAACATGGGAATGATAAACGTGGTTAAAAGTTACAAGGTCGCCGTCATGCCCGGTGACGGCGTCGGTCCAGAGGTCACCAGGGAGGCGGTCAAAGTCCTCAGGGCTACGGGGCTCACCCTAGAGTTCCTCAACTGCAACGTCGGGGGAAAGGCGTACATCGAGACCGGAGTGCCCCTGCCACTGGAGGCGAAGGAGCACTGCGAGGAGGCGGACGCCGTCCTCTTTGGCGCCGTCGGTCACGACTACGCTCCCTATGGAATACCACGTAAGGTGCTCATCTACCTGAGGATAGAGAAGAACGCCTATGCCAACGTCCGACCCCTCAAACTCTACCCGGGAATACGTGCGCCTGGGGGCTGCGACTGGGGCAAGATAGACGTCGTCATCGTGAGGGACAACGCGGAGGGCTTCGCCCTGGAGCACGAGGGCTACCTCTGGGACAACAAGGGCGTCGATAAAAGAGTGATCACCCAGTTCGGCGCTCAGAGGATAGCGATGTTCGCCTTCAGCCACGCCGCAAAGAACCACAGGAAAAGGGTCACCTGTATAGACCAGAGCCACTGGCTCCACAGCGACAAGCTGTTCAGGCAGGCCTTCGAGGGGGTCGCCCGTAACTACCCCCACATCGAGAAGGAGTTCCTAAACGTCGACGTCGCCGCCATGATGCTGGCCCGGGACCCCGAGAGGTTCGACGTCATAGTTACACCGGACATCTACGGGGACATCCTCTCGGGCATTCTGATAGGTCAGACGGGGGGAGTCGGATTGGCCCCGTCGGCCTGCATCGGGGAGAACTTCGCCTTCTTCGAGCCCGTCCACGGCACCGCATGGGACTTGGCCGGGAAGGGCACCGCCAACCCGATCGCCTCCATACTCTCCGGGAAGCTTCTGCTGGATTGGATTGGTAGGCACGAGGAGGCGAGGCTCGTGGAGGCAGCCGTGAGCGCGGTGCTCCTGGAGGGAAAAATCCGGACTTTGGACCTCGGCGGGAATTCAGGCACGGCGGAGATGGGCGACGCAATAGCCAAGTACGTCTCCGATGGTCCGCCTCAGGAGATCCTTGATGCCCAGAGGCAGAGCCTGCCACATCTCTGAGATGAGGCTACTGCCTTTAAAGACTTATAGGCACTAAATTTTCGGTAACGATATATAGGTCTCCCGCGCTCTGCCTTTGAATCCAATGTCGGGCGGTTCGCCAGAGGAAGCCAAGGGCAGTCGGGGCATGTTCTACGGTTACTGGGTGCTCCTTGCCTGCACCGTACTCCACGCCATCGGGGCCGGTGAGTTCTACTACGGCTTCAGCGTCTTTTACACCCCCATCCTCCTAGAGTTCGGCTGGTCGAGGGCGGTCACCTCCGGCGCCTTCTCCCTCTCCCGGCTCGAGGGGGGGCTCGAGGGGCCCTTCGTCGGCTGGCTAGTCGACAGGGTGGGGGCGAGGAAGCTCATGTTCTTCGGTGTCTTCCTAACGGCCATCGGCTTCTTCGCCATGACCTACGTGGACAGCATACCTCTCCTATACCTGGTCTATGGTGGGCTCCTCTCTCTAGGTTACAACACGGGGTTCATGGACGCGATGACGGCGCTGATCAACCAGTGGTTCATCCGGAAGAGGGGGAGGGCGATGAGCGTCTACACGATGGCGGCGGGGGTCGGCGGCGCTGTGATTGTGCCTATACTGGCCCAGTCCATCGCGGGCTTCGGGTGGAGGACGACGGCAGTCATCTGCGGCGTGAGCTACATCATCATCGGGCTGCCCCTCACCTACATCGTGAGGAACAGGCCCGAGGACATGGGTCTGCTGCCTGACGGCGTCGATAAGGCGGTAGGTGAGGCGGGCGGGGATGGCATCGAGGGAGTGGAAGAGGCGGACTACTCGGTTCGAGAGGCTCTGAGGAGCAGGACCTTCTGGACCCTGATGCTGGGTGAGGTCTTCAGGTCCTTCCTTCTCGGCTCCGTGGTCCTACATCAGATCCCCTACCTCGTCTCCCTGAGCGTCCCGGATGAGACGGCTGCGACGATACTGGGCCTGATGATAGCCCTGAGCATCCCAGGGCGCCTCGTCTTCGGGAGCCTGGGGGACTTCTACAGCAAGGGGAAGCTCCTGGCCCTGGCGATGGCGCTGCAGGCCGTGGGCATCTTCGTCTTCAGCCAGGCGACAGGGGTGGTCCATGCCTACGCCTTCGTGGTCATCTATGGCATCGCCTACGGAGGCGCGATACCTCTACTCTACGCGTTCAGGGGGGAACTCTTCGGGAGGAAGCGATTCGCCTCGATCAGCGGTCTAGCAGCCCCCTTCAGGATGATCGGTAGCGTAGTGGGCCCGATCTTCGCCGGATACGTCTACGATGTCTACGGGGACTACAGACTCGCCTTCTACGTCTTCACGGTGCTCGCCCTCATGGCTTCGGTCACTTTCTTGCTGGTCAAGCCCGAGGAGAATCAGTTGGTCGATGGTTCAGACCCAGGATCTGCTCGGCCTTTCTGATATAAGTCTCCAGGTCCGACTCGCTGTAGAGTACGAAGACAACGGTCTCTGGTAGCGGGCTCTCCCTCAGGAAGTCCCTGGCCGTTGTGAGGGCGACGGTGGCCGCGGAGTCGATGGGGTATCCGTAGGCGCCCGTGCTTATGGAGGGGAACGCTATTGTCCTGAGGCCGTGGGAGGCCGCCAGCTTCAGGGTGTTCACATAGGCCCTCGCAAGAAGCTGAGGCTCTCCCTGGCTACCTCCCCTCCACATCGGCCCGACGGTGTGGATCACATGTCGTGCCCTCAGGTCTCCACCCGTAGTGATGACGGCCTCGCCTGTGGGTAAGCCGTGGGGGGCGGCTCCTCCTGATCTCCCTGCACTCCTCTAGTATACTGGGGCCGCCCCTCCTGTATATGGCGCCGTCAACGCCTCCACCTCCCATGAGGCTAGGGTTGGCGGCGTTGACCACGGCGTCAGCCTCCTGATCGGTGATGTCACCTTTGATGAGGCGAATGGTGTGTCCGTTGACCTTGTGCTCCATGCCTGGGTGTTGAGTGTGGTTGCTTATGGGTATGGCGGCCGCTGGTAAGTTTTTAACGTGGTTCGGGGTGTATGTATTGGCTCTGGGCGGGGGTTCCCGAGTGGCCAAAGGGGTCAGGCTTAGGACCTGATGGACCAGTCCTCCGTGGGTTCGAACCCCACCCCCCGCATTTTTGACCCAACCCCCCGCATTCGCGCGCGCGGGAGTAGAAATACAGCGGGTGAGGAACCTCTTTGGTGAAAGGGTGGCAGACCTTGTGGAGGGGGCATCAGAGCCCGCAGAGTTCAGAACTGGAACTTCAGATGTGGAGAAAAGGGAGACGTGGAAGGAGAGGAAGTCTCGTACGATTTTGCGCGCGCGCAAAATATTTTTACTATAGATTGCTTAGTGATATCAGTTGTCGCCTTGGAGATATTTTCTAATCGTATATGTTTATTCATGGTCTATCTAGAGCTTAGGAATATTTAGTGGCAAACCTGTTGACGATTTCCTAACGGGAATCCTTTTCCTTCTTGGAGGATTGGATCCGACCATTGGTTGGATAATCTGCAATGTTCTTGATGGCAAAAAGGAAATTCTAGAGACCATTATTAAATCGGTTAGATTCGACTCTTCGCGCGCTCAATTTCTCTCAGTTTCTTACCCTTCTCATCGTCATTGAGAAGGTCCTCCCATATCTCCGCCAATGTGATATATCCATAGGAATTCTTAACGATGGATTCAGCCTTCTCCAGCATCAGTTTGGTCTTTTCCTTATTATCAAGTTTATAGAAGATGAACTTCGCGATCGCAATGAGATCCCCTGACATTGCGGCCGAGGATTCGGCTTTCTCCAACATCTGGATTGCCATTTCCTCATCCCCCATGAGGTCGATCCATCTTTCAGCTATTTCGAAAAATTGAAATGAATAAAGAGCCCGTGATCCCGCTTGGATCAACATCTGCTTGGCCTTCTCCTTTTCACTGAACAGGTTGATCCAACAATCTGATAAGTCCATGTAGTTTTCTGCCATCTCGGCTTTTGACTCCGCAATCCTCAACAGCTGCTCCGCCTTTTCTCTGTTGTCGAACAGTTTCAACCATTTTACTGATAATTTCATGCTGTCGTAGGCAGTATCGATTCCGCGCTCCAATCCCATCAGTATCTGTTCGGCCTTATCCCTTTCGTTGAACAATTCGATCCATTTCTCTGCCATCACCATGTGATCATAAGGCTCCTCGACCATTGATCCGGCCTTCTCAAGGATCTTCCTGGACATCTCCTCATCGTTGACCAAGTTCAGCCAATTCTCCGCCAAAAAGATGAGATCAGTGTGATCCTCGGCCTTCTGTTCCGCGCCTTCCAAGATTTGCCTTGCCTTATCATAGTTGCTGAACAATGAGATCCAACTTTCCGCCACAGCAAAGTGATCGAACGAGCTCTTCAGTCGGGAACCCGCTTCTTTCAACATACCCCTCGCTCTCTCTTCGTCATTGAAGAGATCGATCCAGCTGTTTGCCAATCCTGTGTATTCAAGTGCCTGCTCGGCCGTTGAGCTGATATCTTCGATGATCCGTTCCGCTTCCGTCCGTTCGTTGAACACCCTCGGCCAGCTTTTTGCAATTGCCGTGTGCTCAACGGGCATGTAAGCTCTCTTTTCAGCTTCTTCCAGCAGATACTTCGCTCTTCCATCCTCGCCCATCACCAGGAAAGAGCTCTCTGCCAGTCTCTGAAATTGCACGGCATTGGCTGCAGAATTCTCTCCTTTTTTTAATACCTCCTTTGCCCCCTCCCAATCTTTAAGATAGACGAACAATGTCTCTGCCAATCCTGAATATTCAATTGCATCCATGGCAACTGTTTCCGCTTTTTCCAACATCAGGTTGGCCCTTTCTTCATCATGTAATAATGTAAGATAGCATCGGGCCAGGAGGGTGTAACCGTTTGCATCAGATGTCTTTTCCTCCGCTTCTTCCAAGAGCGGTCTCGCCTTTCCTTCCTCATTGAAAACAAGGAGCCAGCTCTCTGCAAGCCCCCTGAGGTCATTGGAATATAAGGCTATGGACCCTGCCTCTTCCAGCATCTTTCTTGCCTTCACCTTATCATTGAATAATGCTGACCATCCCATGGATAGATCGATGAGGTCGTTGGATGTCTTGGCTCCGGGTTCCGCTTCCATCAGAGATCTTTTCACCTCTTCCAGCTTCTCAGTGTCACCGATCAATCTGCTCTTGATATAATCCCAGTAGTTCCAGTCCTTATCGATGGCCAATGCCAACCATCCTCTTTGGTAGCTAGAAAGGGGAAAATGATGAAGATCGAACCTATCAAGATCGTCGATGGGGATCGGCAGGAAACTAGTGCCACCTATATCGAAGGGGAGTTGCACCGCAACCTTCCCGCTCCAATAAGTATGTAGATATTCCTTAAATGCCTCCTGAACGTGCTGCGCGCGCGCTTCTTTTTTTTTGGGTCTCCAAAGCTTGCACTTCCCAATACTAGCTAAACGGAAGTCGATAAGTATTATCACTTTTATACGCGCACTCTCTCCCTAAATCCAAAAAAAAAACACACACGCACAATACACCTTAAACAATTTTTTTCTTTGTTTCATCCTCGAGAGATTCTTCAGTCTCATCCGAAGTTTTGTCCTTCAGTGCGATCGTAACCTCAGATGATAATTCAGGGGCAACACTCTTGTCATCCTTGGATGAATAAGTTGATGGTGGATCGGGTTCTGGTTTAGGAGGAGGACTGTCATCTTCAGGTGGAGCACTCGCTGTCATATGAGGATAGCCAAATGGTCTATCATCGATCTCTTTAGCTGATTCCTCATCATCATTAAGAAGGATATCGCCAACTTTAGAAGCAGACTCAGGTGCCCACATAGCATCACTACCAAGGGGATCGTCATAATACCTGTGCTCGAGTGCCTGCTTTTCATTTTCAAGTGCGCGCAATTCCTCCTTTTCAGATAAAACATTATCACTTTTTATAGGCGAGGAATCATCGCGTGCACGCGAAGGTTTCTCTTTTAGTGCATTCGTAGTGGAAGGTGTTAGTTCTGGGACAACACTCTCATCATCGTCAGATGAATCAGTTGATGGTGGAATGGATTCCGGTTTAGGAGGAGGACTGTCATCTTCAAGAGGAGCACCCGCTCTAAACAAAGGATGCGTGCCTGCGTGTATCGTATGAGGATTATCGCGATAATAGTCTACCATTGATTCCTTATTATCATCAAGAAGGATATCTCCAATCATACGTGCATCATAGCGCGTTTCCGCTTTTGCTTTCGCTTCGTGAAGCCTGCGCGCGCGTGCAAGATGTTCACTTTCAGCATAGCTCAATTCCTCCTTTTCAGATATAACAGAATCATCAGAACCAAAGGATGGTACATTATCAACATCTTTATCCTCAGGAGGCTCTTCAATAGCCTTTACAGGCTCATCAATTGGTAAATCATTACCTGTTTTCTCTTCAATTGATTCGGTGGAATCAGTTGATGTTGAATCGGTGTCTGTTTCACCTATTTCATCTAGTCCAGGGAGATCGCTATCATCATATATTACCGAATCACCAGGTGTAAGTACGCGCCCAACCGAGTAACTAGTTAGTTTTCCGGGATAGATTTCAATTACTGCACTGTGTTTTTCATTTTTACCCTTCTCATGGAATTCTAGAGTAAAAGTTCCCGCAGGGAGAATTAGCGAAACATCTTTGAAAAAAGTCTTTTCCGGTGATGAGCGGTCATCTTTTTTAACTTGCACAACTGACTGATAGTTGCGGCCACGCACATTATTATCATAGTCACGTGAACGAACTCTTAGTACTCCGAAATTTGGTTCAATGTCGTTGTATTTTCCCGGTTTTACTGTTACTGGAAAGCTCTCAGGAAGTATCATTTCATCGATAGATAGCTCATATTCACCTTTGGGAAGTTGAGCACTAGAATCAATGGCGTTTCGATAAATTTCTTTTCCCCCACGGGAAAAAACTTTTTGTGCATTCCCGCGCCCGTAACCTATTAGTCCTATGACATCGTCCAATGAACGAGATCGATAATTAATAACGCCAAGTTCTTTAGAACCGCCGATCTCAACACGTTGATGACCTCGTTCGGTTATCTCCACTTGTGGACCTTCGATTACTGAACCCCTAAATTCAAGTTTTAACGTGTAAAGTCCTGTTGGTAAATCTCTACCGAAGCGAGTCTGCGCATCATCTAATTGCTTCTCTAATAATATGGGAGTGCCCGAACCGTGTAAGGTGACTATTCCCTCTCCTACATCATGTTTTGACATGGGTTTGTCAATCCAACCATTGATCTGAACAGTGATACTCCCCGTTTCAGGAGGGAACGGGGGAAGGAGCTCTGCATCTTCACATGTTTCTCCGGAAATTAAATCTGGACTTAGTGCACTTGTTCTTGCACGTAGCTTGGACTTAGTCTGAACTTCATCTATCTGAAAGGTGTCCTCATTTCCAGAATGTTCATAGATAAGGACAATAGATGATGACATGAACTTTTTCTTAGAGTCACCGAATTTATTTATCCGAACTCGACCTATAAATTTCGAGTCCTTTTCTAGAGCAATCCAACCACTGTCAATGTCAATATCATCTTGAAATTCTACCTCAATCCAAAAAGGCTGAAGAACTCGTAAATTTGCCTTGAAATAATAATCTGCTTTAAATCTCGACTCTCCTTCTTTCTCTATCGGATTTTCTTCTCCATATACTCCGATTGTTGAGAAGAATCGTATCCTCACCTTGTTATCTGGATAAATGTCACTGATATAATTACGTGCCTGGTTAAGTTGTTTAGCTATTGGCAAGTTGTTTTCTGGATACTCGTTCAGGACAAGTTTGAATGGGATGGGTAAGTCATCGATATATAGTGTTTTAATACCTGGAAACATTCCTTGCCAAGTTACAAATTTCAATCGAATACCGATGATGTTGTCACTTAAGGAGTAAAGATTCTCGTTCTCAGTTTTAGCCTCTCGTGTTATATAGGAGGAACCGCCGTACTCGAAGTTGTCACACTTGTCAATCCAAACGCGATGAAAGCCCCAAAGGTTTTCACCATACACCTCAATGTAGACATTACGGCGGTTAGCACGCGGATTCACAGCACCGCCTCCCTGATACTTGAACTCAAGTACACCTAGACGCCTTCCAGTGCCGCGCCCGCGCTGAATGACTACTTCATCGATCTTGTCTCCAAGGTATTTGATGCAGTTTATCTTGGGATATATTCTACGGCTGGTTACAGTACCTTTCTCATGCCTACCATGCCAGTTATCGTCAATAGTCCATGTCCCAACCATCTCATCAGGACCAGTTCTATTGAGAATAGTTGAACGTAAGCGCGTGACGAATGAGAGTTTTCCATTGTAGTCTATCGTGCATGTCCCGTCACCGCTTGATCTAACTACTCTTTTGTAATTATCATATTCCCATCCGTCCCTTATAGAATAAAACCAGGGGCCTTCTCTATCCTTTTTAGAGGGTATTGCTACCAGTGGACCATAATCTACTCGGCGCTTGTATAATGATATATGTCTTCTAGACACAATGTTATCATCCAGTCGACGTTCTTCAACCCAGTTGCCTTCCATGGTGAGGTTTTTATCAAGTTTGGTTGACATGTATCGTGGTGGAGCGCCTTTTCCACAGGAATCATCCCAGCCATCATTTCCAAATGAGGGATTTTGTCTGCATTGGTTTAAGAATAATTCGTCGTTGGGGTTCCCAGACATTTTCTATACCTACGCAATCGTATTATCTGTCTATTTGATCGACTACTTTATTATTCCTATATTCTTTTGTTTGATCGTAACAAAATGAACGTTGATAATCAACGAGACACTCCAAAAAAATATTATTTTTCCTCACCCGCTGAAGCCATTCAGATCATTACTAAATTATTAAAGAAGGAGAATTTCAAAACTTTAGCCAAGTACTATGATCTTTCAGATTCAGAAGTCAAAATATCAGAAATGGAATCTGGTGATTTTTTTATTCGAAAAGAGCGTCCTGAGTTTGTTCATCCTGGAGGATTCTGGCGTTATAAACATCCTTTCGCGCCCGGATTTACATTAAACAGAGTTCAAGCTACATCCAATGACGCAGTATATGTGATAGAGATGTCCATCTCAATTGATCAAGGATCGGGTTCGCCAGAACAAATCGGTTTATCATATTTTTACATGGTTAAATCGGATAAAGGTTGGAAAGTTTTACCGGATCAGGTAGCTGAAGAATAGACATCACACACGCGCGCAGTCTGGGGTTTAGGTTTGGGGGATATTTTAACGCGCACACGTCAAGGGTGAGAGGAGAAACGATGTCCACAAATCGATTCGTACCAGATGATTTCGAGATACCCGCCTCGCTTAAGATGG
>SMTZ1_10005616_pt1 | contig 12618 bp, 6 predicted proteins | sample DeeMarSWOR136_30_FD_25667 | JGI IMG/M metagenome (IMG submission 25667) | reverse complement strand
AGGGCGAAACATACGAGCCGAGATTTACGTACCACCCTGTTCGGCATGTGCAGATCGAAGGTTATCCGGGGGAGCCGACGATAAATGACCTCGAGGGCAAAGTGGTTTTTTCGGCTGTTGATATGTCTGGCGACTTTAGCTGCTCGAACCCTTTGCTGAATCAGATTCACAAGAACGTTGTTTGGACTCTAACCAACGGGTTATTTGGCATACCCTTGGACTGTCTTCACCGTGAGCATTGGGCGTGGACCGATCCAGCGACGGTCACCGGTACGCTTTATCCAAGGAAATATATGCCGCTGTTCTGGACCAAATGGCTTCGCGACATAAAGGATGCTCAGAGAAAAGATGGTGCCGTTCCAGATATATGCCCGTCGTATCCAGGGGACAGATCGGACCCTGCCTGGGGGGGTAATTACCCGCTCTTAGTCTGGTATCTTTATCAATACTACGAAGACGAACGCCTTTTAGAAGAACATTACGAAGGGATGAAGCGATGGCTGGAATACTTAGCCTCGATTTCTGATAATCATATTGTGGTCAAAGGCCACTATGGCGATCACATGCTGCCCGGTATTAAACCAGGCGAGGAACAATTCATATCCACGGAGACCCCTAAATCTTTAGTCTGGACCGGATATTACTGTCGCGGCGCTTATGTTGTTTCTCAGATTGCCAAAATTCTCGGCAAAACCGATGATGCCCACCGCCATGCGAAGTTGGCAGAAGACATCAAAGATGCTTTTAACAAGAAATGGCTGAACAAGGATACCAACCTGTACGCGGCAGGCTCTCAGACGGCCAATTTCTTATCGCTTGCTCTAGGTATCATTCCTGAAGCTAATGAAAAAGGTGTGGTACAAAACCTTGTGAAGGATATTATCGAAAAATACAAAGTCCATCACCATACTGGCAATACCGGCACCACTTGTATGGTCGATACTCTAACCGATTATGGATACGGAGATATTATGTATAAGGTTGCCACACAAACCAGCTATCCGGGTTGGGGATATATGGTAGCCCAGGGTGCTACCACGATCTGGGAGAATTGGGGATTGGGCCAAGACGCCGAAAGTATGGTGATGTGGTGTACCATAGATGAGTTCTTCTACAATGATTTAACAGGGATTAATGGACCGGATTATTACGGATCACGATTTGCCGCATCTGGCTTCAGACAGATAGAGATTAAACCGCATGTTCTTGGCGACTTGACCTATGCATCAGGTTCGATCAAGACGGTTAGGGGCATGGTATCGTCGAACTGGAAAAGAACTGATGGTTCGCTCATACTTGAGGTATGCATTCCCTTCAACAGTGAAGCCAAGGTGAGTGTTCCCAAGATCGGCTTGCGAAATATTGAGGTTACCGAAAACGACAAGACCATCTGGAAAAACGGCAAATTCATCCAGGGGGCTTTCGGAATTACCAATGGAACAGAAACAGCTGAATATGTGACATTTGATGTTGGTTCCGGTTCTTATAGGTTCTGGCTGAAGGGACAAAAGTAGCTTTTATGTTGCGGAGGTATGTCTTCTCCGGAAATGTGGAGGAATATAAAAATGAAGCAATTTGCTAAACAACAAAATAACTGACCATGATAACTTGCCAACGGTCGATCTACAACGGACATTGAAACCTCTCACGAATTTTGATTATTTTATAACTATCTGATAACACAAAGTTTATGGGAAGGGCTTTTTTGCTGAATTGGTAGATAAGGGGTTGTATGGTTGTACTTTGGTTGTAGCCGTCAAACCACGAAAAAGGATTCATTTTTGGGACGGCATCTTTGTGTGAATAGGCCAGAGTAAGCCAATTTCTAAGTAGATTAGTAAGACGATGATGTTATAAATTTTTTTTAGCACAGTATTCTTTCTTTTCTAAAATGATATTAGCTATATACGTCACAAAGCCTATTCAATATCTATCAACCAGTTACTCACAAATACCCTGAGGTCCCACAGGTCAATGTAGAAGTTAGCTGGACTGCTAATATCACACACTGGATTATATGCGGGTTGCCCCTCATCGGCCAACCAGGATAATGCAAGTAAAGCATAGTCTGCAAAATCTATGTCACACTGGTTATCAAAATCACCAAGATAGGAGTATGAAAACTCGTAGGCGCCAATATCTACCGTTCCATTCCCGTCGCAGTCTCCATCGGCAACTCTCAGATGGTCCGCCAGGTCTTGAGGAATTAGTTCAATCGTATTGAAGTCGCCGTCCACATCGAACGAGTCCATCGGAACAGAGTTGTTGTCTCCTGTATCAACACAAATTGAATCCGGCACAAGACGATAATCTCCATCAATCCAAGCAGCATTAGGATGGTTCGGCTCTACGGGTACATTAATGTCATTCGCATCGACCCAGTAACCTATAGCGACAAAACATGGATCACCATCGATGTTGTTTGCCCCGCCGCCTGTCCATCCGCCCTTAATATCACAGAAATTCAATATTGGCGCTGAAGAACTGCTATATATCTCTTGCGGAGTGTTTCCCCATAATATGCTGTTTGTAAGATAAGCGTCTGCGTTATCATAACAAACCAGGCCTCCGCCAACTAATGTTGCGAAATTCTTGTTTAACGTGCAGTTGGTAATTGTCGGGCTGCTGCCATAATAGCAATAAAGCCCGCCGCCTGATCCTGCCGAATTGCCCACAATCTCGCAGTTAGTGACAATAGGGCTGCTTTCGACGTCACATCTGATTCCACCTCCCTTGTCATCCGCAGCGTTTGCGCTGATCCTGCAATTGAGAATATCGGGGCTGCTTCCGGCGTTACAATGAATACCTGCTCCTGCGTACGCAGTATTGCCTCGAATCACAGCTGCCATTATTACAGGACTGCTAAACGAATAACAATAGATGCCGCCACCATAGAGAGCTGCGTTGTTTGTTTGGAGTTCGACATTCTGTAAATAAGGGCTGCTCTCATGGCAATACAAGGCACCGCCATATAGACTCACCTGGCAGTTCTCTATCCTGCAGTTTCTTATAGTCGGATTGCTGCCCCCCAAACATTTTATCCCACCGCCTGTATCTGCGCTGCCATTTCGGATTGTGAAGCCTTCAACCAACACCCTCTCATCCTCGCCGTCGTCAAAATTAAATCCCCTTGCGAGACCTTGACAGTCAATGATAGTCTGCTCAGCGCCGGTCTCCGATATCAGTCGGATTGCCTTACCCGCGAAGTTGAGATTTCGGTCGCGCGAGGTCGCATACGTCCATGGTGCGACAGTTACTTTGTTGCCGTTTTCGGCAACATCCAGCCCTGACTGGATTGTCTGCTTGGGTCCATTCCTACCCGTGTAAGATGGTGCAAGACCATCCCATGAATCGTCTCCTGTTTGCCCATTTACATAGATCCATCTAAACTCATTTGCTCCTATATCATAATAAGTAGTTAGTCCGCCGCCTGTATCAGGCGTGAGAGGGTCATCACATCGTGGGCTATTTGCCATATCCTCGGTGGGAGTTTTTACGCTTGTTCCCGCATCGATACATGGTGAACCGGGCATTAGCCGATAATTATGAGTGTTAGTGTCTTCAAAAATCGGCTCGGCATCAATATTACCTTCCTGCCATTGCAAAGAGCAACAGGGATCGACCCAAACTCCCGCCGTTCCTGCCTGCACATCACAGTAAGTTACTTTTGCACTCGATGGATTTAAACCGCTTGTATGCGCCTTCAAGCTGAGCTGAAGTCCAGTCTCTGCCGTATTTCCCCAAAGAATGGAATTTGTGACCACAACATATGCACCGTAAGCAGAATATATACCCCCTCCCATCTCGACCGCTGAATTGTCAAGTATAGTACAGTTCGTTAATGTCATGCTGGAAATAAATCCGCATTTAATGCCACCACCATCCGAATTAGAATGATTCGCGACTATTTCACAGTTCTCAAGCGTTGGATTGCCTACATTTTCTGTGCAAAGCCCACCACCACCGTAAAGCCGATCAACACTATAAATCAGCACCCTATTTTGGCGGATCGTGCTGTTTCTGATTTCATAGGTGCCCCTAACATAAATCCCTCCGCCATCGTGAATAGCCTCATTATCAAGTAAAAGACAACCATCAACAACTGCATCACCATCTCCTATCAAATACAAACCACCTCCTTTGTCGCAATGATTGTCGTTGATAATACAACCGCTCAAGGTCCCTGGTGCATGGAGGTCTACTGCGTAAACTCCACCGCCATATGCTGAGGCGGTGTTGCCAGAGACTTTACATTCAACAATTTTTGGGTAGCCGCTATCGGTGTAAATCCCACCACCATCCTGCGATGCGGTATTGCCGGAGATTTCACAGCCCAGAATTTCCGACCCGTTGTTATACGAGGCGATCCCGCCGCCCTTATAAGCAGAATTACCTGTAATTGTACAGTTTGAAAGCAAAGGCCAACCGTAAATGCCAACTCCGCCGCCAAGCTCGATGGCGGAGTTACCCACAATTGAGCAGTCATGAATCGTGATAGAACAACTCCCAGAGATCGCGATGCCCCCTCCGTCAATTCCTGCGTGATTACCTTCAATTCTGCAGTTACTGACTTCAGCACCTGCTGACATATTACAATATATACCTCCTCCATATGTTTCAGCTTCATTGTCTACTATGATACAGTCGAAAACGGTCGGATTGCAACGATAAAAATGAATACCACCTGCACAATCACCTGAATGATTTGATTCAATCCTGCAGTTGCTGATTTCAGTATTGCCAAGTGACCGCACGCAACATATGCCCGCTCCACAAAAAAGTACAGACTCATTTCCAACTATGGTACAGTTGCTGATCTTGGGACCGCTATCTTCGCAATAGATGCCCCCTCCAGCTTCACCTGCTGTATTTTCTTCGATCCTGCAGTTGCTGATTTCAGCATCGCTTGGTGACAGTACAAAAGATACGCCTCCTCCCCTGAGCCCGGTGTAATTTCCAACTATGGTACAGTTGCTGATCTTGGGACTGCTATCTTCACAATAGATACCCCCTCCACCGTCGCTTGCAGAATTTTCTTCAATCCTGCAGTTACTGATTTCAGGAGTGCCTGGTGACCGTAGATAACATATACCTCCTCCTCTTTTGTAAGATCCATTGTCGATTATGACGCAGTTGGTGATGGTTGGGCTGCTTTCTTCACAATAGATGCCTGTCCCGTTGTCATAATAATAACCGCCTGTAATTGTAAAACCTTTCAGAATAGAGTTTGCATCTTCACCAGAATTGAAACAGATTCCTCTCCTGGGATGCATATCATCACCTTCACAGTCGATAATCGTTTCATTCGGCCCGGATATCCCCAAAAGGGTAATTGCCTTTCCTGTGAAAGTAATTTCTCTGTTACCTTCTCCCGTGTAGAGGCCCGGCCGTACAATTACTGTATCACCATTATTTGCATCGTCGATTCCATCCTGAATATACTGGTACGGATACGTTGCCGAACCGTCCCATGGTCCACTTGTATTAGTCATATCAACATAAATGGCATCAGCATAACCGTTGGCAGCAGGAAGTGACGCAATGAATATTAAACAGATACATACTTTGAATGGAGATGTCTTCTCGCACATTTTCTAACCTCCTACCTTATTAGATGAGCCTAAAGGCTGGTTGTCGATAAAAACCACGCATAGAAAGTTCATCATTCTACCAAGATAACCTGTTATTATACCAATAGAGCAAAGGATGATCAAGAATAAAAGGTTTTAACGCAAAACTTATGGTTACCTGAAAAACTTGCTGATGATAAATATTATAAATAAACATCCAAAGGGAATACAACAGCATCAACTGAGGCCGACTTGACTAAGGAATTATTCTGTTGATTCATATATTGTAGGCTTCTCCAAGATACGTCACTTTTCTTGATACAATTACGAAGACATAGTTCAATTCATTCTTTCAGCTTTCGCACAAATAACGCGATGAAGTTAAATCGAAACGTACACCTATGAAGAGCGCAAAGTCAAATGATAAAATATCTGTTACCAAATTTTTTTATTTTTAAGGCATCCTGTTACGACATATCAGCCAACGTTACACAAACAAGAAAGAGGCAGCGGAGAATTCGCTGCCCCTCGTTTTAGTTATATGAGGTTATCGATCTCATTTACGCGCTGGTTAGCATGTCGATAATTACCTGGTCAGTTGCGATCAAGGCATCGGTGTCGGCTCGTAAGGGGGCGTAAGTTGCACGCGCTTGGACGTCCACTGGACAGGTAGGCATAGAAATGGTTCCTCGCCCTCGTCGGGAAATCCGTCGTGTGGGGCGGAATCCTGAACCGCGCTAAAGAACGCCAGCGTGCCGTTCTTTACCATTGTACTTTCGTCAGTGCATTCAGCCGTTCCGCTGCGAACGTAGATGTGCTGGTCACTCAAGCGGGCGACCTGGTTGAAATCGAGAAACAAATTGACATCAAAAAAGTCCCGGCAGCAGTGCTCAAGGCGGTACGCAAGGCAGCCAGCAAGGATGCCCAGTTGGCGTTCGAGAAAAAGACGATGATTCTCTACGAGGTCAAGTTCCGCAAAGGTGACAGTCGGTACGAGCTGCTTATGACGCCGGATGACCGCCGCGTTGAGGAAGAGGTTAATAAAGGCAGCCAGAACGACGAGGACGATGATAAAGGCGACGATAAGAATAAAAAGAAGGACAAAGGCAAGGATGGCGATGATGACAACGACAAGATAAAGGCCAAGCGCGAAGGCGATAATGACGAAGACGAGGATGGTGACGACGAAGACTAAGACGAGGACGTAGGGATTTAGAGCCTAAAATTGAGAAGGGGGAAGACTCTTTCCGTCCAACGGTAGGATGGAGGGAAAGGGGATTTTCATCGCTGAAAGGAATGACCGGTGCTTTTAATTATGTTTGGTAGCCAGGTCCATCGACTCCGGTGCGTTCCGCTTGAGATGGCAGAGTGGATGCGTTTGGATAAAAATTGCTAAATTTGAAATTTTTTTTTGTTTACTCCCAGCGATTATCGGGGGTGATTTTATTGGACATTTGATAAAGGTGTGAAAAGAGTCTGTTCAATCAAGCTATATATTGTGCACAAAGGTAAGTGGTTGTTGTTATATAGTGGTTTGTGTTATAGGGCGTTCCTTTGGTGTGGAATTGGTTGGCTAAAGAAAAAAACTTAGGCGTGTCGATATGCGGTAAGTTGTGTTCGTGTTGCAATATTCGCCCTTGTTTTTTCAAGGAAGTGTGGATATGAGTAAAAGGGAGTTGATAGACTGCATTTGTGAAATCAATAAAAGTGCCAAGCCGGAATTTCTCGCCCGTTTCTCAGAAGAAGATTTGAGAACTTATCTTGAGCATCTTATGGAGCTGGACCTGGAAGAACTGGCTGTTTGCTGTTAGGATTTTGTGTTTTCCGGCGGGTGTCTTCAGGGCTTAGAATCTGCGTGATGGGGGGCTAAGGTTTTCCAGCATCTTTTTCATTTTCGGCTTTCTATATGAATGGTATTGGCGGGGGTGCCTGTTCAGCGGCTACGGGCGGGGGCAGCTCGGCGATGCTGTTTTGCTTGAACTCGACCAGAACGGGCACAGAATCGCCGGGTACATAAAAAGCGAAGTCGATCCATTTTACTCTCTCGTCGAAGTCGCTGCGTTGTAGTTTTATCTGTTCGTTCAATCGTTTTTTTTGCACTTGCCCGCCTTTTGTCAGGTATCCGATAGGGTAAATGTTTCTTCCTTTTCCGGCGAGTGCATTTTCAGCGAAGCCTTTTTGTTTGCAGATTACTCTTAACTGAGAAAGAGTAAATGTTCCGCCATTTACAATTGCGTTTGTTTTTAGTGCGCTTCTTTTTATTCCAACGCGTACGATTGTGAGGTTGTGTCTGCTTTTTTGTAGGGGGTTGCCGTTTGAGTCTTTTGTATCCTCGCGGGCCAACCAACAAGCGGGCGTTTCCTTTTTCTGTGGTATTTCTATCGCTTGAGCGCTGGTGACAATTGAGACATTTTCAGCGGCGTTGTGTCGATTGAGGAAGAGCTGGTCGATGAAGGCGGGGTGGAGTGTGTCAAAGCTTTTTTTGCCGCTGAAGCTGCCTCTGCTTATGATGCTGAAACATCCTGTTACAAATCCGTCGGCGTTGGGCAAGACTTTGCCGGGATTTTCGACATTCGGATTTCCCCGGTCAAACCTCTGGTAAGGCCACTTGTTTGGTAGAGGTGCCATTGCGAGGGTAGTAAGCAACAGGCCGGACAGAATAAGGCCTAAGAAAGCACCGCAGAAGACGCGGCCGATACGCTCAGGCCAGAGTCCAAAATCTACCTGCTGGCGAGTTAAGAAGACGGCTACTGTTTGCAAGATGCCAAAAGCCAAAACAAAGAGCAGCACAAAAGAAAGCGACTGCGCCCAGGGTACGACAGAAAGGAAACGACTGTTCTCACTGCGACTGATAAAAACATTTGCCAGGAGCTCAAAGTAGGCGAACGCAACTACGCTCGCAGAAATGGTAATTACTATCGTGGCAAATGCCTTAACGAGCGTTCCTTTTAGATACTGGTAAGCAGCACAGCCAAGAATAATTAATATTACAACTAAGCCAGCCATTACAATGTCTCCGGTATTGAGTCGTTATTGAACAACGACTATTGTTGTTCCGGTTTTTTCGTTTGTTGTTTTTTGGGTGTTGAAAGCATCCTGACGACTTCGTTTATTGATGTTGTTCCGCCAATAACTCTTCTCAGTGCCTGCTCCTGGAGGTAGAGCATTTTGGCCCGTCTAAATTGGTTACCGATTTCCGCCATTGACTTTGCCTGTACTATGGCCTTTCTCAACTCATCATTCATTGTGATAGTTTCGAATACGCCGGTTCTGCCGAGGAAACCCGTACCCTGGCAATCTTCGCAGGTTATTGGTTTTCCGTGTCTCGGGTATATGACTTTGCCGGTTCGGTAAAATACTTTTGCTTTTTCTGCGGGGATGTTGAACTTTCTGAGCAGCTCTCTATTCGGACCATAGGCCTGCTTGCATTCTTCACAAAGTTTTCTGATGAGGCGCTGGTTGCTTATGCCGAGCAGGTTTTCGACGGCGACCTTCCTGTTTCCGACTAATTTCATCCATTTTGCGAGAGCCCTTAAAACGTTGTCTGCTGTGAGTGTAACATATACGATTTTGCCGTCTTTAGCGGCCGCACAGGCGATGCGGGCTGTTTCTGTATTCTCGCAGTCAGCCACACCGACGATGTCCGGTCCCATCCTTGCTATTGCCTGCAGCTTTTTTGCGTATGTAGTTGTTCCGGTGTCACTGAGGGTGAAGACGTTTTGAGTTATATTCGGCAGCTCAGCAGAAAGGCGCCTTTCAAGGGTGGTTATACTGTTGATGAAGGCGTCATGATTTCTAAGCAGCGCATAAAAAGTAGTTGTTACACCGCTTTGTTTAGGTCCGGTTACGATAAAAAGACCTTGTTTTAGCCCTCGAATTTGATTTAGCTCATCATACTGCTTAGGCATCAAGCCGATCTCATTTAACTTTACTATTTTCTGCTGCATTATTTGTTTGAGTCTGACTTGTTCACCGGCGGTTGAGCCGGCGGTGGCTACTTCCCACTCGGTATTCTCTTTATCCTGTCGAATTTTGAACTTACCTTTTTGGGGTTTCCTCTTTTCGTTTGTATCGAGGTCGGCGAGGTTCTTTAGAAAGTGAATGAAATATTCCATCTGGTCTCTGAGTATGCCCGGTTGTTTTAACGGCGCCCCGTCAACGTAGTAAGTTACATCATAGTGTTCGGGCGTTGGTGAGAACATAATGCTGTTTGCCCTTCGCCAGTTAGCATCGTTAAAGGTCTCATAAGCTGCCTTATAGCCGAAGAAGTCCGGGGTTTGCGGTTCAGGCAGGGGGACTTCATTGTCGTTAGCCGTTATGAAAACAAAACCTTTTAAGGCCTCGAGTCTCTTTTGTTTGCTGACAAACAGGCCTTTGATGTGCTCGGCGGTCAGCACACGGTTGTAATCCAAAACCCTCGCATTGCGGTGCATCACATAACTGAGAGATGTCGCTGCTACTGCAACAGCATAGAACAGAATTCCGATGACAAAAAGCGGTATAAGCAGCCAAATAATTGCAGCCGCTGCACCTGCGCCGAAAACAAGAGCCGTCCAGAAGAACTCTTTGGTTTCCACAGTGATGGCATCTTTGTATACCCAGCCAACCAGCGGCAGCCATAGAAGAATGGAGACCAAAAAGACGGCAAATTTAATTTCGGATATGTAGCTGCTGTATTCGACAGAAGATAATATTAAATCCGGCATAAGATACCCCACAGGCAACAAAAGGAAATCGAAAGCTGCAATATGACATTCGATGCACCTCTCAGAGGCGTATGTATCCATCTTAGGATTTTATTATTACATATTTTTTTTCGCTTTAAGTTTTTAGTTTTTATTCTTTAATCTTATAAGATACCTTCGGCGGTGGTTCTGATACCCTTTAGCGCCATTTTTAGCTCTTCCGCACTTGGTGCATATTTATACGCTTCTTTGGGGTCGATAGAGCCGTTTTTCACGAGGTTGCAAAGGTTATCAGTAAGGTCCAGCATGCCTTCCTCCTGACAGGCCCGGATAACGCTGGGCAAATCTGTTTCGCGTCCTTCTGAAATCAGTTTTCTCACGGAGGGATTTGCAAGAAGTATCTCGACAGCAGGTATTCGGTCAATACCTTCCTTGAGGCAGGGCAGCAACATCTGGCTGATGATAGCTTTGACAGTCAGACTTAAAGTCTGCCTTGTCAGGTCTCTTTCGTTCGGCGGGAACAAGTCTAAAAGTCTGTGAACAGCCTGCGAGGCATTGGCTGAGTGCATCGTTCCGAAAACGAGATGGCCGGTTTCGGCTGCCCTCATTCCGGCTGTAACCGTTCTTGCATCTCGCATTTCGCCGATGAAGACTATGTCAGGGTCCTGTCGCATTAGATATGTCAGGGCCTGCTCAAAGTCCTGTGTGTCGATTCCGACTTCCCTTTGTGAGACGATTGCCTTTTTGTCCTTAAAGAGATACTCGATGGGGTCTTCGACTGTAACTATATGACAGGACCGGGTGCTGTTTATGTGGTCTATCATCGATGCGATTGTTGTGGTCTTACCGCAGCCGGTGGGACCTACTACAAGAACGAAGCCCTGATTGCCGTCGGCTATCTTTTCCAGAATCCCCGGCAGATGCAGCTCTTCAAACGCCGGGACGTAGGCGCTGACACGTCTTGCTGCAAGACTAATCATTCCCCTCTGGCGAAATACGTTTATTCGGAAACGGTCTTCTTCGCCGATTTCGTAGGCGAAGTCCACGGTACCGTTTTTCAGGAAAAACTCCTTCTGGGCGGGACTTAGTATCTCGAAGACGAGTTCTTCTATTCTCTGTTGGGTCATTAATTCGCCCTTAAGGTTTTTCAGTTCGCCGTAGAGACGGAGTTTCGGCGGCTGTCCGACCTTGAGGTGCAGATCGTTTGCCTGATTTTTGATAGCGGCCCTGAAGAACTTGTTCAATCCCGGCTCGTGGTCGAGATTTGTGTACGCAGCGATAGGTTGTTCCGCAACCATAATTTATACCGACCTCAAAATTTATAAAACAATTTTTCCGTGCCGTCCGTCTTTGTTACCCTTTGCGCACTCAGCAGAGCATTACTTTACATAAGAATTGTAAAGACAGACCCTTATATAGTTATATTATAGCGATTTGCTGCGAATTGTCAAGCTTGATGTTTGAACAATATTATTGATTTTCGGGACGAATCACGGAGAATTCCTGCCGGCTGTAGATTATCGGGCGGTCGAGCCCCCGCCGTATTATTTAGCCCTCACCCCGCGGATTTGCACTTCGACATTGGACATTCGAATTCGATATTGGATATTCACTCCCTCTCCCCCATCCCGCGCATCCGCACTTCGACATTGGATATTCAGATTCGATATTCGATATTCTTTTTTCCCTTTTTTACTTTGACTTTTACTTATCTTTCTGCTATTTTATCTAACCAAAGACGAACACACCAAGGGGCGGAATACTGATTTGAATCGTACGTTTGTCATTCTGAGATTGTAGGGTGCCATTTTTCGCACCAATTTGACTTCCGGGTTTTACTCTCTTTGTGCTAAATTATCGTGAGAAATCCCAAATACCCTCAATATCCGAGTGCAATAAGTCAATCTTCATAAAAACAGAGGGTAGGGTGTGATATTTCGCATCACTTTGCCTGCCCCGCCAACAATCACACCTTATGAGCAATCTTCTCCGTCAAAACAATTAACCAGAAATTTTTCTTAAAAAAGCCGAATTCCTTGGTTATTTCTTCGATCCTTTTGATGTTGCCCTCTAACGCGTTTGCTTTGCCCCTGACTACCCCAATACAAACGTCGGCATCGACCTGAAAAAGCTTTTCGATACTCTTGAATTTCAGATGAACACCGCTATCAAACTCAATCGCAATCTTCCGTCCGTTCTTGACCCCGACCAAATCCACGTTCCCTTCTCTCTGGATCTTGTCCCCGCTCTTCCTTATCCTCGACTCAAAGCAAATCGGATATTCCAAATGAACTCTGTATCCGTCCTCAACGAACATCCTCTTCAGCTTATCCATCATACTGCTGTGCAGTCCCTTCCTTTTT
>SMTZ1_10010880_pt1 | contig 12621 bp, 7 predicted proteins | sample DeeMarSWOR136_30_FD_25667 | JGI IMG/M metagenome (IMG submission 25667) | reverse complement strand
AAGAAAATGCAGGCTTGAATAACCGAGGAAGAAAATGACATAAGGTAGGCACCGACACCCAGAACAGCTACAAACATTGTGAGAATAACCTTTGGGTCGAATCTGTCCACCAGCATACCAAGTACCGGCGCAAGGAGAGTACAGGTGATGAAATAGGAAGAAAAAATAACTCCAGCCTCGGTTTTTGAGATTGCCAGTGAAGACAGCATATAGGGTAAGATTAATCCATAAGAATATCTTATGGAAAACGCGATGAAAAGGGTGAAAAAACCCGCAACAATAACACCTATGGTGCGCTTTGTCATGATCGTCAACCCTGGCAATGAATATTTAACATTAAAACAGAACCTATTGAAAAAATATTCCGAATTTGAGTCTTCCCAGATACCTTGCTGGATAAAATGACAGAATCATTAATAGAGGTTTTTCAAAAAAGCCGCTCCCCTCAGGCAAGCTCCAGCCCGTATCGATACACCTTAAATAGATTGTGTATCGCACAGTAGAGCACCCACTGGATGTTCACTTTTCCCTTCCCTCGAAGGTTAAATCGGTTCAACCGTGCCGTAAATTAAAGAATGATAGATTTATCTCGTTATCGATGAGGTAATGAAGGCTATACTCAAAGGTCCCGGATAAGATCTGCCGGTCAAAGTGGATCGGGATGAATTTGCTCTGGGAATAATCATACTCTTTGTGTCTCGCCACATCTCTCCTCTTCTTACTAACCGGTCTCTACTCTTTTTTCTGTTACCGATATGGCAATATTATCATGTTTCCAGGACTTTTTCTAAAGCCTCAACATTGTTTATTACGTTGCTGTGATCTTTTTTCTTGGAAACGGGACCTTTCAGTCCTTCAAAAGCCCCTTTTGAAGCCTAAATAGGCTGGTAGTAACCCTCTTTTGCAACAAAATGTTGTTCTGAGCGGCATTATATCGCAAACCACATAATTTACAAATTAGTTATCCGGTTCATTTTCGGATCTATCCGTTGTTCATTTGTGGCAGTAATGTACAATGTTTTCGAAGATTAGGGAAGCGAATATTACAAGGAAGGAATCCTCGGGAAGAGGAATGAGAATAGCACCTACAGATGTTTTCCCGAGCGTGATCCTTGATGGCGAGGATTACGCTTTGAAAGTAAGCATTAACGAAAAAATTAGCCCCGAGTATAGTGAGTCGGCTGGATTGCCTTATTGGGTGCATTTACCAAGTACCGCGAGTAGCAGCCAAGGCTTTACCCCACGGAGAAATATCTGCGTGCTTACGTCTGAATCGAAGTGGTTAAAACCTGCAAACGGCATCCATCCCATCAATTTTTCTTTATCAAATAATACTCGAGAAATAGTCCCTTTTTTCTCAACTCCACGTGATTGAACTTACACTCATTGATTAACTTACGAAGTCTGCCGAACAGTTGGTATCTCGTTGAAGATATCCATATCAAAATCAAATACATTAAAGGAAGAGTCAGGATATGCGGAGAACCAAAATCGCAAAGAAATAACCTTCCTTCTTTATTTAAAACTCGGTGGATCTCTTCTAATCCCTCCTTTTTTACCTTTACCGGCAAATGGTGAAACATAAGGCTGCTAATGACAAGGTCAAAAGAATTGTCAGGATAGGGTAATTCGTTAACAGGTGCAATTCTGAAATTAATTTTACAATGCTCCCGTTCCGCAACCAACCTCTAGAACTTTTTCGCCTTTACGAATATCTATTAATTTGATCTGATTTTTCCTAAATTTGCTCTTTTCGGTAAAAGTCAGATAGTCATAAAAACCCGAAAGAAGATTTAATGAGATTCCCTCTGGCTCCGGTTTCATTATATGGTACGTTTTATCGTTTTAGGCAACTGCTGATTTGCAGTTGAAATATACATCATTTTCAAGGACTAGGGAAGTGAATGTTTCAGGAAGGAAGAGGTAAGAACCGGGGTTGCAACTTTCACCTCTGCAACAGAAACATGGTTCAAGAATCGAAGATTTTCGTTAGAAATCAATTATAAGGTTCTAAATCAGCTCACGCTACCGCTCGGTCGTGGGCAATGATAACTGTGTTCGGATTGGAGGTCTGATTCTGGATCTCGCTCCCGGTCCCTACCGACGCTCCTATGCCAAGGCTCAAGTCGAAGTGCGGCAACTCCTCAACGGCTCTTGGCGGGTCTATTATCAGGATCAAGTTATTGCGAAACATCCTCCAACAGAGCTTCGGGATCCGGTTCGGGCGCTTAAACACACTCGGCATATCAAGGGTGCTTTCCCTGAACAATGGGTTTATTGGGCTTCTGCTCCGCCGGTGCAAGTTGTTTCGGCACATCAGGGATCATGAGCACCATGAAATTGGTTTCTTCGGGACAATATCAACGATGATAACCGTTTCTGAGGCATCCTGGCGATTCGTTGAACCCTGGAATTCGTACCAAACGCTCAGAGAACGTTCATTTCCTTCAAAACGCATCAAATCGAAACATAATCAAGGGGACATATTGACGTTGCTTAAACAACTCCCTATTTTTTCTTTGACAGATGTTTGCTTAAAGCGTATTGTTTTCCTCAAAATTCAACAATATGAGTACAAGAATCGTGGATGAGGCCGGAGAGGAAAGAAAACGAATCAGTCTTGCCATCGCTCAGAGGCTCAGAGCGTGCAGGAAAGAGAAGAGGCGCATCGATGTAACGAAACTTCCATCTCATTTGAGATAGGCAGGGTCTGAACTTGATACGAAGAATCAAAAATGGGCCAGGTAAGGAGCAAAAGATGAAAACCAAAGTGATTAACAAAGAAGGTGTTGAGGTAAGGAAAGTTGTTTGCTGGGCCTCTCCGGGGTGTCACAACCGGTGTGGGCTCTTAGTAACCGTTAAGGATGGCCAGATTGTGAAGATCAAGGGTGATCCTGACGCTCCCATTCCGCCCGTTTGTAACGATAGACTTCCTCATCTGATAAAGTGGCTGTATCACCCTGACCAGCTCATGTATCCGTTGAAGAGGGTTGGGGACCGAGGAGAGAACAGGTGGGAGAGACTCTCATGGGATCAGGCATTGGACGAGATCGCAGACAAGCTGAAGCAGATAAAGTCAGAATATGGAGCGGAGAGTCTCGCTCTTGACGAAGGCACTTATAGAACCGACCTGTACGGGATAAGAACCCGTTTTCTGAACCTTTTTGGTAATCCCGGAAATATTGGTTGCGCAGGCACGATCTGTATGTGCAACCGGGCAGCCCTTGGGTTTGCTCTGGCGGGAACGCCGATCAGGCCTTCGAACTTTGACGTTGCAAAATGTGTTGTTATCTGTGGCTGGAATCTTACGGCGTCGAGAGGGATGGTATGGCGATCCATTAAGAAACGCCGTCAGCAGGGGAAGGTAAAGCTTATTGTCATTGATCCCAGAGAAACAGAGGCAGCCAAGAATGCTGATTTATGGTTGCAAATCAGGCCGGGTACTGATACCGCTCTTTTTTTGGCATGGATCAATGTCATCATAGAGGAGCGCTTGTATGACGAGGATTTCGTTAGCCAATGGACATTCGGTTTTGACCAGATGAAGGAACGGGCTTCCGAATATACGCCCGAGAAGGTCTCGGAGATAACGTGGATACCGGCAGAGAGGATAAGGGAAGCCGCCAGAATATATGCAACAACTAAACCTGCCGCTATGAGCTGGGGGGTTGCTACGGACGAGATCGGACTCAATGCTATTAGGGCAGAGCAGGCACGGGTTTGCTTGCGGGCTATAACGGGAAATATGTCAACCAAGGGAGCTGACACCGTGTTCGGGCCTGGCCCGGTGACAAACGGAAAGATGGGCATCCGAGATACGATGCTTCAGCTCGAAGAGAAAATTACTCCCGATCAAAAAAGAAAGCAGCTGGGAGTGGATAGGTTTAAACTTATGACGTGGCCTGCCTATGAGATTACGAGCAAACTCTATAAGGAGCGATATGGCATACCCCAATGTATGAGCGGGCATAATTTCCTTGCGCCCCAGCCACTGGTCTGGCGGGCAATCGTTACCGGAAAGCCCTATCCGATCAAGGCGATGATTACCTGGACCTCGAATCCCCTTCTTAATGCAGGGAACACAAAAATGGTTTACCAGGCTCTGAAAAGTCCGAACCTCGAGCTCCACGTCGTCCTGGAGCATTTTATGACACCAACGGCTCTCCTAGCGGACTATGTCCTGCCCGCAGCCAGTAAATTCGAGAAGCCCTTGTGTTCTACTGGTGAAGATTTCTCTCCGATATTTCAGTGCGGAGAAAGGGCTATCCAACCCATGGGAGAGCGCAGGTCCGATTATGACTTTTACCGGGGGCTCGCCATACGATTGGGATTTGGTCAATATTTCCCTTGGGAGACCGAGGAGGAGCTGGCTGAGTATCGATTGGAGCCGCTGGGAATAAGTTTTAAGGAGGCCGCAACTGAAAGATATGTAATAAAAAGTGATGAGCCCTGGACATACGAAAAAATTAATCCGAAGACGGGGGAGCCGACAGGTTTCGCAACACCTTCAGGTAAGATCGAGTTATATTCGAACGTACTTAAGGAGCTTGGGTATGATCCCCTACCCTTTTATGAAGAACCTCCGGAGAGTCCAATTAGAACCCCTGAAATTGCTAAGGATTATCCTCTCATATTGACAACAGGTGGCAGGTTTAGACCCCAGTTTCATTCTGAGAATCGTCAGTTTGGCATGGGGATGCGGGAGAAACACCCTGATCCCCTCCTGGATATGCATCCTGACACAGCTAAGAAATTGGGTATTGCTGACGGAGACTGGGCCTACATTGAGACGCGAAGGGGTGTAATAAAACAGAGGGCAAGGCTTACCACTGGAATCCATCCTAAAGTTATAAATGTTGAAAGCCACTGGTGGTTCCCAGAGCAGCCTGCACAAGAGCCATGGTTGCATGGGCTTTGGCAATCAAATGCCAATGTCCTTACGATGGATGATCCGGACGCTTGCGACCCAGTGACTGGCGGTTGGCCCGTGAGGGCGCTTTTATGCAAGGTCTATAAGGTAAAAACTTCTGAAACCTAAAAAAAACCAAATTGGCTTCTTAACCTTACCCCAAATGGCCTTTCCCTTCTCTGTGTCAACGATATTTATGGGGATCTAAGGAAGAAAGAGTATTCAGATCTGTTCTATTCGTATCGAGATAAAACCCGACTCCATAATCTCAGCCTAAGATCGGCCCCAATCAGGAAGAAAATCAGGAAAACGTTTTGCCATTTTGTGAAAAAGGGTATTGATTTCGATTAGAAGTGTTTCATCTCGGAGGGAAATCTAGAAATCAATAGAGGAAGGAGTCCTCAGGCTATGCGGGCAAAATAGGGCAAGTTTCTCTGAAAGTAGGGAGCCCATACCTAGGGGATAATCAAAAAAGGATGACGGCACTCATTGCGGTAGGGGAAGGGATTCATGTTTTCATCAAATCCCTTCCCACTACTTTCCCACTTCTAATTGACAAAATAGAGTAAAATGAGTTAAATGCTATACAAGATTTTGATTGTGATTTTGGTGGGTTATTGAAATCACAAAGTGGCGGTAGCCAACCCTTAATCAGTAGGTTGTAGATTTGATTCCTGCACGACTCACCGATTATCTCGGGAGGATAGGGTCTATGAAGAGATATTTGAAATTCATAATTATTCTTACATGTCTTATGCTGTTAGTCTCAGTCAGCCTATTTGCTTCCGATAAGTATGTTTCATCAAGATATTCGGTCGAGTATCATAGACCAACGTGCAAGAAAGCATTGAAAATCGACCCCCGGATCAGGGTTACCTATAAAACGGTGCAAGAAGCCCTTGATGCTGGTAAGCAGCCTTGTAAGGTATGCAACCCGGCCACCAAAGATAATTTTTTGGAAAGTATCATAGAAAACTTCTAATGTTATTATTGGTCTGTCCAAAGTAAGCGCCCCTGCCATTTTTCGATACTTTCCCCTTTAAATTGACAAAATAGGCTCTATTGTGCTAAAAAATTAGAAAATGTGAATCAGAAAATATTTAATTTATTGAAATTATTTAATTTTTTAGATCGACCTAAGCTAACTTGGTGTTTGCTATTAATAAATCTTTGAGTGATAAGGAAGTAAAGAAGTCCTTTAGGTTAACGCCGGGGTGGCGAAATTGGAATACGCGCGAGACTTAGGATCTCGTGGTCGTGAGACTGTGCGGGTTCGAATCCCGCCCTCGGCACCAATGAAACAAGGAAATACGAAATTCGAATATCGGAGTCCCTAAAAGGGAATCAGGTTAGCGGGAAATCAGGATGCTCGGTAAACCTCATTTCGAATTTCGCCTGCCTTCGCCGACCTACCTACGCCCGCCGAAGCGGGGGCTTCGCGTAGGCGGGAGCGGCTTCGCGCAGGCAGGCGCTTCGGATTTCGAATTTTTTAATTATCGAAGGGATGTGGAATGAGAGTTAGCGTAGAAGAGATCAGTTCCATCAAAAAGAAGGTAAGTATTGAAGTCCCTGAGGACCGCGTGGTCAAAGAGGTCGATTCATTCTACAGGGAATTGAGCCGTAAGGCTAAGATCAAAGGTTTTCGGCCCGGGAAGGTTCCGCGAAACATTTTGGAGAGGCATTTCAAGGATTACGTCAAAACAGAGGTTATCCAGAAATTGATTCAGGATTCCTATCCTCAAGCCCTCTCTGAGACCAAGCTCAATCCCGTTTCAAACCCCCTCATCGACCCCGGAGAAATGGAGGGGGGGAAGTCCTTCCATTATTCCGCTACGATTGAAGTGAAGCCAGAGATCAAATTGGAAGACTATATCGGACTGAATATTGAAGGGAAAAAGGAGGGGGTGAGGGATGAGGAGGTAGAGGAGAGGCTGAAGAACCTTCAGAATCTCCACGCTCATCTTAAAACGGTTTCAGACCCGAGACCCATTCAGTCCGGAGATTTTGTCATCCTTGATTATGAAGCAAGCATGGATCATCAGCCTCTCGAGGAGGGGAAAGCGACTGATTTCACCGTTGAGGTCGGAAGCGGGCGTTTCATTCCGGACTTCGAAGAGAAATTGGTTGGGCTGAAGTCGGAAGAGGAAAAGGAGATAGAGGTGTCCTTTCCAGACGATTACGGTTATAAAAAATGGGCAGGAAAGACCCTATCCTTTCATGTTAAAATCAAGGAGATCAAGGAGAAGATTCTTCCGCTCCTGGACGATGAATTTGCGAAAGACTTAGGAGATTATTCTTCGCTTGAGGATTTGAAACTTAAATTGAAGGGGGAGATTGAGAAAGAGAAGGAGTTGGGCCTCCAGCGCCAATTGAAAGACCAGATGGTGGAACAACTGCTTCAGGCCAATCCTTTCGAAGTCCCTGAGAGTTTGGTGGAAGAGCAGGCCCGGACATTGGTCTCGGATACCAAGATGAGATTGGCCAGTCAGGGGGTCGATTTCAAAAATCTGGGCGTCACAGAGGAAAAACTCCAAGGAGACTATCGGGAGATGGCTGAAAAACAAGTCCGGACTTTCCTGATCCTGGAGAAGATAGCAGATCAGGAGGGAATAACGGTGACGGATGAAGAAGCGGAGAATCGTATCCGGGAGATCTCAGAGAGAATTCATCAGAAATTTGATGTGGTGAAGCGATATTATGAAAAGAACGGGTTAATCCCAGAGGTCAAGGCCGGGATTATGAGCGAGAAGATATTAAACTTTCTCCTCGAAAAGGCCAATATCCATTACGTTTAGAGAGATTTCTGAAAAAGTTGAGAAATCTCTGATTACACTGATTAAGAAACGATTACACCGATGGGAAATGAATTGAGAGATAAGGAAAATCCGTCTAATCCTCTTTTGAAATCTGTGTAATCAAAAGAGCGGGAAGTGGTTTTTCAGAGCTCTTAGAGGGAAGGGAAGGATGACGCTGATACCAATTGTCATTGAAAGGGATGGGAGAGGCGAACGAGCCTACGATATCTATTCTCGGCTTTTAAAAGAGCGGATCGTGTTTGTGGGGACAGCCATCGATGATGATGTGGCCAACCTGGTCATTGCCCAGATGCTTTTTTTAGAATCGGAGGATCCGGATAAAGATATTCACCTCTATATCAATTCTCCCGGCGGGATCGTGACTTCCGGGCTTGCCATCTATGATACGATGCAGTATATTCGGCCCAAGGTTTCCACCTTATGCATGGGGCAGGCTGCCAGCATTGCTGCTCTTCTTCTGGCCGCCGGAGAGAAAAAAAAGCGATATGCGCTCCCGCACTCGCGGATCCTCATCCATCAGCCCATGGGAGGGTTTCAGGGACAGGCCTCTGATGTGGACATCCAGGCCAAAGAGATCCTCCGTCTTCGCGAAGAGTTGAATGCGATCATGGTCAAACATACGAACCAGTCCTTTGAGAAGATCCAGTCGGACACGGAACGAGATTTTTATATGACGGGAGAACAGGCCAAGGAGTATGGGATTATTGACGAGGTGGTCATTCAACGCCCCGTCAAAACGTAAGGATCATTTCTGAAGGGAAAATTTCCAGAAAGGAGAAGAACATGAAGGCAAACGGTGGGGGAAGTTACGGAACCGTGCTGCATTGCTCCTTTTGTGGGAAGAGTCAGGATGAAGTGAGGAAACTCATCGCCGGTCCCACGGTCTATATCTGTGACGAATGTATCGAACTCTGCAACGAAATCATTGCTGAAGAGACTGAGGAACGGTTCGTTCCTGGGAAGTTAACCGTTCCCAAACCCATGGAGATCAAGGCGAAGTTAGACGAATATGTCATCGGGCAAGAGCATGCCAAGAAGATTTTATCCGTAGCGGTCCATAATCACTATAAGCGGATCGACTCCCGGGTTTTGTCAGGTGATGTGGAACTTCAGAAATCGAATATTATCCTCATTGGGCCCACGGGTTCCGGAAAGACCTTACTGGCCCAAACGCTTGCCCGCATTCTCGATGTTCCTTTTACCATCGCCGATGCAACCTGTTTGACGGAGGCAGGTTATGTGGGGGAGGATGTGGAAAATATCATCCTGAGCCTCCTGCAGGCGGCCGATTACGACATCGAACGGACACAGAAAGGGATTGTCTATATCGACGAAATTGATAAAATTTCTAGGAAATCGGACAGCCCTTCGATCACCCGTGATGTTTCGGGAGAGGGAGTTCAACAGGCCCTTCTCAAGATCATCGAAGGGACGGTGGCGAGCGTCCCTCCCAAAGGTGGCCGAAAACATCCTCAACAGGAATTCATTCAGATTGATACCACCAATATCCTCTTTCTCTGTGGAGGAGCTTTCGTCGGTTTGGAAAAGATTATTGAGCAACGGATCGGCGGAAAGACAGTCGGATTTGGTGCGGACATCAAGACCAAAGAGGAACGGGACACGGGGGAAACACTGAAAGAGGTTCAACCGGAGGATCTTCTGAAGTTCGGACTGATCCCTGAGTTCATCGGCAGACTTCCGGTGATTGCTACCTTGGGAGAACTCAACATCGATGCCCTCGTCGATATCTTGAGAAAACCGAAGAATGCTTTGGTGAAGCAGTATCAGAAACTTTTCGAGTTTGAGAATGTGAAACTTCGGTTTACCGAAGGGGCGTTGGTGGCGATTGCCAAAGAAGCCATCAAGAGGAAGTCAGGGGCTAGAGGATTGCGCGCGATCATGGAGAATACCATGTTGGATGTGATGTATGAAATTCCCTCTCAATCCAATATTCGCGAATGTATCATCAGTGAAGAGGTCGTCGTCCATCACGAAAGTCCAATCCTCCTTTATGAGAAAGAAGCAGAAGTGGCCTAACGGATCATAAATCCGAAGCACGAAATTCGAAATCCGAAACAATATTGAATGACTAAAATTCAAAACTCGAAACGAAGAATTACCAAAGTTTAGAGCATTGGGAAATTTGGATTTCGGATTTGTTTCGAGTTTCGTTATTCGGATTTCGAATTTTTTTGCCAAATTCAGGAAATCTGAGAAGTCCACAGATTATTGACATCAATAAGAGGATTGACTAAGATTTTGTTTAAGGGCGGGTAGCTCAGTGGGGAGAGCGCCGGCCTTACAAGCCGGAGGTCACAGGTTCAATCCCTGTTCCGCCTACCATGTCGAATGCGGATTGCGGAATTCGGAACGGCGAATTAAAATCTGACATCCGAAATCTGAAATTTGAAATAAGAACCGGGGGCGTAGTTCAATTGGTTAGAGCGCCGGCCTGTCACGCCGGAGGTTGCGGGTTCAAGCCCCGTCGCTCCCGCCAGTTTAAAGGCCCCGTCCGTTGGACGGGGCCTTTGCGTATGAGGGTATGGCATACACGGTTTACATCCTCCGGAGTGACGGAGACGGAAGTTTCTACATTGGTCACACTGCCTGCCTGAGCGACAGACTTCGCCGACATAACGAAGGGCGAAGTCCGTATACGAAAGCTAAGATTCCATGGAGGGTAGTGTATCAGGAGGAATATCTTACGCGCTCTCAGGCTAGAGAGAGGGAGCAGGAGCTAAAATGCAAGAAGAGCCGTGCTTACATTGAGCAATTGGTTAGAGCGTCCCGGGATGTCTCCCTTTATCCACATCATTTCCACCTTTTATTCCACAACGCTTGCTGTTTTATCAGGTTAAATGGGATTAAATGTCAGCATAAATGGAAAAAGGGAGTCCCAAAGTATTTTTTTGGGAAAACATATTTCTTCTAGTGACTTATGCGTTTCATTCCACAATCGATGTTGAATAATTGTTGAAATAAGACTTCTTGCTCTTGATTGCAGCCCTTTTCATCGACTTGCCTAAAAAATAGGCAATCCTAAATCTCCAAAATGAATTAGGAAAACAAAAAGGAAAGGAGAAATGATAAAAAATGAATCGAAATTGTTTTTTGAATTGAATCAAATTTCTTAAGTTCAGTATCATGTGAACCATTCCCCTCAATTCAATATCTAACAAAAGGTTGATGGAGCCCCACGGGCGAAACCCGTGGTACCTCCATGTTCTTCGGCGGAATCCGCCGAAGCATACCCTCCTACGCACAAGGCTTCGGGGGGTTATCCTTTTCGCATTCATCCACGGCCATAGGCCGTGGTCTTCTGCGTAGGCGGATAAATTGTCACCGTTGTCTCATGAAGGTTGATTTGATTTAGAAAATCATATAAATTAACAGTTAATCTTTATAATTTTAGAGGAGGAGTAGAGAATGGAGAAGAAAGAGAAACCCTTGGAGAAGATGACCGCTAAAGAATTGAGGGAGATGGCGATGGGATTACCTGGCGTCCATGGGGTCCACGCCATGAAAAAAGAGGAGTTGATCACAGCCATTCGGGCAGCCAAAGGGATTCCCGAGCCTGAACCGAGGAAAGAAAAAGTTTTGGTTGCTAAGAAAGAGAAAATAGTTCTCACCATTGCGGAATTAAAACAGAGGGTCAAAGAGTTAAGAACAAAAAGAGAGGAACTTGTTCAACAAAGAAATTGGAAAATGGCGGAAGTATTAAGGAAACGAATCAGTCGATTAAAAAAGAAGACACGAAGGGCCGCCTAGCCATTTTGGAGTTCGGATTGCGGATTGTGGAATGAAAACATGGTTTCGTGAAGCGGATGAAGTTTAACAATCCGCATTCCGCATTCGCCATTCCGCAATAGAGAGATGCCAAAAGTCTCCGTTATCATCCCCACCTATAACCGTCTTCCTCTGTTAAAAGAGGCGATCCACTCGGTTCTGAAGCAAGATTTTGAGGATTTCGAATTAATTATCGTGGACGATGGGTCCACAGATGGAACCCCAGAGGTGATAAGGAAGTTTGGAGGAAGGGTTAAACTTCTTCAGCAACCCGAGAACCGGGGAGTAAGCATGGCCAGAAATAAAGGAATCCTTCATGCCAAAGGCAAATATGTCGCCTTTCTTGATTCCGACGACCTCTGGGTGAAAGGAAAACTAAAGATTCAGGTAACCTTCTTGGATGAGAATCCCCATTACCCTCTTTGCTATACCGATGAGGTCTGGATTCGGAAGGGAAAAAGGGTCAACCCGATGATCAAACACGCCAAATATTCGGGCTGGATCTTTGAAAAGTGTCTCCCTCTGTGTATCATCAGTCCCTCTTCAGCGATGATGAGAAAAAAACTTTTTTCAAGAGTCGGACTCTTCGATGAAGCCCTTCCAGTGTGTGAAGATTATGATTTCTGGCTCAGGGTCTCCGCACGGTTTCCAATCTTTTTCATCAATAAGAAATTGATCATCAAAAGGGGTGGGCATTCCGATCAACTCTCCAATCGATCATGGGGGAATGACCGCTATCGTGTGATTGCATTAGAAAAACTTCTCTCAGAACCTTATATCGCTCAAGAAGAGCGGGAGATGGTCCTCAGGGAGATGAAGCGAAAATGCCAAATCCTTTACAAAGGTTTCTTGAAAAGGGGGAAAGCAATAGAAGCAAAACATTATCAGGAAATTATGAGGAGATATGCGATTGAAATATAATCTAATATAAATGACAAATGCCAAAGTTCAAATGTCAAATCAATATCAAAGCTCAAATCTTAAATAGTTTTGAATTTTGGAATTTGGCATTCATTTGGCATTTGGATTTTGACATTTGACATTTCTTCCTTACCCAATGGGGTGGCTGCAATGAAAACGTTACAAACAATACCCATTTCACACATCGAT
>SMTZ1_10013324_pt1 | contig 12623 bp, 13 predicted proteins | sample DeeMarSWOR136_30_FD_25667 | JGI IMG/M metagenome (IMG submission 25667) | reverse complement strand
GCGGGCTCGGTGGGATTCGAACCCACGGTCATCAGCTCCGCAGGCTGACGTCTTATCCAGACTGGACCACGAGCCCACCTACAAATCCAACACTACAGATAAATAAAGTTAGCACCGAACCAGAACAGCGACCCCTAAGATCCACATAACCACTTAAGTTCTGCAAGGCAAAGTCCAATACTACCCTCCCATGATCCATCCTTAGGAAAGATTAAAGGTCCTTTTCGAAGGGAATATCCTATAGTGTTTGACAATGGTCCAAAGTAGTAGCGATGTGATGGAATCCTACACCAGGCTCATGGAGAAGTCGAAGGAACTCCTGATCCTCGGCTCAGTGGGCGCTATAGTCAACTGGGACATGGAGACGAAGATGCCCCCCAAGGGCGTCAACCTCAGGAGCCAGCAGCTCGCCCTCCTCCAGAAGATGGGCCACAAGATGCTCACAGACCCAGAGAACGGGGAGCTCATCGACAAGATAGTGAAAGACCCCGGCTACGAAGGCCTATCCCGGCTCCAGAAGAGGAACGTCCACCTCGCCAAGAAGGAATACGACGAGGCGACTAAGCTCCCTGAGAGGCTCGTCGTGGAGACGGCAAGGCAGCAGGCCCTGACTGTGAACGTCTGGAAGAAGGCTAAGGAGGCAAGGGACTGGGGGATGTTCAAGCCCGAGCTGGAGAAGACACCCTACGACGCACTCCTGGACATATTTGAACCCAAGATGCCTGCGGAGACCATCTCAAAGGTATTCGACGGGATGAGGAAGGGCCTCGTCGGCATCATGGAGAAGTGCAGGGGAGCATCCAGGAAGCCAGACACCGATTTCATGTCGAGGAAGGTCCCGGTCGAAGCCCAGATGAAGATCGCCGAGGCCCTCTCAGAAGTCATCGGATACGACACCAAGTCCAAGCAGGCAGGAGGACGAATAGACGAGACCGAGCACCCGTTCACCACGGGCTACTACGATGACGTACGCATCACAACCCACTACCACGAGGACAAGTTCGCCTCCAGCGTATTCTCTGTCCTCCACGAGGGAGGCCACGCCCTATACGAGCAGGGCCTACCCCAGGAGTGGATGTACCAGCCCGCCGGCTCAGGCTGCAGCATGGGCATACACGAATCCCAGTCAAGATTCATAGAGAACATGGTGGGCAGAAGCCCCGAGTTCTGGAGATTCTTCCTCCCCAGCCTGAATGAGATGACAGGCGAAGCCCTAAAGGACATCACACTCGACGACTTCGTGCTCGCAATCAACAAGATCGAGCCATCGAAGATACGCATAGAGGCAGACGAGGTCACCTACGGCCTCCACATCATCATCCGCTTCGAGATGGAGAGAGACCTCTTCTCCGGCAAGCTGACCATCGACGAGCTGCCACAGGCCTGGAACGAGAAGTACAGGGAGTACCTGGGAGTGGAGATAGAGCACGACTCGGAGGGAGTGATGCAGGACACCCACTGGGCAGCCGGCCTCTTCGGCTACTTCCCCAGCTACGCCCTCGGAAACCTATACGGAGGCATGATGCTGGAGAAGATGGAAGAAGACCTGCCAAAATGGAAGGAACTCATCGCCGGCGGAAGCCTGAAAGAGGTCAAGGGATGGCTCGTCGAAAACGTCCACAACCGCGGAAACCTGTACGACCCCGAGGAACTCATAGAGGTGATAACAGGCAAGCACCTCACCATAGAACCATTCCTCAGATACCTAGACGACAAGTACTCCAAACTATACGGATACTGAGAGGCTTGAGCGTCCCCGAGGAGCTTAGGAGGGTCTACAGGAGGCAAGGCTACCGCCTCGTGGGAGGCCACAGCGCCGTCAAGACCTGCCACTGGGTGAGGAAGAGCCTCAACTCAAACGGACGGGAGCACTGCTACAAGCAGCGATTCTACGGCATCCCATGCCACCGATGCCTCCAGATGACCCCCAGCCTCGGCCACTGCCTCCAGAGCTGCGTATTCTGCTGGAGAGCTACTCCAGAGCACCTCGGAGTCAGCTGGGAGCAGACCACCCTCGACGAAGCAGAAATCGACGACCCAGAGACTATAGTGGAAGGCAGCATAGAGGCCCACAGGCAGGCGATGACAGGCTTCGGCGGAAACCCGAACGTCAGCGAGAAGATGCTCGAGGAGGCGAATAACCCAATCCACGCGGCCATAAGCCTCGAGGGAGAGCCCACCCTCTACCCCAGGCTCGGAGAACTCGTAGAGACATTCTATCGGAAGGGGTACAAGTCCGTATTCATCGTGACCAACGGCCTGCGCCCCGACGTACTCTCAGAGCTCGAGGAGGAGCCGTCCCAGCTCTACGTGAGCGCCTGCGCCCCGGACCAGGAGACCTACAGACGCACGTGCAGACCCCTCGTCCACGATGGATGGGAGAGGCTGATGAAGACCCTCGAGCTCCTACAAAGCTTCAGCTGCCCAACCGTCCTGAGGCACACCCTGGTCCCCAAGCTCAACATGGTAAACCCAGCAGGATACGCCAAACTCGCGGAGATATCAGATGCTACCTACCTCGAGCCAAAGGCAGCCATGTCCGTCGGCTACGCCAGAAATAGGTTCAGCTACGAAGAGATGGCCTGGCACGACGACATACGCTCCTTCGCCGAAACGCTGGCCGACGAGACGGGGTACAACATCGTCGACGAGCAGCCCGCAAGCAGCATAGTCCTCCTGAGCAGACTGGAAAAGCCCATCAAACTATACTGAGCGGAGGACAACGCCAACAGCCCGACGGGCTTACAACCAGCTCAGCCCGGCTTAGAGGACTTCCTGATCTTCCTCGCTAGACTCCTGAGCATCTTCAGGGCCTCCGGGGAGTTCCTGAAGCGCCTCTCGAAAATAGCGTAGTACTCATTCATAACCTCGAGAAGCTCCATGAAGTCCACGAAGATCCTGGTATTAGACGAGTTCAGAGTCCCCTGACTGATCAACAGATTCAGGGCGGCGACATGCCGGTTCTCCCCGAACCTACCCTGAGCCTCAAGCCTCCTTTTCTGTTTCTCCGAAAGCACCATACCAGATATGTAGGTGCGTGCGTAAAGTTAAAAAAATTTGTAGGTACGTGTCTCTCCCAACAAAAAATATGAGGACACGCCCCCACGTGTATTTATCCCAAAGATACGTTCAGCCGTGTCTCCACCGCAGATTTTCAGAGCACTTATCTAAGGGTTTTTAACTCGATAATTGTGTTCTGTTCCCAGAATAGGTATCACGCCTTCGTCTTTCACAACAGTCGAAACAGGGTCATGATAAACCCGATTACAATGAAAACTCCACCGACGACTTTAACGAGATTCTCCTCACTGCTGTTATTAGCAAACCTGGCTCCAGCGAAGCCTCCAACAACAGTGCCAAGAGAGACTGTCAAGCTGGTCAATGTATCCACATTCCCAAGTCTCCAGTAGCCAGTAATGGCCGAGGCGGCTGTGACGGACATTATGACGGTGGATGTCCCCACGGCGCTGTGTATCGGGTAGTCCATCACGAAGATAAGAACGAGCATTATGAGGACTCCACCTCCTGCCCCGAAAATACCGCAGTTAACCCCTATCACGATACCTAACACCAAGGACACAACGATTCGCTTAATGTCAGAGTCGACTTTCAGGTATCCACCGAGCCTCTCCGAGACAGAGTGCCTCTCCAGCCCCTTCTTCCATATGAAGTAACCAGAGCTGATCATAGAAATCCCGTACAGGAAGCCCATCAGGACCTCTGGAACCCCAACGCTGCATATCGCCCCAGTCTGAGCCCCAAGAATCGTGCCAAGAGCCACCCAGGCCGCCTGACGGATCTGGACATTTCCATTCCTCCAATAAGCGTAGCCCACCGCAATGCTGGCGATAAAGTCGACCATGAGGCTGACACCGATGGCCGCATGAATCCCATAGCTGAACAGCAGATTCAGGCTGGGCACGACGATCATCACCGCACTCGCCCCGATAAGGCTCATGACGAACCCGCTCACCAGGCCCACCAGGATCAGGAGCAGCGCCGAGAGTCCGCCCATAACCCAGAGAGTTCTACGTACAAATTCAAAACATTTTCTACGGTAATCCCAACAGAAGCCTAGTGGTCGGGGCGGTAGCTCCTCACACGCGCATCCAACGCACTCACCCCCTCAGGTGTAAGGGAAACCTCCATCCAAGGCTCACCATGCAGCTCAACGAGACCCCTCTCCACGAGGACCCCGAGAAGCTCGTCAAGATACTCCTCGCCGACTTCCAGGAACTCCATGAGCTCCACGCCGCTAATCCTCTGGTTCCCAGAGCCCTCCCCACTGTAAAGGTAGCACAGGATGTAACGCCTCAACTCCTCAACTGTCAAGGACACAATCAGTCCACGTCATGACAACATAAATTCATTCCCTGCTAATAATCCCAAAAAAGAACTTGAGGCAACAGACGAAAAAAGACATCCTTTAAATTAAGCTGTACTCACCTAAAGGAACCAGCCTGAACTCGATTAAATACCACTAAAGGAGAAATAAGTGCAATGATCCTCCACATGGGAACTCGAACCACCGAACCCGTAAAGGTCTCCTACAAGACCCTGGAACCCGATGAAAGCGAAGCATCAGCGGTATCCGAGCTCCTAGCGGAGATACAGAGCCAGCTGGGCTACCAGACTCTCCGATACGACCACTCCATGCTAGTCTACTACGACCCACCAGAGACGCCCAACCGCCGCAGGGAACTGCTAATCCCGCTGAGCGGCGACGTCGAGGGAATCGATACGAAGGTCTTCCCGGGCACAAGAACGGCCTTCCTCGTCTTCGACGGAGCCGAGATCTCCGTAGACGTCTACTATCAGAGGCTAATGGATTACATGGAACAGGCCAAGCTGGAGCCCACGGGCGACATCTACAGCATCGAGATAATGTACGTCCCCGAGGATCTCGACTACGCCGATTACACCATGGAGATCATGGTCCCAGTCAAGGGCTAAGAAAGGGTTTTAACCACCTCTGCCCAATTCGATCGTCGGCGACCGTGGTCTAGCCTGGCAAGATTTTGGCCTTCCAAGCCAACGTCCCGGGTTCAAATCCCGGCGGTCGCACCAAATCAAACCAATACCGTCCTGACGAATATTTTTAATCCACACACACATACCAATTCAGAGAGTGCAAGCAATGGTTCTACCGGCGAAAATATTCGAGATCAAGGAGGACACAGTACCAAGTGATATGATAGAGAGCATGAGGCGATTCAGGCATGAGGAGCCCTACGAACTGGCTGACGGTGGGGAGATCAGCCTGGTCACCCAGATCCTGGACATCGAGCAGGATGAGAGCCTGATAAGCGGAGTCTTCAGCAAGGACATCCTCCGAGAGCAGTACTACAGACGCAGGATCGTAGAGACTCCAACTACCGAGGAGGCGCCTTTCTGGATAACACCCCATGGGGAAAGATCATTCCTCATCGTAATGGCGCCATCAGTGGCGAGAGGAGTGAAGAAGCTACTGACGAATCACGTGGCAAACAGTCTCAGCGAGATCCTGTACGGCAAGGTGGGGTTCATCGTCGAGTCCCGCATCCCCAACGATGTCCTAAAGGACCTCCATGAGTCAAACCCCCAGGCCACCAACCTCATCTGGTTCGATGATGTCGATTTACCGGGGGTCAAGAAGCTCTGCCTGGCAGGGGAGGGCCTCTCAGATACAAACCTCTACAAGGAGTACCTGGACCACGGCAAGATATGGTACGTCGTCTTCGAGGCCAAGAAGCGTGGAGTAACTGTAGGCATCACCCGTAGCTGTGTCGTGACCCTCTTCAGCAGGAGCACTGTCGACGAGTTCGTACAGCTCCTATCAGAGGACCTACTAGGCCTCATAGACTAGCCATCAAATAGGGAGTAATAACATGATCGAGGCTGTGACCTTCGACCTCTGGAACACCCTATTCACCAACAGGAATTATACCGAAGTCAGGGTAAACTTCCTCTTCGGAGCCCTAGGAGAGAACGGCATAAGTAAAAGCAGAGACGCGATTAGGAAGGCCTACATCTACGCATCCGAACAGGCTCAGACCGTCTGGAAGACTGAAAACTACCGCCACATGACCTCTGCCGAAAAGCTGGAGACCATCCTCGAAATTATCGATGCTCGCCTACCCAAGGAAACCAATGATGAGGTAATCAAGGGATTTGAAGAGGCCATCTGGTCCGACCCACCCTCATTGAAGAAAGGGGTGAAAAGAACGCTGGAGACGCTGGCCCCTTCATACAGGATGGGGATAATCAGCGACGCGGGCATCACCCCAGGGAGAATCGCTAGGGAGGTCCTCCGTCTTAGAGGCATCCTCAACTACTTCGAGTCTACAGTCTTCTCAGACGAGACGGGCGTATGCAAGCCCCACAAGTCCATGTTTGACACCATCCTGAGACAACTCGAATCGAAGCCTTCTAATGCCATTCATGTCGGCGACCTACTACACACTGATGTGGCCGGGGCGAAGAAGGCAGGATTTAAATCTGTTTGGCTAAGAACGAATGATGCTGAATTATCGGGAGTCGTTCGACCGGACTATATAATAGAAGAAATCCCACAAATAATTGACATACTCGAAGAATTAAAACAAGGTTAAGTCAATCCATATTAGAATTCATCTATAATACTCTGCGAATTCCAGAGCCTTTTTCGATGAGTTCTTATTGCTTCAACTACAACTATTCCTAGAGGTACCACCCATGTTAACCGTGGCGATAATCGGGAAGACAAACGTGGGAAAGACAACGCTGTTCAACGCCGCAACCCTCCTGAACGCAGAGATATCCTCCTACCCCTTCACGACGAAGGAGCCGAATGAGGGAACCGCCTATGTCTGCGACGTCTGCGTCTGCAAGGAACTAGGCGTAGAGGATAACCCCCTCAACTCGGTGTGCATGGACGGCTGGAGGTACGCCCCGATCAGGATACTAGATGTGCCGGGGCTAGTCAAGGACGCGTGGGTCGGGAGAGGTCTGGGCAACAGGTTTCTCTCCGTGATAGGGCAGGCAGACGCCCTGATACACGTCGTCGACGCCTCAGGGTCCATCGATGCCGAGGGAAACATCGCAAAGCCGGGGAGCGGGAACCCTGTCCAGGATGTGATGGACATAGAGATGGAGATCGAGAGATGGGTGGCCCAGATCATCTCCCACAACAAGCAGCAGATACTTCGAGAGGCCGAGGCCACAACAATTGAGGAGGGCATGGCAAAGACGCTATCGGGCATAAAGGCAAGGCCACCCCAGATCGCCCAAGCCCTAGAGGAATCAGGGTTACAAGAAGTATCATTCAATAGGTGGAGCCTAGACCAGACAATAAAATTCGCCGGAGATCTCCTCCCGCTGATCAAACCCTCCCTCATCATAGCTAACAAAATGGACCTCCACGTAGCAGAGGACAACATAGATATTCTGATCGACTACTACAGCCACAACCTCGTCGCCGCCTGCTCAGCTGAGGCGGAGCTGGCCCTGCGGAGAGCGGAGAAGATGGGGCTCCTCCACTACATCCCCGGCCAGGAGAAGTTCAGTATAGCGGAGGACGCCGAACTATCCATCGAGCAGCAGAGGGCACTGGACTACGTCGAGCAGAGGGTGATGAAGAAGTGGATGAGGACAGGCCTCCAGCAGGCCCTCAACACCCTCGTATTGAAGATCCTGAAAACGAACATGGTCTACCCCGTGGCCGAGGAGTCGACCTACTCCGATCATCACGAAAACGTCCTCCCGGATGTGTACCTGATGCCCGACGGATCGACTCCCATCGACCTGGCGAGAGACGTTCATACGAGGCTGGCTGAGAACTATGTCCTGGCCATCGACGCGAAGACCGGGACGAGGCTTCCCAAGGACTACCCCCTCAGGCACAGGGATGTCATCAAGATTATGACCCAGCCGAGGGCGAGAGCCCGTAGATAGTGGAGCTCAGGAAGACCGTCTGGTGTCTTTCCGTGAAAATATCCGTGGTGTGAACCTGCCCGCAGTACTCATGTAGTTCCTGTACTCTTCTCCGAACCTGGAGACAAGCAGCTCCTCCTCGACGTCGACCAGCCTGACATAGCCGGGCACTGCGACCAGTGGTACCAGGGAGAGAGCATTAAGCCAGGTCATGCAGAAGCCCACGAACATCATGAAGTAGCCCGCGTAGGAGGGGTGGCGTACATGCCTGTAGGGCCCCCAGGTCACGAGCTCATGGTCCTCCGGCATGTCCCATGATACGGAGTGCCTTCCTCTCGCCAGAACGCTCCAGATGAACAGGAGGAAGCCTCCTCCCATCAGGGCCAGCCCGAGGACCTGCACCGAGGAATCGAGAGGAAACCTGAGCTGGAGGAGGGACATGCGTAGAAGATCCGGGCTCAGGAAGCCGAGGAGCACGAACACAGCGATTTCGAAGAAGAAAGCTACTGTGCCGAAAGCCGCGAGTGTGAGGAATGGACCCCCAGGCCTCACCACTTCTTCAACCAGCTTTCCCTTTTTCGGTCTCTGGGCACGTATGATGTTATAGAGATTTACGACGAGGAACATCGAGAGGTAGAGGAGGAGTATGACGGAAACTAGGGAGTGGCTTAACACATTACACCTATATGTGCCATTCTTTTATTTTTTCATGTGCTGGATCTTAAGGGGCCTTACATCTCCGCGGTCTCGGGCTCCCTGATGTACCTGAAGGCTAGGAGGAAGTTAAGGAACGTCGCTATGGGCAGGATGATCGGGTAGGTAGCGTTTATCTCGTAGATGTATCCTCCGAGGAAGGAGCCGAGTGCAGCCGCGGGGAAGAGGAGGAAGCCGCCTCCCCAGAAGTTACCGTAGGTGAATCGGATACCCCTCTCGCCGAGTAGGGAGTAGAGCCTCCCCCTGCGGTTCCTGGGTATCATGTTAGCTATGATAGTAGAGAAGGCGGGCATCAGCATCCCGTTAATCAGAGTCATGCCGCAGAGTATGGCCAGCACGCCGTAGAAGCTGCCGGCGTAGATGAATAGGTGCATCACGACGGGCGCCAGGCCCATGGATAGCAGTATTATTCTTCGGGAGCCGATCCTGTCGACGAGGGAGCCGAGTGGGAATGCGATGACGATGCCGAGAGCGCCAGAGATGAGGAGTATCGTGCCCCACTGGACCGCCTCCAGCCCGATGACCTGCTTGGCGTACACCACCCAGAAGGGGGCTGTCATGGCGACGAATAGCGAGGCCACTATCTCCGTTATCACGATGCCCCAGAGGGCGCTGTCCATCCACCTCAGGGATTCGAAGATGCTCGCATAGGAGTCCCTCAGAATCCTCGGCACGTCCCTGAGGGAGACGCTCTCGGTGACATCCTCCTCGGGGATGGTCTCCTTCAGGTACTTCAGCCGGATGAGGGCCACCACGATTCCGACGACGAAGGCCGTTCCCCAGCAGAGGCGAACAGCCTGGATCATGCCCTGGTCCCCGCCACCGTAGGCATTTATCACCCAGCCCCCGATGTACGGCGCGACTATACGGATGGAGCCCGGGATAGCCATTATCGTAGCGAAGCCACGTCCCCTGACGCCGGGGGGCAGGGAGTCCGCCTGCAGAGCGTTCAGGGCCGGGGTGTAGAAGAGGAAGAACTGGCTGAGGAACTGCCCGAGGGCCACGTGCCACCAGTTGGTGGCGAAGACGAAGGGGAGGTGGCAGAGGGCGTATGCTATGGTCGTGAAGCCGACGAGCTTCACCCTGCCCATCCTGTCAGCGATGTAGCCACCCACGGGGTAGAGGAACATGCCTGCTATGATGCCCAGGGAGTTGATGATCCCGACCTGGGCTGGGGTCCCGCCGAGGGCGATGATGTACAGGCTGAAGAAGGGGTACACGATGCTCGTGGAGAAGCTCCACAGCACCCTGCAGATGACGAGGACCCGTATGTTACCCGTCAGGAACCACAGTGGGGACCGTCCCCTCGCCTCTGCGACGACCATGTTTCTCCCTAAACACCATGATACCATTATTAAAACATGCGTATCTCACGGACTGGAAGATGAAAATCTGCGGCAATTGGAAATCACGGGTCTTCATGCCTGGTTATGATTTGTCGGGGTTCGACCCATGTGTGTAGTTTGGGTATACCTATAAAACGATTTAACAGCTAGGACGTATCCCTGAAACGGGATCAAGGGGCTTATGGTCAGAGGTAATAAAATAGCAGTCTTACCAGGCGACGGGATCGGACCCGAGGTGACGAACGAGGCTGTAAAGGTTCTGAAGGCCACTGATCTGAACTTCGAGTTCATCGAGTGTAAGGTTGGCGGTAAGGCCTACATCGAGGACGGTGATCCCCTTCCCCCTAAGGCCAGGGAGGTCGTCGACTGGGCTGACGCCGTGCTCTTCGGAGCCGTGGGCCATGACTACGCCCCGTACGGGATTCCGCGGAAGGTGCTCATCTACCTCCGCATGGAGAAGAACGCCTACGCTAATGTCCGCCCTCTCAGGCTGTACCCCGGGGTAAGTAATGTCCATGGCGACCCCCAGTTTAAGGAGGTGGACGTGGTTGTGGTGAGGGATAACGCCGAGGGGATGGCCCTTCAGCACGAGGGTTACCTCTGGGACGATAAGGGCGTCGATAAGAGGGTGATCACCACCTTCGGGGCCCAGCAGATCATTAATTTCGCCTTCAACTACGCTAAGAGGTGGGGGAGGAAGGAGATCACCTGCGTCGACCAGAGTAACTGGCTCTACAGCGACAAGCTCTTCAGGAGCACCTTTAACAGCGTCTCGGAGTGGCACCCGCAGATCAGGAGCAGGTTGATGAGCGTGGACGTGGCGTCCATGATGCAGGTGCAGGACCCCGGGAGCTTCGACGTCATCGTCACCCCGAGCCTCTACGGCGACATCCTCTCAGGGGTGATCATCGGGCAGATCGGTGGGGTCGGCGTGGCCCCGTCAGCGTGCATAGGGGACACCTTCGCCTTCTTCGAGCCCGTCCACGGGACCGCCTGGGACATCGCAGGGAAGGGCGTGGCCAACCCCATAGCCTCGATCCTCTCGGCCAAGCTCATGCTCGAGTGGCTGGGCTATGACAGGGAGGCTGAGGTCATCGACGCAGCCGTTGCCAGGGTCCTCTCAGAGGGTGAGGTGAGGACTTCTGATCTAGGCGGGTCTTCGAGCACACAGGAGGTCGGGGACGCCGTGGCGGCATACGTCATATCTGAGCCGCTGCCTCCGGTTCATGAGGAGCAGACTGTCGACGTAAGCTAACGGCACTTCGGGTTCTCTCTTCTGGTGGCCCCGTCGCCTCTTCGATGTTCTTCTTGAGGTCGGATGTTGGGCGGTGGTAGTTAGGGGTGCCTCTCCTTCACCGGCGGTTGCGGGTAGACGGGTTTTTAGGTTCATTCGTTTTTGAGGTTTTTTTCGGGGTTGATTTAGGTCTGTGTGTACAGCCTGGGTACCTGATGGCTTAGTGTCTGTGGGTGTCTCCTAGGGTCTCCTCTGCGGCTTTTGCGTGTGTCCTGTAGTCTTCGTGGGTGTAGGTTACGATGGTAATCTCCTCTATTGCGGTGTTCTCTTGGAGGTGTGTGGCCGTTGTCTTGATGGCTGTCCCGGCTGCCTTTTCCGCGGGGTATCCGTAGGCGCCGGTGCTTATTGCGGGGAAGGCTATGGTTCTGAGACCTCTCTCTGCGGCGAGTCTCAGGCTGTTCTCGTAGGCTCTTGCTAGTAGCTGGGGCTCGCCTTCTTTGCCTCCCCTCCAGATGGGTCCGACTGTGTGGATGATGTGGCGGGCCTTGAGGTTTCCGCCCGTTGTGATGACAGCCTCTCCTGTGGGCAGTCCTCGGGGGTATTGCCTCTCCCTTATCTCGGTGCACTCCCTGAGGATGGTGGGGCCTCCCTTCCTGTGTATTGCGCCGTCGACTCCTCCTCCGCCCATGAGACTTGGGTTGGCGGCGTTGACTATGGCGTCTGTATCCTGCTCGGTGATGTCGCCGATGACGATCCTAAGAGTCTTCCCGTTGATCCTGTACTCTATCATCCCAGAATTTGGGTGAGGGGCCGTAGTAATTACAGTTTTGGGCGTGTATGCCAAATGTTTTAGGCTTGTCGGGGTCTAATGAGAGGAGTGGTTTTCTGGGGTGCTCGGAGTTTGAGTTGCGATCGTGAAGGAGGTGCGTTCCCGAAGGTTCTGCCTATGCGCGAGCGGGCTGAGGTGGTGAATGGTGTTCTAGCTGAACGCCTGGAGGAGGTTCTTCCCGTCGCGATGCGGGAAGCTGGCCTCGACATGTGGCTGGTGGTCTGCCAGGAGGACGACCTAGACCCGGTTTTCAAGTCGATGATCCAGATGGACACGTGGTGCCCGATCCTGCAGATGCTGATCTTCTACGACAGGGGGCTGGAGGAGGGTGTTGAGAGGATAAACCTGTCGATGACCGACACGAGGGGGCTGTACGATAGGCCTTGGGTGGGGAGGAGGCACCACTCGGAGCAGTGGGAGATGCTGGGGAGGATCGTTGAGGAGAGGGACCCGGAGCGTATCGGCATAAACACGGGATCGGTGCAGTGGGCGGCGGGCGGGCTCACCCTGAACCTGTACAGGCAGATGGTTGAGGCCCTTCCCGAGAGGTATGCTGGGAGGCTGGAGTCTGCGGAGCCCTGTGTCACCCGGTGGTTCGCCACCCTGACGG
>SMTZ1_10006396_pt1 | contig 12625 bp, 6 predicted proteins | sample DeeMarSWOR136_30_FD_25667 | JGI IMG/M metagenome (IMG submission 25667) | reverse complement strand
AGACGCGCAAGGTTTAGGTCCTTGTGTCCCTCGGGACGTGGAGGTTCGACTCCTCTCGCTCGCAATACTTCATAAAAAAGACCAACGACAATTTTAATGTCAAAGATAGCCCTATTTCTACACTGCTCCGGTGAAAATCCGGTGAAAAAATGTGATGGGTTTTGATCCGGACGGTGATTTTAGCTATTTAAAGCAAGGAAAATAAACCATAAAACAACTGTATTCTTTAGTAAAAAACTTTACTAAGCCGTTGGAGGGGAAAAATAGAGATAAATCTTATAGAATTATTCTTGACAAACTGGGTAAAAGGGAATAGTTACATTTCATAATATAGGAGTTTTTTGGTGAAAGTTTTCGTGAGGATTTCTGTTTATAGATTCTAAGGGATTTTGTCTGTATCCTGAGAATAGGTAATTTTTATAGGAAATGGAGGACAAAAAGATGAGTAAAACGATAAATTCAAGACTAACGGGAAAAATCACTATATTGGTAGTTGTAGTCTTAGTAGGCTCAGTTTCTGCTTCTGGAAAAGTCATCTATGTGGATGTTAATGCTCCAGGGGCAGATGATGGAACAAGCTGGGAAAATGCTTATAACTACCTCCAGGATGCTTTAGCAGATGCAGGTTCGGCAGTTAAGCCGATTGAAATACGTGTAGCACAAGGTACTTATAAAACCGATAGTAATTCAACCGATCCTAATGTTTCCGGTAACAGAACAGCTACATTTCGGCTGATAAGCGGGATTGAAATTAAGGGTGGATACGCTGGAATCTCAATGGTGACGATGGACCAAGCTTCACAAATTATAGTGAGAATGCATACCATATAGTTACAGGGGACGGAAATGATCCAAATACTGTCCTTGACGGTTTTAGCATAACCGGCGGTAATGCCAATGGTAATGAACCTTATGATAGGGGAGCAGGGATATTCGCCGATGGTGTTTACTTGACTGTAAAAAACTGCAAATTTACATATAATACAGCCATAACGAACAGCGGAGCATTCGGAATATTTAATGGAGCAATTGTCAAGATTGACAGTTGTTTATTTGCTCACAACACTTCTGTCCGTGGAGGTTCCACTCAAATAATAAACGCTACCGCACATTTTAACAACTGTATCTTTAAGAACAACAGTGTCCTTCCAAATAATGGTAATCCCCGCCCTGGAGGTGCCATATATAATTATGGAGTGGTCCTTACGGTAAGTGATTGTATCTTCATTGCAAATTCATCTCCTTGGGGCGCCGCGATATATCATTACCCTTCTGGTGAATCACAACAAAGCCTATTAGTGACTAATTCAGTCTTCATTGGCAATATTGATATGAAACCTGCGTTTGGTTTATATTCGGCAGGCGCTGGTATCTATGTAGAGAGTGGCCACTACGCCGATGTCTTAAATTGTACTTTCACTGAAAATACAGCCCAATACGGAGCGGCAATATACGTATATAGAGGTTCAATGACATTGACAAATAGCATTCTTTGGAACGACCAAGCGTCAAGCTCAGGAAATGAGATTTACAATACAGGTAGTATAACCGTTTCTTACTGCGATGTAAAAGGTGGTTGGCCTGGCACGGGAAATATAAATGCAGATCCGTATTTTGTCGATGCCGCTGGTGGCGATTTGCGGCTGTCAGCTGTATCACCATGTATCGATAAGGGCATTAATGCGGTTGTACCATTAGGAATGACTACTGATTTTGACGGACATCCCAGGATTGTAGATGGCGATTGCAACGACACAGAAATTGTGGACATGGGAGCATACGAGTTCAATTACGCCTATATGGGTGACCTGGATTATAATTGCAGTGTAGATTTCTTTGACTTTTCCATCTTCGGAAAGGCTTGGATGACACAGCAAGGTGATTCCGGCTGGGACTGGACATGCGACTTAAGCGATCCGACCAACGATTATATTGATTGGCATGATGTCGCTATTATTTGTGATAATTGGTTAGCTCAGATCCCTTGATATCTCAATAGTGTGATAGAAATACAGGGCTGTAATCCCGAACTTACAGCCCTTTTTTCCTATTTTGTTTCCTTGACAAAAAACTTTACTACCCCCCCCTGCTCACACTCTGCCTTACATATCAATATAACGATGTTAAAAACCCAGAAAGTGGCTTATCCAGTAGGTTTAGGTCCTTGTGTCCCTCGGGACGTGGAGGTTCGACTCCTCTCGCTCGCAATTCTATATTGACAGGGACTTATGACAGTTTTGCCCGTCAAAGATGACCTTGTGTCTAAGCCCCTCCGGTGAAAAAATTGTCACACTTCAAATCCTGTCTCCTGTTTTAAGAAAAATCTGCAAACTTATTGTGCTAATCAAAAACAATAGGACTGATAGCATGGACGTAATCGCTTTGGCATTTGAAACGTCTGATGTGGTAAAGCTATATTATCTAAAAGCCCGTATGTTTTATTACAGCGTAATTATCTTCGACAGCAACTATCCCAATTCGGGGCCTTTTTCATGCTTTTTGGAATGAAATCCGTTAAAATCTCTAAAAAACCGGAAAAAATAAATTTTATTTAGAGCAGAAAGCCAGGCCGAATCGTGATGTATTATGAAAAATGTTGGCCCGGCATTAATTCAGTGAGACATAGGTGATAGAAGACAGACTACTTATATATAAATTTAAGCAAGGCAGCAGTTCTGCCCTGCAGCGAATCTATGAGAAGTATCGTGGTTATCTGTTAACGTTAGCGACAGCTCTTTTAAATGATGTTAATTCCGCAGAGGATGTTATACATGACTTTTTCGTCTCTTTTGCTCAATCTGGAGAGACTTTACGACTTAGGGGAAGTCTCAAGTGGTACCTGGCTACTTGTGTGGCCAATCTGGCGCGAGATAGAATACGAGCAGGTAAACGTCAAACTGTAAACTCAGGCTGTGTTGAGTCAATAAGTTCTGATGCAAAGACTCCCGAATCATCCGCGATATGCAACGAAGAATTACAGCTCCTGAACAGCGCATTGGATGAAATCCCGTATGAACAAAGAGAAGTAGTGGTCCTTCATGCCAGGGGCCAAATGAGATTCAGGGCGATTGCAAAGCTGCAGAGTGTATCAGTTAAAACCGTCCAGAGCAGGTACCGCTATGGACTTGACAAATTGCGTGTGATTTTAGATGGGCAGGTGTAAAAAAATGAAACACACAAAAAATATAGAAAAGATAATCCAGAAAATCAATGTCACTCCTGATGCCCGGATGGATCAGAAAATCTTGGATGATATCCTTCTGGCACAGGAAAAATCTAAAAAAACGCCCTCGGCGGATAAGTCACCTAATATCTGGAGAATTATAATCAAAAATAAAATGACAAAATTTGCTGCCGCGGCGGTGATAATTCTCGCGGCCCTCATTGGCATAAATCAATTTGTCGGGTCAATTGGTTTGACAAGTGTTGCCTGGGCAGACGTTGTTGAAAAGTTTCGGTCCATGACTTTCTATAATGCAGTGTTGTATATCAAAGAAAATGCAGCCTCTGAACCAAAGCAGATTGAACTATGGGTCAGCAGTGAACACAAGGCACGCTTAAGAGTTGACAGCCAGTTACTTTTTGCTGAAAACGGTAAAATCTCTGCCGGCTATAACTTCAAAGACAGGATACTCCTAAATGAAGCTCAATACGATGAAATGGGTGAAGCAATAATACAAAAGCTCTGCCTCCATCAAACACTCTCTTTGGATGATATTGTTAAGATGGTTCACAAGGGCGAGCTTATGGAAACCACCCCTCAAATAAATCCGGATGCGATGATCTCAAAGGATTTGCTGGTGTTTGACATCGATTCGAAGGTCAGTCCCGAATGGATGCGGATATGGACGCTTCGAGAAAGTAAACTTCCGGTTCGCCTTCGTATGTGGGACCCTCGGGATGGTGGATGTATGGATGTTATGTTTACTTACGAAAAACAGCAGCCTGCTGAATTCTTCGATTACGGAAAATATAAAGAATTACTTAAAGAATCCGGACATATCACCAGCAGGGGCCGCACCAATCTGGCTTACGCCTATCTGAAAGATCCCGGAGGCAGAGATTACGCCCCAAAAGACCTGTTTAATAAAAGTGGTTATCATATGCCCGTTGTGGAAAAGATTGGCATCACTGAATACGGTGCCGTATGGGTAGTTGCCTCAAAATCAAATAACCGCAGGCCGGATGGTTATACTTTTTGTGGGTTCTCAGCCATTGCCGACAATTTAAACAGATCTTATGGATCTGCAGGCGGCAGCCATCGAACAGCAGACGACATCTCTGTTCAGATCTTTGTGCCGGAGGATTATCCATTTGACCGGCGAATTCCCGATTCAATCACGCTGACCTGTGAGGTCGAAAATTGGCATCCCGATGAGCCGAAAGAAACCATCGGAACGGTTGAAATTAGTGAATGGGAACAGGAGACGCTCTGGCCACTAGACCGCATCACCAAAACACAAAACGACACTTTCTTAACAGTTGCATTCCGTCTTATCGACAAAAAAGATTACGACAAAGCTGAAAAAATTGTGAAGATGATAAAAGAGGCGCCGGATGCGGAGAAGTTTACACACAATCTAAACAAGCTTGAACTCCGGAAACTGATTCGCCAGGAGAAATTCGCCGAAGCTGATTATCTTTCAGAGCAAATGTGGCCTGTTGAGCTTAACATCTATATAAATCCAAAACATTCCAGCCCGGATGTTACCCGATTTTCCGATTATATCATCGCTATTGCCGCGAATGGCAGAGTTGACAGGGCCGCCGAGCTTTGGAGACAATTGAAAAAAACCGACCCTGATCTCTCAAGGTTTTCCAAAGGTGCACAACAACACATGATAAAGAAGATTAAGAGACAATTTACGGATATCTATTTTGTTAATGAATTATTTTCTATCTGCAAGCTTGACCTGGAACAGGTTAATAAGATTTTAGGTTTTGATGTATTACAAAATGAGGAGACGAAATGGCGTGTCCCTGAAAAGTATCGACAAATGAACGACCCTGACTTTATCGCCTGGAATAACCATTTAGAGCAGTTAGCCCGGCATTACAAGGCTAATCCGCTAAAACCCGGCAATATGGATTTTAGAAAAAGGCCAAAAGTTAAAAGTATATCGAGATTTATATTACCCGGATTAGATGACTATCGTGTCATGCCGGTAGCCGGTAATCTCCATGATTTTGCGAAATCTTATAAATATCCCGAATCATTAGGCAGGGTTAAATTTCAGGGTGAATTTGAAAATCCCCGGCTTTGTCATGAAGTAATTATACGTGGAAAAGTTCCAAGAGGTAAAACAAGCGAGTTTGTGTTATCTCAATTCGACCTGGAAGTGGTTGAGAGTGAGGATACATGTACAGTCTGGATCGCAGAGTACGATCAACGCAAATTAAAAGACTTTAGGCAGGTCCGCAGCCCGCTTCTTCGAGGACCAGCATCAACACCTGGAATGGTTTCATTTAAATCGAGCGGTGGCAGTTCCCTGAGATCGCTGTTTACGAGTTTGGCAATGCATCAGGATATCGTTGTTGAAAATGAGACCGGCATTGACGAATCAACGAAAATGAGCCTTGAGGCACCGAACTTTAAAACTGAAAAAGGCGCAAGGTTGGCGGAAGAATGGTACAGGGATAACTTTGGCATTACATTTAAAAAGGAGATGCGTCGTATGCCTGTTTGGATTGTCCGAAAAAAAATATAATATGCTTAAAAGCAAAGATAATTAACAACAAAAGGTCGGGCCATACCCGGCCTTTTTTATTGGCTTAACATTCAATTTCACAAAACAAACATTTCTATTTTCTGATTATTACATGACAGGAGCGTGGGGGTTCGACTCCTCTCGCTTGCAGTTACTTACCAACAAGGACTTACAGCAGCTTTTGACTCTTAAAACACTGCCTGTTTTTATGTCCTCCGGTGAAAATCAACTCCGAGCTCAGGCAGTTTTTGACTATTTCTGACTTGACTACCCTCACTGACGGTGTTAATAACACATATATTGCCTTGTCGAGTAGGTTTAGGTCCTTGTGTTCCTCGGGACATGGAGGTTCGACTCCTCTCGCTCGCAGTTGAATTTGAAAAGGCGCTATTCAATGATAACAAAAACAGGCTTTGACAATGAAAAATATCTAAAACAACAGACCGAAGCCATCCTTGAGCGTGTTAATAAGTTCGATAATAAGCTGTATCTCGAGTTTGGCGGCAAGCTCCTCTTTGATTATCACGCCGCACGCGTCCTGCCCGGCTTCGACCCGAACGTCAAAATGCGACTCCTGCAAAAAATAAGAGATAAAATAGATGTTATCCTCTGCATTTATGCCGGCGACATCGAAAGAAAAAAGCTGCGGGCTGACTTCGGTATTACCTATGATTCGGACGCCCTCAAAACAATCGATGACTTCAGGGAATGGGGTATCGACGTTAACGCCGTAGTCATTACACGCTACGATAACCAGCCTTCTGCCAGGGCCTTCAAGAATAAGCTTGAACGCAGGGGAATAAACGTTTACACGCACAATTCCACAAAGGGTTACCCTACCGATGTCGATACGATTGTAAGCGATCAAGGTTACGGTGCAAACGAACCGATAAACACAAAAAACCCAATCGTGATTGTGACCGGACCCGGACCCGGAAGCGGAAAGCTCGCCACTTGCCTCTGTAATTTATACCATGAATACAAAAATGGCAACGAGGCCGGTTTTGCAAAGTTCGAAACTTTTCCCATCTGGAACCTTCCCCTCAAACATAATGTAAACGTTGCATACGAGGCCGCGACCGTAGACCTAAAGGATGTGAACGCCATCGACTATCACCATCTCGAAGCGTATAATGAACAGGCGGTCAACTATAATCGGGACATTGAAGCCTTCCCCCTGCTGAAAAGAATCATTGAAAAAATCACGGGCAAGGAATCCTTCTACAAATCTCCGACTGATATGGGAGTAAACCGTGCCGGTTTCGGAATCGTCGACAACAAGGTCGTAGAGGAAGCCGCCTACCAGGAAATCATCAGGCGGTATTTCAGGTGTGCATGTGAATACGCAATGGGACTCGTCGAAAGAGAAATACTGGATAGATCCGAGCTCATAATGGAAAACGTTGGTGCTAAAGTCGAAGACAGACCCGTGGTATTACCCGCTCGACAGGCCGCCCGGAGAGCACAAGATCTTGGTAAAGGAAATGAGGGTATTTTCTGTGGCGCTGCTATCGAGTTGTCGGATGGTACAATTATCACCGGCGAGAATTCTCCGCTTATGCATGCCGCCTCCTGTCTTGTCATCAACGCCACGAAACATCTTGCCGGTTTGCCGGAAAAAATGCATCTTTTACCAAAGAACATTACCGATTCTGTGCGGTTCCTTAAAAAGGAAATCATGAATGGTAAAATGATTAGTCTTGACCTCGAAGAAACACTAATCGCCCTCAGCATCAGTGCCATATCGAATCCCGCAGCACAGATGGCCGTCGAGCACTTAAAGATACTCAAAGGCTGTGAAGTTCACATAACGCACATCCCCACGAAGGGTGACGAAGCCGGCTTAAGAAAACTCGGGGTCAACCTCACCTCAGACCCCGACTTTTCCTCGAAAAGCCTTTTCATTAGCTGAACGTCGTAATACCAGCACTTTATTGGGTACCATTCACTACAAGCATCATAATCCGCATATTTTCTTGAGCCATACCTGCATTAATAACAAAGGCTGTAAGCACTATGCTTACAGCCCTTTTATTTAGGAATTGGATTCGCAATAAAGCTATTTACCGGCCAGCCAGCCAGTTGTCGCAAAGTATGGCCAAGTCCAATTTACTCACTATACTGTCGCTGGTTTTGAAACTATGCAAATTTCCAAACTCATCTGAAAAACCCGCATCATCCACCCAGAAATAGGTCAGCGAATACGTTCCGGCCCCCCAGCGATGGCCCTGTGCCTCAATCTTGAAATGGAACGGAGGATTTGTTCTTTCCGCTGGCCATTTCTCGGTATAACGGTACCAGGTTTCGCCGTCTGCGCCGATCTCATTGGCATCCGGCCCCGCTCCGGAAGTCGTTTGCCCGCCCGTGCAACTATGCATATAGGCATCACCACTCCCGGAAATATCGCGCCAGATATTGCACTGGACCGACCGCGTGCATCCGTCGGCGTCACACATATACAGTACAAGCTGATGACCGAATCGCTCATTGTTGCCGTCCACAACGTTGTTTTCCGAGAAAACCCAGAAGCTTACATATTCGGGCAGTTCCATCGTTTCATTAGAGAACAGCATGGCATTTTCCATGTATTCACTTTCCGGGAATCTCGGGGGGAACAGTCTGTTGCCCTTGGCATAAAATTTGGCTGAATATTTTCCGGTCTTGCGATGATTAGTGTCGGGTTTGGCATAGCTGTTTATATCCGGATCATCTCCATCGGCCGTATTGCAATAAGTAAAATATACTGCACAGTTGTCTTTAGCGTCTTCTTCATAGAAGGTCCATCCCCTCGGCACCCAATTCAGTATTTCCGGACCGGTATAGGGATCGTCATAGAATTGTGTGAAGGTTCCACGTTCGAAACTGGGATTAAAAAACGGGATGACAATAATCGACCAATTATCGGCGAAGATGGCATAGTCAAACCAATCGATACGCCGGTTGCGTGGGTAGTAAACATCACACTGCCAGTTCCAGAACGAATCAAGAGGCTGGGTTAACCATGCATTAGCAAGTATGCGGAGATCGTTATAGTAGACGGCACAGTCACCGTCGAAGTCGCCAAGGTAAGCGTAAGAAAACTCATAAGCGCCCATATCTGCCATGACCGTGTCGTTACAGTCACCGTCTACGAACCTGTGATGTTCGTCGAGGTCCAATGGTGTTTGCTCCGCCGTGTTACCATCATTGTCGAGGTCGGCGCTGTCGAGAGGTACTGAGTTATTGTCGCCGGTGTCGATACAGGGCGAACAAGCCAGCAGCCTGAGGTTATCGTCCATTGTGCCGGCCATATTGTCGGGACCATTGGGATCCAAAAAATTCGGGTCTAAGTCGATGTTGCCGGCACCCCAGGTAACCGAGCACCCGGCGTCAACATGTATTGCGGCTTGACCTCCCTGAATGTCGCTATATGAGATAGTAAGATTAGAATGAGGAGCATACTGATCTGTGAGCGCGATCTGCGGACCGTAGCTGGCCGTATTAGACCAAAAGATACTGTTAGTCACCATTGGATTGCAGCGATGGATATACATCCCGCCGCCGTAGTTGCTGGCGGTGTTCCCGCTGAAGGTGCAATTTGCCAAGGTCAGGTCTCCGTAGAAGCCGCATAGGCCGCCGCCGTAATCAGCGGCCGAATTTCCACTAAACGTGCAGTTGACCAAAGTTAGACTCGCCCCGGAATTGACCATGCCGCCGCCATTCACATTCGCAGAGTTCCCGACGAACCTGCAGTTAGTCAGCCTCGGGTAGCCCGAGTTGCTGTATACTGCTCCCCCGTAGGCCGCCGAGTTGCCGACAAACGTGCAGTTGGTTAGTTTGGGACTGCCGTCGATAAAGATCGCCCCTCCCGAATTATCAGAATTCCCGGCGAAGGTGCAGTTAGTCATCGATGGGTTCGCGCCCTGGATCCTAATTGCTCCGCCGTAGGTGCTGTAACCGTTAATTATGGTCAAACCGTCTATTATCGATGTGGGCCCCTCACTGGTGTGAAAGTAGAAGGCACGTCCGCTGCCCTGGCAGTCGATGACTGTCGCGGCAACTACAGCGGATTCATAGGGATCGCTGCTTCGGACCGTGATGGCCTTACCACCGAAGTCAATATCACGGTTACCCACACCGGTGTAAGTTCCCGTCAGTACGACCACAGTACCTTCGGCATAGACAGCGTTGAACGCCTCCTGGATAGCATCAAAGGGGTGGCCGGCACTTCCGTCTTCGTTGGGATCGCTGAATGTCGGGTCGCCTGCGCAGGGATCACCGGGAGCATCATCATCCACATATAAAGTTAGGACTTCCACAAAATCAATCCCCCACAAGTTTCCTGAGTTGGGGACAAAATCCTGAGAGAAACCCGTCTTTACATTCTGGCTGTTGAAATTGTATCCAATCTCGTTAGCACTTACAGTAAATGGGGTGTTTGATGGTAACTTGGCGAGGGCGTAGATGCCGTTGCTGTCGGTTATTGCGCTGTATGGACCACTAGCGCCCTGTGCGGTCACCGTTGCCCCGCCGATAGGATTACCATTTCTATCGGTGATCCGGCCGCTGATTATCTCACCCGTGCCAGAGACAAAGACGTTATATACACATCCAAAAACAATAGTGTAGCCCGGCGGCATATCGGCACAAAAGTGGTACCACGCATCTTGCGTTCCCGCCCAGCCCATATTAAGATGGTGGTACAGTGTTGAAAAATTATACCCGTATCCGTCGGCCACTACAGCATGACCAAAATCATCGTATGGGCCCCCGGCTATGCCGATGATGACAGGGTGTTCATAATCGAGATTAGGATTAACCATTCCGTTTAAACCCGGGCCGCTGATGTCCATTCCACTACTATATCCATAAATGGCGTTCGAGTACTGGAAAGTCAACACCAGCGCAAAGCCTGCTTTGTACAACGAGGCACTTGATCCGGAAGAAGAGTAGTTCATGTTGACGGAGACACTCGCATCATAGCAAAGTGCCCCAATGGCCTGCCGCTTTTGTTCAATTGTACTGCAATTGGGCTCAAGCTCCATCTGGCCCCAGTTATATGGGCTACCTTTGCCGTCACTGCCTCGGGTCCATGCATCATTCCCATCGTTATTGGTCCAAGTTCTAAAACTGCGTTTGCCTATAGCTGTGGAAGGATGCTCATGGTAACGCATTAACTGGGCCATTGCAGTGGCGACACAACCACAGGGATAGTTGCAGGGGTCACCGTAAGGATGTGGACTGTTAGGAGAGCTGATAATCAGATAGTCGCAGGGATCCCAGGGATCGCTGAGGGGCGTGTAATAATTGTAACAGGCAAGGGCACAAGGGTCCGGCACAGGGGCACAACATGTTGTCTGTGCCCATTTACTTTGCACCAGTGGTGCCACGCGAACGTCCGAGATAGAAGGAAGTCCCATTGCGACAGGTCTATCGGCCAGGCTTTCTAACTGCTGCCACTTAGCCTGGGCCTTAAGTGCCGTTTCCATTGCGGTTGTGCCCTCAATTCCTTGGGTGTCCCGAACTGCCGCAATCCGCCCGTTGAGGTCGTTCGTTACTAACGCCCCCAGAGGATTGTCAAGTGAGGGATCATAGGTACCATCATCTGCAAAACCAACAATCGGATCAATCAAGTCGTCTGCTGGCAAAATCACAAATCCGGAGGGCTTCAAATAGACGATATAATAGATCTCCTGACCATAGTCATCAGTGAAGGTCTCTATTCTCGCGATTTGCTGGCCAAGGACTGCGCCGAGCGGCCGAGCATCGGCTCTCAGCCATCCTTTCACTACACTTTCAGCCTGTCTTGCTGTTGTAGGCTGTGCCAGCAGGTTGCTGCAGCACAATTGCAATAGTACTAAAGCGGCCGCGCAAATGACTCGTCTTAATTTCATTTTTTCCTCCTTTCTCCTGTACTTTTTACACAACAAAATTATGTTAATTGTCTGAAACACTGTCATATTTAGATAGACTATCAAACAATCGGATTTGTTGCTAAGGTGCTTGGTGAGATACAAGGGGGTCTTTATCTGCACCCTAATATTAAATCGACATTAAAAATATTGTTTCTTATTGGGAGAGAAATGTCAAGATATTATAGGGCTATTCTAAAAAAAATAAAAGAATAGAGGATTATGGTGCAGGTGTTTTCGAACGTATATCGTAGGCAAACAGGAAATCTCCATGCCTGATATAAAGCCTTCCGCCGCAGACGACAGGATGCGCATAAGCTTCGCCTTCACCGCCCTTCGGCAATTCGAACCGGCTGACAACCTCCATTCGCTTTGGATTAGGCTTAACCAGCCCCACCTCGCCAATATCGCTCATAACGTACAGCAGCCCGTCTGCAAAGGTCAGCGATGCCGAGCGTTCCCCGTAAAGCTCACGGGCCGTCCACATCGTCTTTCCCGTCTCCATATCCAGGCACGCCCAGTGTCTCCACCGGTGGTCCCCGTCGGCCTGCCCGTACAGGTATCCTTCAACAATCATTACCCCGCCGTGTTCGTTGTCCAGTTCGTTCGTCCGCCAGACCTCCTTCACGGAACAATCATCACCCTCAACATTCAACTTCAGCTTCGTTGCCCCGCGGTTCCACGTCCCGAAAAGATATATATGTCCCTCGTGGTAAATCGGCATATCGCAATTGGCATCGAAACGCACTTTTTGAGGATATTGCCAAAGGAGCCTGCCAGTATCTGCCGCAACGCCGATAGCCGATTCGGCCATCAGCATAACAATCTGTCGTAGTCCTTTATAATCAACAAGTATGGTTGATGCGTATCCCGGCTTGTCCCCAACACCCGTACATGTCCATCGCGTCTCTCCCGTATCCTTATCCAGAGCCACCATGCTTACCTCTTTACCCCCGGGACAGCATATCACATTATTGCCGTCAACCAGCGGCGACTCACTTATCCCCCACGATATCATACGCCCAC
>SMTZ1_10005613_pt1 | contig 12627 bp, 13 predicted proteins | sample DeeMarSWOR136_30_FD_25667 | JGI IMG/M metagenome (IMG submission 25667) | reverse complement strand
TGCCAGTGATTTCAAGACCTGCTCTGCTTTTTCCAGATCATCGGTCTTGAGTACCACCATCGCCTTATCACCCGTGGCCTGCTCAATGTAAGCGTAGAAGTATTTCAGATTGATCCCGGCCTCCGCTAGTGGCTTGGCTACGCTGTTCAGCAGGCCGCCGGGCACATCGGGTATCTCAGCGCTGAGTATCCAGTCCATCCTGGTAGTAAAGCCAGCTTGCCGCAGGGCTTCCAGCCCCTCATCCGGATTGTCGAGTATCATACGCACTATGCCAAACTCGGCACTTTCGCTTATCGACAGTGCACGTATGCTAATCCCCTTTTTCTCCAGCACTTCAAGGATAGATACCAGCCGACCAGGCTGGTTCTCCACAAAGACGGAAATTTGCTGTATTCTCACAGCAGGTTCCTCCCTTAGCCGTCATATTGTTGGTGTCGAAGTATTATAGCTCGCTTCTGTCTACCACCCTCTTGGCTTTGCCTTCAGTGCGTGCTATGGTCTTGGGCTCCACGAGTTTGATACGGGCTGAGATACCCAGTACGCTGTCCATTTCAGATCGGAGTCTCTTTTCCAGGTTTTCCATCTTCTGCATCTCGTCGGAGAACACGTCCTCAGAGACCTCGACCCATATCTCCAGTTCGTCGGTCTTAAATGCGTGTTGCCTGTCCACCACTATCAGGTAGTGCGGTTCTACACCTTCGACATCGAGAAGCACGCTCTCTATCTGTGAGGGGAAAACATTTACCCCTCGAACGATCAACATGTCGTCACTGCGGCCAGTAACGCGGGACATTCTCACCAGCGTTCGTCCACACTCGCAGGGCTCGGGATTGAGACTGATGATATCCCTGGTGCGGAATCGGATAACCGGTTGAGCTTCCTTGGTAAGAGTTGTTATTACCAGCTCTCCTTCTTCTCCATAGGGCAAATGTTCGCCAGTCTGAGGATCGATGATCTCAACCATGAAATGGTCTTCCGCAATATGCATTCCACACTTATGCGGGCATTCTACTGAGACTCCGGGCCCAATGATCTCGGTTAGCCCATAGATATTGATGGCCAAAATGCCTAGCCTTTCCTCGATATCATCCCTCATCTGGTCTGACCAGGGCTCAGCGCCGAGCATGCCTAAGCGGAGCTTGGTATCACGCAGGTCGACACCCATGTCTTTGGCAGTTTCGTCCAAGATCAGTGCATAAGAGGGGGTGCATGTGATAACAGTAGCTCCCAGGTCTTGCAAGAGGAGAATCTGCCGCTTGGTGTTTCCACCGCTGGTGGGAATGACGGACGCGCCAAGGCGCTCAGCACCGTAGTGAAAACCGAGCCCACCAGTAAATAGACCGTAGCCGTAGGCATTCTGCAGCACATCGTCCTTGGTTACACCAGCGCTGGCGAGCATGCGAGCCATTATCTCTGACCACGTATCGATGTCGCCCTGCGTATACGGCGCAATTGTCGGCTTGCCCGTTGTGCCGCTGGAAGAATGGATCCGTACAACCTGCTGCATGGGAACGGCCATCAATCCGTAGGGGTAGTTATCTCGAAAGTCTACTTTTGTGGTAAATGGCAGTTTCGTTATATCAGCAGGGGTTCGAATGTCATCGGGGGATACTTCTCTTTCTTTGAAGACCCGGTGGTAGAAAGGCACCTTCTCATAGACCTCTCTGACCTTGGCCTGTAGGCGCTCAAGTTGAAGCTTCTCCAATTCCTTGCGCGGCATTTTCTCATGTTCAGGGTCGCGAATCATTCTCTGATCCCCTTTGCTGGCATCATTGTTTTGGCCTCGTCTGCTCCCTTAATGAAAGCTTTAAGGCTGGATTCCATGAACTTGGGCGGTAATCTACGGCGGATAGTGTCCGTCCAGGCTTCGGGTTTTAGGTCGAGGAACGCGGACAGGAACCCCAGCAGCACCATATTGACTGCTCTGGGATTGCCTACTTCGTGGCTGATTCTGGTGGCTGGGATCAGGTATATCTGATTGGTATATTGAGCAAAGATCCCTCTGATTTCATCCCAGCTTGGGTAAGGAATTTTGCCATCAATCGCTGATATCGGGATGACAACTATGTCAGCGACGATAGCTACTCCGTCTGGCTTCAAATGCGATGCCCAGCGCGCGGCCTCCAGTTGTTCGAAGCCGAGTAAGAAATCGCCTTCGCCTTTCTTAACCATTGGGGAGAAGACGTGCTTTCCCCAGCGGACATGGCTCACTACGCTCCCACCTCGCTGCGCCATGCCCAGAGAATCCGACTTTTTCACGTCGTACCCGTTGTTCATGCCAATTTCGGCCATGCCGTCGCTAGCCAGGATGACGCCATGGCCGCCAACACCTACCATCAGTACGTTGACATCCTTCATCTCTTGCTCTCCAAAATTGCCTCTTGAGGGCAAACCTGGGCGCAAACACCACAGCCCTCGCACATGCTAGCGTCTATCTGAGCCATATCCTCCGAGATGGATATGGCAGGACAACCGACATCCAGGCATTCATAGCAGCCAGTGCACTCCTCGGTATCTACCTCAAAGGGAGTTCCTTTCGGTTTGACATACAGAGGGCAAGGACCTCTCGCGATCACAACCGAAGGGCCGTCGGTTTCCAGGGATCGTCTTATCGTGGACTCAATAGCATCCAAATCGAAGGCATCTACCACGTTGACATCTTTGACACCGATCCCTCGCACTAGCAGCTCCAATTCTACTGCTTGGGTTTCTGTCTCTCTCGCTGAGATACCTGTCCCGGGATGCCCCTGGTGCCCAGTCATCGCGGTGGTTCCATTGTCCAGTATGATGACGGTGGTATTGCCCTGATTATACACCACATCAATTAGTCCGGTTATGCCAGAATGCATAAAAGTAGAGTCACCCAGTACGGCCACGACCTTATTGGGGACTCCCGCTTTTTCCAGCCCCAGTGCCTGCCCTATGCTAGCTCCCATACAAGCGCAGGTATCCAAAGCTGAGAGAGGGGGGTATACGCCCAAAGTGTAGCACCCTATATCACTGGTAACTATAAGTTCGCCTTTCTTCAGTTCTTTTGTGGAACTGGGAGTACGAAAGCCGATTTTTCTCAGAACAAACTCGGTGGCAACATGGGGACAGCCGGCACAGAGTTGCGGCCGTCGTGGTACTAGTTGCGGTGCGGGCGATTCGGGTTGAGGTGATGGCTTCGCTGCGGCTGGCAGTATGCCTGTCTGTATAGCACCCTGTTCAACTATCTCAAGATTAAGCTCGCCAATTATGGGGATGAACTCCTTGCCTGTAACAGAAATACCCAGGCAGCGTATCTCTTCTTCGAGAAAGGGATCCAGCTCCTCAATTACAACTACTCTCTCCACTTCCTGGGCGAATCGGCGTATCAGGTTTGCGGGAATGGGGTAAGTGGTTACCAGCTTGAGGAATGAGGCGTCTTTGAAAACCTCTCGGGCGTATTGGTATGCTATGCCGCTGGATACTACGCCGAGTTTTCGGTCAGCCAGCAGCATCTCGTTCAGGGGAAAGTCCTCCACGTAAGTGCGCAGCTTTACAATGCGTTCCTCCATTGAATGGCGTCTGACGCGGGCATTTGACGGGACCATCACATATTTGGCGGGAGAGCGGGTGAAACCAGGCTGCCTCAAATCAGCTTTCCGCTCCTTATTTACATCCACCACTGTCTTGCAGTGAGATATGCGAGTGGTGGAGCGCAAAAGCACCGGTGTGTCGAATTCCTCGCTGATGCTGAAAGCCCAATCCATCAAGTCATAGGCTTCCTGGCTATCGGTGGGTTCAAGCACGGGCACTTTGGCGAGTTTGGCGAAGTGACGGTTATCCTGCTCACCCTGCGAACTATGCTCTCCGGGGTCATCGCAGGAGACTACTACTAGTCCCCCTATTATGCCTGTGGTTGAAGCTGCGAAGAAGGGGTCAGCAGCCACATTTAGCCCCACATGTTTCATCGAGACGAGGGCTCTGGCACCACCGTAGGCTGCTCCCATCCCGACTTCCAGGGCCACCTTTTCGTTGGTCGACCACTCGGCGTATACTCCGTCCATGCGAGCAATGTTTTGCAGTATCTCGGTGCTCGGCGTTCCAGGATAGGCAGTTGCTACAGCTACACCGGCATGATATGCTCCCAGTGCTATGGCTTCATTGCCTGACAGTAGCTGTTTCATCTTGTATTATGCCTCTCTGCCATTTTACCACGGTAATGGCAGCTTAGGCTACTGCTTTGCCTAAATACGCCTGCCTCACCCTATCGTCGCCCATAAGCTCCTTGGCGGTACCCTCGATGGTAATCCGTCCCCTTTCCATTACATAGCCTCTGTCAGCGATCTTAAGGGCAGCAGTAGCATCCTGCTCGACAAGGAGTACGGTAAGCCCCTCATCTCTCAGTCTGGTCAAAAGCTTCAGGATTTCCCTCACTAACGTAGGTGCCAATCCGAGGGAAGGCTCATCCAGTAGGAGCATCCGGGGAGAGGACATTAGCGCCCGGCCGATAGCTAACATCTGTTGCTCCCCACCACTTAGGCTGCCTGCTTGCTGGTTGTGACGTTCTCTGAGTATGGGGAAAAGCCTGAACACCATTTCCAGATTGGACTGAATCGAGGGACGACGCAAGAACCAACCAATGTACCCTAGGGTGCTCAGCGGGTTCTGGGCACACAGGGAGTAGCTGCCCAAGGTCAGGTTATCCCTCACCGACATAGCTCCGAAGATTTGCCTTCCTTCGGGAACATAGCCTATGCCGAGCCTCACTGTTTTGTGAGAGGGGAGTCCGGAAATCTTGCGGTCGTCCAGCCAGATGCCACCGCTCTTCAGGGGCACCACTCCTGATATGGCGTTCAGCAGGGTGGTCTTGCCGGCCCCGTTGGCCCCGATGAGGGTTACGATCTCACCATCGTTCACTACCAGAGAGACCTCTCGGAGTGATGTGGCCCGGCCATAGGCCGCAGATGCCTTTTCAATCCTCAACATTATTCCACTTCCTCACCAAGGTAAGCAGAGATGACTCTCTGGTCCTTCTGAATTTGAGCAGCGGTATCCTCGGCTATCTTTTGCCCGCTGTCCAGGACGATAACCCATTCGGCAAGGCCCATAACCAGCGGCATGTCATGCTCTACCAGCAGGACGGTAGTTCCAATTTCTTGAATGCGGCGGATGAGATCGCTCAGCTCCCGCTTCTCTAGGATGTTCAGCCCAGATCCAGGCTCATCGAGCAGGAGAAGCTGGGGCTCGGTGGCCATGGCTCGGGCTATAGCCAGCAGTTTCTGTTGCCCCAGCGGCAGGCTAAGGGCATTCTGTTCGGCGTACGCTCCCAACCCCACCAGGTTGAGGTATTTCATCGCGTTGAGGGAGATGGACTCCTCCTCACGGTGCGCCTTGGGCAGGCGAAGGGCGGCCTCCAGGAAGCCGTAGCGGCTGCGGGGATGCCGGCCCGACATCACATTCTCCAGGACGGTCATGTTGCCGAAGAGAAGGATATTCTGAAAGGTGCGTACGATGCCTAGCGCGGCCCTTTTGTAAGCCGGAGTATTATTAAGGGGCTTTCCTCGAAAGCGTATCTCGCCGCTGCTCGCTGGGTAGACCCCTGTGATAAGGTTGAAGAGCGTAGTCTTGCCAGCGCCGTTGGGGCCGATGATAGCGCTGATTTTGCCCTCCTCTATAGCGAGGTCTACCTTATCCAGGGCTACCAGGCCCCCAAAGGCCTTGCTCAGACCCCTAGTCTCCAATATGGGTTCGCTCAAGCCTCAGCTCCTCTACGTTGATACCGGAGTCGCAACTGCTGGAAAAGGTTCTTCAGTCCAACAAACAAGCCTTGCGGCAGAAAAATCATTACCAACATCAGTATGGCTCCATAGGCAACAATATCCCACTCACCGAAGGTGAGGAGCAGCTCGTCACTCAGTATGCGGGTGCTGGCGGCCCCAAAGATAGCGCCCCAGACACTGGCCAGCCCTCCTATCACTGCCATCACTACCACTTTGACAGAGGCGATGAAGTCGAAGGAACTGGGGCTGACATGAGTCATGTGGTGGGCGAAGAGACTGCCAGCCAGGGAGGCATAGACGGCGCTCAATACGAGGATCTTTACCTTGAACTGGTCTACATTGACGCCTATCGACTCGGCGGCAGCCTCACTGCCATGAATAGCTCTCAGCGCTCTGCCTGCCCTCGATCTGACGATGTTCTGTGAGACGAGCAGGACGGCCAGACAGAAGAACCAGACCAGAAAGTACCGTTTGAAGGCGGTGTCAAAAGCAAAACCGCCCACAGACAGGTAGGGAATGCCTGACATGCCATCTGGGCCGCCGGTGAACTGGCCCAGTTGATTGAACAGTATGTACATGATAATGCCCAGGCCAAGTGTAGCCATGGCCAGATAGTTGCCTTTAAGCCTAAAAATGGGATAGCCGATGACATAGGCGAAGGCGCCGGTGGCTGTGGCTGCTATTGCCATTGCCAGCCAGGGGTCAACACCGTATGTCTTGCTCAAGATAGCGGAGATATAGGCACCTGTGCCGTAGAAGGCGGCCTGTCCCAGGGATACCTGCCCTGTATAGCCCAATAGGAGGCACAGGCCTACCGTGACCATGGTGTGAATGCCGATGAAGATCATAAGGGAAGTGTACTGACCCAGGAACCAATCAAAGGGTATCAATATCAAGAAGACCAGTAGCGGCGTAGCGACAAGGTAAGGCCATTTACTCTTCGCCCTCGCTATCATCAGCTTATACTCTCCTCCGCTGCCAGCCTGCCTGACCGAATAAGTAGTATCAACAGCAGGACTATTATACCGATGGCATCCTTATAGGAAGAGGTGAACGGGCCCCAGTCTACTCCCACCGCCAGGTTCTCGACGATTCCCAGGGTAAAGCCGCCGATAACTGCTGCGACCTGGCTCTTGAACCCGCCGATGGATGCTGCCACAAAGCCTTTTAGCCCGAGCATGAGCCCTGCTTGGTAGGATGTGAAAGTTAGGGGGGCCGTGACTACCCCCCCAATAGCACCCACAGCTGCAGCTAGGGCAAAGGCAATTAGCGCCATAGTTCTGGCGTTGATACCCACCAGGCCGGCAGCTACCGGGCTTATAGCACATGCCTTCAAGGCCTTACCCACCATGGTATGGGAGAAAAAGAGATACAGCATAATCGTCACCAGGATAGTGGTGCCGATTATCCACAGGGCCTGAGGATGAATATAGGCTCCGAGGAATGCTATGGATTCTTGGCCTGTGAAATAGGGAGGGCGTTCGTTGTCCACTCCCCAGAGCTCCCCGACTATGCCCCGAATGAAGATGGCGGCTCCGATAGTGATGATGATGAGGCTTACAACCGAAGCCCTCCTGGCGGGACGGATGGCCAGCGTGTATAGAAATGCGCCAATCGCTGTGGAGATGAGTATCGAAAGGGGGATGGAGCAGTACATTGGAATCCCGACGGAGTCGAGGAGTATGAAGGAGATCATGCCCCCTAGCATGACGAACTCGCCCTGCGCGAAGTTAATGATCTTGGTTACGGCATAGATGATGGTAAAACCCAGGGCCACCAAGGCGTAGATGCTGCCCTGGTAAAGACCGGTTACGAGATACTGAACGAACTGGTCCGCTGACATGCATCAGACCTCCTGGCCGTTTGACCAGAGAATAAGGGGGAAAGGTACACTTTCCCCCTTATTCGAAATCCAGAGCCCATCAGACAGGTTTGGACTCTACTTGAGCCAGGTCCACTCCTCGTCGACGATCTCAATCATGGCAAGAGAGCCCGGAGCCATTCCCAGGTGGTCTGTAGGAGACATAGTGAAAACGCCACCGGTGCCGGGCCAATTCTTAACGTCGTTCTCTAGACCATCCCTGACCGCAGCCCTGGCATCGGCGAGGGATAGTCCCTCCTCCATTCCCTCTAGTGCAATAACCACCATGCTGAGGGCATCGTAGGCATGTCCGCCAAAGGTATTGATAGTGCCTTCCCCGTACAAGGCCTCGAAGTCCGCCTTATAGGTCGTCAGGACTTCCTTTTGAGGGTCTGTGGCTGGAACGTCGTCGATGATTAGCAGCTTGCCTGCCGGGAAGATAACTCCGTTGGCGGCGGTTCCTGCCTGTTCAATAAAGTCCATGTTGGCGATGCCGTGGCTGCAAAACAGGGGGGTGTCCATCTTCAGTGTTTGCATGTCCAGGGCGACGACGGCGGATTCTTTGTCGGTGGCCCAACAGATTACCACTTCAGCATCAGTACCCTTGATATGGGTAAGCTGAGACTGCATGGTGGTATCACCGCTGGTGAATGTCTGGTCATCCACAATAGTAAGTCCGTAGTCAGCAGCATCAGCAACGAGGATATCCCTACCCGCAGCCCCAAATCCGGAGGTGTCGGTTATGAGGGCGATATCCGTGAAGCCCTGCTCTTCAAGATATATGTAGATTTCGGTGACGGCCTCCTTGTCGGTCTGGGGAGTCTTGAATATCCAATACCGCTCCTCTACAGGTTGCACAATCCCGATGTTGGCCGCGCAGGAAACCAGCGGTGTTTTTGCTGTGGTAACCGTATCGAGGATTGCCAGACTTGCCCCGCTGGTACTGGGCCCGATGATAGCCAGCACCTTGTCCTGCTCGATAAGCCTGTTCACCATCGTGGCGCACTTTTCTGAACTGGTCTCAGTATTGTAGATAATGACCTCCAGAGGACGTCCATTGATACCGCCTGCGTCGTTGATCTGGTCTACCATCATCTTTACTGTCTGCTCTTCAGGAACGCCCAGGTTTGAGGCGGGGCCGGTAAGCGCAAACACGGCGCCTACCTTGTAAGTTTCCTCCTCTTCCCCACCGCAGCCTATACACCCGACGGCGATCAAGGCTACCACCAGGGTGAGGGCTACCAAGTACTTGATGTAGTTTTGCATTTAGCTTTCCTCCCGTATTTATTTGCGCAAACTGTAGCATATAATACCATAGTCTGCTATGCCTTTTCAAGCTGTGTCGGCTTCAGCGGCTACTGGGGAGACATTATACCGTATGAAATCAACTATCGCAATAGTCTGTGCTCACTCGCATGGAATATTGACACAAACTCTCTTTCACTATCTCAGGGTAGCATTTTTTCCTTGTAAAACTCCTTGGCATGAGCCCTTTGCGTTCTTCAAGAGGTCTGGGGTTTGCGATGGGTTGACGGGACATGGGCGTAGGAATATCATTGTTGTGGAAAGGGCGTAGTATTCCTTTTTTTGGCCTGTTTGAGGGCCGGGTTCTTGGTGCAGGCTGGGATCACCTCGAAACAGGGGATTCGGAGGATGGGAACGGTGAAAGTAGGTGTAGTCTCTGACAGCCACGTATCAAAGATTGACCAACTGCCATCAAAACTGGTAGACGGCTTGAAAGAAGTGGACCTGATAGTCCATCTTGGAGATTACACAGGCAAGGAGTTGCTGGATAGCCTCAGGGGGTTGGGCGATTTTCGAGGTGTCTTTGGTAACATGGATCCCTCGGCTCTTAGGTCGGAGTTGCCGGAGAAAGAGGTGATTGAGGCAAACGGGAAAAGGCTGGGCCTTATTCACGGTTGGGGAGCTCCGTGGGGGATACATAAGAAGATCAAGGACCGCTTTAAGGGGGTGGATGCCGTTCTTTATGGGCACACTCACATAGCTAAGATTGAGACGGTTGGGGGAATATTGTTTTTCAACCCTGGTAGTGCCACGGGCAGGTTTCCAGCGCTTCGCAAAACCTATGGGATTCTCGTTATCGAGGAATCACTTCAGGGGGAAATCATCACGATCGAGTAGCTTGGGTACGTGATTCGTTTTGTTTATAATAATTGAGTGGGGAGAAAAAGCAAGAATGAAGGGGGTGAGGAGGCGTGCCGGTCTATGAATACGAGTGCACAAAGTGTGGCCAGAGGTTTGAGCTCCGGCGGGGCATGGCCGACAGGGATGATGAGATAAGGTGTCCTAGGTGTGGAACTGAGAGCCCGCGGCGAGTTTTTTCCGTATTTGCCACAGGGTCTTCGAGCGGGGGCTGTGCTCCAGGCGGCTCTACCTGAGGCGTGAGCTCGTGAGGCAGGTTGCCTCACCTAATATCTGCGTCAAGTGACACAGTTGTCAAAGGAGAAGGTTTTTCTACCTTGGGGGAAAGGGGGTACTAGCGAGGGGATTCTATTGCTCCCCAAGGAAGCCGTAAATGACGACGACCGTTTATCTAGTCCGTCACGGGCAAATCACATCGAATGCCACTGGTTTCTACAGTGGCTGGTCTGATGAAGACCTTAGTGATTTAGGCTATATGCAGGTGCGTATGTTGTCTTCCAGGATGGCTGGTTTGGCCATTGGCTCGGTGTACACAAGTCCCCTGCGGAGAGCTTACACTACTGCCAAGATTCTTGCTGAACCTCACAGCCTCAAGGTGAATGTCCTGGACGACTTGATTGAGATTCAGCTTGGTGACTGGCAAGGACAGCATGAGGACGAAATCAGGAAAAGGTGGCCGGAACTGTGGGAGCAGTCGCAGACCGATCCATCAGAGCTCACTGTGCCCAATGGTGAAAGCTTCAGGCAGGTAGCGGTGAGGGCTGTTGGGGCGTTTGAGAAAGTATTAGCTGCCAGCCGGGGCGGTCAAACGGTGATTGTGACCCATGATGTTGTTATCAGGACATTGGTAGCGCACGTTCTTGGAGTGCCCAATAGCATTTATCGCAGGCTCGAGATCGGTAACGCCTCCTTAAGTACAGTTAGAGTTGCCGATGGTAACAAACAACTTCTCACTCTCAACGAGATTTCTCATCTTGAGGGGTTGCCAGTTCCTTGAAGCGCCACAGGTTTCCAGGCTGACCAGGCTTTACTCCTCAGACTCTTCTAAGCTAACTCCTCCAATATTTCCGGGGAGCAATTCAGGTGGGTTAGTAGTAAAAAAGTTCTGTCATGCTATTGACATTTCATCCAGGAATGGTTTATCCTTGCCAATCAAAAAGGAGGGAGTGTCATGCAAGCCTATTGTGTGAAATGCCGTGCTAAGCGGGAGATGAGGGATGCCAGGGCGATAACCATGAAAAACAAGAAACCGGCGACACAGGGCATTTGCCCGGTATGTGGCACCAAGATGTTCCGAATAGGGAAGAGTTAAAGCTGTCACATAGGTATCGGGATTATTTCTAAAGAAGAAGCTGGGTGTCTTCAATAGATACCTAGCTTTCTTGTTGGGGATGACAATTTCTGGTTGCAGTAAGGAATAAGAGCGAGTCATGAGTTTGGCCGAACAGCTAGCCTGTCGGCGGTTCCTCAAGCGGCGTGGCTTTCGGGGGAGCTACTTTCCCGGTGGCCTGCATACTGACCTGATTGAATGGAAATCAAGCCATCGCGTATCGCTATGAACACAGCATGGGCTCTGTAATTGGCGTTTATCTTGCGAAGTATGGCACTCACATGATTCTTAATTGGTTGATCGCTGATGCTGAGGAGGTTGGCGATTTGCTTGTTTGAATTACCCTCGGCTATAAGTGTCAGAACCTGCAACTCCTTACTGGTGAAGGGGGTGGTTATGTCTTTCATGGTTCTTCCCATCGATGATATCTCTTGGAATTGCCTCAGTACGCGGTCGGCGACCTTGGGTCTGCTGTTCACACTATCATTTATGGGATACTCCCCATTGGAGGCTCGTTTTATCGTCTCGATGAAATCTTTCGCAGTGCAGTGCCTACTCCTCAGGTAAGCCACCGCCCCAGTCTTGATAACTTCGAATAGTTCAGCATCATTGTCATAAGGATTGGCGCTTAGCATCACAACCCTGGTTCCTGGGAAATGACGGATGATCTTTCTACCCAGCTCAAGCCCGCTGAGGGAGGGGTAGTCGACATCTAGCAGCACGACATCGGGCGAGTTCTCTGCAATTTGTGTCATTGCTTCCTCACCTTCTTTGCCTGGATCACACTCCATGACCCCCAGTATATCCAGGCTATCTTGCTCGGACAATGTCTGCCGTAGCCCGGATCTGGAAAACGGGTTGCTGTCAACTATCATTGCAACTATTCTACGCATGGCTTACTCGCGAAAGTGTAAGTGAGGCCATACTCAGCGCCATGTGGTCGCCAATAGTAATCCCCTCGCTCCTAAGTGTCAAGCATCTGTACTCGTTCTGGTCTTCACCGCAAGAGGCCTGAGGTCGTATCTGATCATGTGCAATTGTACGCGCATAGGATTAAGACTGATTAAGTATGTATTAAGCAGAGATTACGAAGAGCTTACAAGTATATTACAATTCAGGTTTAAAGGCTCACGGCCCCCGATATTAGGGCAGTCGTGCCAGCACATGCAAAAGGACAAAGTAAGATGACGAAAGTATGATGAATTGAGGCTACGTAAGTATAGTTTTTAGCTCATTGGAAAAGTACGCAAGTGGGATTGTTTCCCTACTTTTGCCCGACTACGATATGCATGAGAAACTTGTGGTAATAGGGAGATCAAAGTGGAGCAACTGGCAAGGGCTATCGTGGACGCTATCTACTTGGTTAAGGAGCTATTTGTCGGCTTGGGGAACGGAGAAGGCAACATCGCGGCTCAAGATCAGGAAGTGCTCTGGGGTAGCATCTCGTCGATAGCCCAGAATGGCTTAAGCTTCTTAACTGAGCTCTTTGGTGAGATCACTGCAATACTCTAGCTGCTGAGAGCCAA
>SMTZ1_10009653_pt1 | contig 12628 bp, 7 predicted proteins | sample DeeMarSWOR136_30_FD_25667 | JGI IMG/M metagenome (IMG submission 25667) | reverse complement strand
GAAACAGGAATAAATTCTGTTTTTTTAGTGTATTAAATTATGTGCTCTGTTGTGTCATTGCGAGAAGCGAAGTGACGTGGCAATCTCATAAGAAAATTAATAATGCGTTATTTTTAACAGGATTGCCACGTTTTGCCCGCAATGACACATTTGTCTTTAAAATCACTGCTTAGTGCTACCTGATTACTGAGCATAAACACCTTTCCCCAATTTTCCCTGACTTTTCTCTGCCTGTGTTTTATTTGAAGACGACTGAAACTCTGACAACTCTGGGGTATTCTTCCTCTTCCACAAGATAAAGACGACCCTTTTTGTCGATTGTGTGAACGAATCCAGCGATTTTCTGAGAAGCGACGAGTTTCTCGTTTTCAAAGACATCCAGATGGTTGAGCTCATCCTCATCCCATAACATCATCGTCACATACAATCTTTTTCCATGCTCGATCACTGAAATATAAGGAAAGCGCATGCCTATCCGTTGGACTCCATTATCGGTCTTTTCACTGAGGACGACTTTAAAAGGAGTAAAGAATTCGGATTCTTCATTGATGACATGATGGACTTTTTTATCCTCATAAACTCTTATTTCATACTTGTGAAGATTCACAAGATAGATCCGGCCGTCTCTGGTGATATCCGCCCTTCTGGGTAATTTCACAAGAGGCACGTTCCTGTACTCGAGATATTCCGAGGGAATCTCGAAGGTTTCCCCGAAGGACTCCAGAAGATTTCCTTCCCGGTCGAATATATGGAAGACATTTTCATCTTTTATCCCGAAAATGATAAACTCTTCCTCCGAGTAGGGAAGAATGTCTATGGTCCGGAAATCTGTTTTAAAGGAGCGGACAAACTCGAGTTCTTCATCGAAGATAAGAGTTTTTCCGGTGTTCCGGTCCAGGGCAAAGACTCTTCCTTTCTGAGTCACGGCTAATTTATGGACATAGGAGGCTTCTCTGGGCCCTTCACCGCGCTTAACTTCCAGGCTTTTAAGGAAATTCCCGTTCGTGTCGTATTTATGCACTTTGCCTTCTTTACTGTCAAGGATGTAGATATTCTCTTCTGCATCCAAAGCAATATCCCCGATTTCAGCGAACATATTGTTTTCATCGCCGCTTTCCACTCCTATACTGAGTTCTTCTTGCAGTGATAGTTCTTTTAGTTGTTGCTTTGTCTTTGAACATCCGGTTAAAGAAAGAATGAATGGCAGTGAACAGATGATGACGAGTGTTATGAGTTGTCTTCGCATTTTTCCTCCTTCCTAACATTATGGAAGAAACAGTGGCTCAAGTCTATAAAAGTATATCTAAGGGGAGAGTTACAGGAAATGGATTCAGAAAATGGATTCAAAAATGGGGTCAGAGAAAGTGGGGTCAAGAATCGACGTTCGACATCTTCCTCTTCGAATGATCATATTTGCTCAATGCTTCATTTAATTTAAGGAACACAGGATTTGGCATGACTTAGGACTTAGATTCTCCTTGCTTCATCGGGAAAAGAGGATGTTGAAATAAAGATTTTAAAAGGAGGATAGTTTTAAGATATCTAATGTCGAGCCCTAACCCCGATAGTTATTCATACCGCAGTGAGTCGACTGGATTCGCCAGAGCGGCTTTGATGGATTGATAGCTCACTGTTGCCAGAGCAATCACAAGAGCAAGTGCTGCTGCCAGAAAAAATGTCCACCAGCCAATATCTATATGGTAGACAAAATTCTGCAGCCATCTGTTCATGGCAAAGTAGGCAATCGGCCAGGCAATGATATTTGCCAGGAGCACCCATTTTGTGAATTCTTTAGAGAGCATAACAATGATTCCCGACTCAGAAGCCCCCAGTACCTTACGGATGCCGATTTCTTTGGTTCTTTGCTCGGCAGTAAAGGACCCAAGACCGAACAGACCGAGGCAGGAAATAAATATCGCAAGGAATGCAAAATAACGAATAATTTTATCTGTTCGTTGCTCTGCTCTGTACAACCGGTCATAATCATCATCCAAAAAATGGAATTCAAAAGGAAAGCCGGGATTAAACTTTTGTGTTGTTTTTTCAAGAAATGCGATCGTCTGGGGAATATTTTTTGAACTGATTTGAATAAACATATATTCAAATTTGTCAAATTCAGTATTGCTGGATATGATAATGGGCTCTATGTTCCTATCAAGTGGCTTGAAGTGAAAATCTTTGATGACTCCAATAATATTGAACGCAAAAGAGCCCTTTGCAAGTCTTTTGCCTACAGGAGATTCGAGTCCCATGATTTCGGCAAATCTCTCATTGATAATGACATTGAAAGCTTCTCTCGAAAATTCTCTGGAGAAAAATCGACCCTTTTCCATCTTCATATGGAAAGTTTTTAAAAAATCGGAATCAACTACAAGTTCTGTGACTAATGGATCAACATCAGGATTCTTTCCTTCCCAGTCCCATCCACCACTATTTGACCAAATACCTGTTGGTGAATGCGAAGACATAGTCACATTTAAAATACCTGGATTTTTTAGCAACTCATTTTTTACAGAGTTATAGTTTTGTTCAAGATTTCCTTTTACCGGAACATGAATGAGAAAATCTTTTTCAAATCCAAGATCTAAGTTTCTCATGAAATGAAGTTGATTGCAGACCACAGTTGTACCTATTATTAAGATAATAGAGATGGCAAACTGAGTCACTACAAGCAGCTTTCTGAAAGAAGATGTCCTCGAGCCTGTTTTTGAAGTGCCTTTGAGTACATTAACAGGTTGGAAAGCAGAAAGTAACAAAGCAGGATAGCTGCCAGATAGGATCCCTGTCAGAAAAGCAATACATACAATCCCTCCTAGAACAGCGAAGTTACCAGAATAATCTATGGTTAATGGCTTCCCTGTCAGTTTGGAGAAAGATGGCAGGAACAACTCAACCAGAAACACAGCGATGAAAAATGCGATAAAGGAAAAAAGAATGGATTCACTAAAAAATTGTCTTATAAGCTGTCTCCGATTGGCTCCCACGACCTTTCGCAATCCCACTTCCCTGGCCCTTTTTGCTGAACGGGCAGTGGTTAGGTTCATAAAATTAATACATGCAATGATCAAAATGAAGGATGCCACAAGCGTAAAAATGCGCACTTCCTGAATACGCCCGCCACGACCACTCAAGGAATACAGATGGGCTCGACTGAAAGGAAAAAGAAACGGCTCAGCATTCGAGTTTTCATTCTCCTTTTTGATTCGTCCTGTTATTTTCCCGCTGACTTCCTCGAAGGGAACGTTCTTTCGTAACTGAATGAAGGTTCTGTAACTGCAATCAGACCAATTGCTAATACTTTCTCCCCACAACTCTTCAACAAATTCTAGGGGGACCAGGAAATCGAACTGTAAAGTGGAATTGTGCGGTATGTTTTTTACAATGCCGATGATTCTAAAATCGTACTGATTATCGAGTGTCAGGATTTTACCGATGGATTCCTCATCGCCGAATAATTTGACTGCCTTATCTTCCGTTATCACTATCACGTGTGGATCAGAAAAAGCTGTACTGTAGCTCCCTTTCACAACCGGAAAAGTGAACATCTCAAAAAAAGATAAATCTGCCATATGAATCATTTCCATGAAACGTTTTTCGCCATGCTGCACAAGCATCTCAGCTTGACCATTGTAATATCTTGCAGAATTCACGATTGCCGGATAATCCTCTTTTAGAGCCGGGCCAAGAGCAGGAGGCGCTCCAGATGCCGTAATTCTATCATTACCGTATTGCTGCCATGTGGGAACCCAATAAAGCTCATCGGCATGTTCATGGAATTTGTCGAAACTTAATTCATCCTGAACCCATAGAAGAATCAGGATGCAGCAGGCCATTCCAATGGCCAGACCAATAATGTTGATGAAGGAATATACTTTATGTCTCTTAATGTTTCTTAACACGATTGTTAGATAGTTCTTAAACAACTTTTATCTCCAATCGCACCTTTCCATCAATTTCTTGCCTTATTCTATTCATATTTCAATGCATCCACCGGATTAGATGTTGCTGCTTTAATAGCTTGATAACTGACTGTAATCAGAGCAATCACAAGAGCAAGTGCTGCTGCCAGAAAAAATGACCACCAGCCAATACTTGTGCGGTAGACAAAATTCTGCAGCCATCTGTTCATGGCAAAGTAGGCAATCGGCCAGGCGATGAGACTGGCAATAGCCACCCATTTTGTGAATTCTCTGCTGAGCAAAACGACAATCCCTGATACTGAAGCGCCAAGAACTTTGCGGATGCCGATTTCTTTCGTCCGTTGTTCTGCCGTAAAAGAGGCCAGGCCGAATAAACCAAGACAGGAGATAATTAGTGCAAGCAGTGTGATATAAATTATGATTTTACCCGTGAGCTGTTCAGTTTTATATAAATTGTTAATTTCTTCATCGAGAAACTGATATTCAAGCGGATAACCCGGGACGAATTCTTTTATTTTATTCTCCAAGAATCCTAACGCACCGGAAATATTGTCCGCTTTTAACTTGACGCTCATCCAGCCATACCAATCAGGCCATATAAGGAGCACGAAGGGCTCAATTTCTTCATGGAGGGACTCGGTATGAAAATCTTTGATCACTCCGATTATTTTGCCGTCCCTCTCCCACATTGAAAATCTTTTATCCAAGGGCGATTTCATCCCCATTGCTTTCACAGCGGCTTCATTAACGATATATCCTTCTGTGGCGTCAGTCGGGAATTCCTTTGAAAAAAATCTCCCCTGAGCCATTTCCATTTGGAATGTTTTTAAATAATCATAATCCACCATTCTGACTCCAATGCCAATTTTCTCATCCGCTCTTTTTCCTTCCCAATTCACCTCATCAGTTGAATTGCTCCACATAACCGGTGTCCTATCCGTGACTGTGACATTGAGAATATTAGAGTTCTTTAGCAGCTCGTTTTTAATCGCTTCGTATTTTTGTCTGAGCTCCCCTCTCATTCGGAGATGGACAATGTGCTCTTTGTTGAATCCCAACTCTCTTTTTTTTATAAAATGAAGCTGGTTGTAAACAACACTTGCACACACAATAAAAAGTATTGAAAGAGAGAATTGAGTGACGACCAGAATTCTTCTAAAAGTCGAACCTCTTGAGAACCCGCTGGAGTCTTTTCTTGTCCCCCGTTGCCTAAATGGAGTCAAAGAGAGATGGCCTTTCAATACAGCCACAGGATGAAAAGAGGAGAGAAAAAATGCAGGATAGCTGCCGGAAAGGATGCCAGTCAGGATGGCGATGCCAGCTAAACTCAGGAATAGTCCGCCAGAGAAATGCATTTTTAATTGCATTCCCAACATACTGTTGATCACGGGAAGGAGTAATTCAACCAGTACGACTGCACAAGCGAACGCCACAAGGGAAAAAAGAGTCGATTCGCTCAAGAATTGTTTGATGAGCTGAAGGCGGCTCGATCCCACGACTTTTTTAATCCCGATTTCTTTGAAGCGTTTGGCCGACCGGGCAGTGGACAGGTTCATGAAGTTGATACACGCAATGAGCAAAATAAAAAACGCCAGAGCAGAGAAAATATACACGTAGGAAATCAGTCCGCCTCCCTCAAGGGCATAAAGGTGAATTTGGTTTAACGGCTGTAGATAGAGAGTTTCAGTGGATGTCGGACTGTTTTTTTGAATAACCCCTGCAATTTTTTCACTTAATTTTTTGTGGGACTGATTTTTTTGGAGTAGTACATAGGTATAGCAATTATTGTTTGTCCATGCCTCCATGTATGAAGAGAAGACTTCGCAGGGAATCAGGAAATCAAACCGGAGGTGTGAATTTCGAGGGATGTTTTCTAATATTCCCGTTATTTCAAAAGTGCGTTGTTCCAGGTGAATGATTTCTCCGAGAGGATCATCATCGCCGAAGAGTTTTTTTGCCAAATCTTCTGTTATGACCATGGAGTGGGGCTTAGGAAACGCAGTTTGTGGATTCCCTTTCACAAATGGAAATGTGAATATGCTGAAAAAGTCATTGTCGACAGAGCCTCCTGGACTCAAATAGCTTTTTTCATCATAAGTGAGCTGCCATTTTTCAAATGACCCAAAATATCTCGTTGAAAGAATAATTTCAGGATAATCCGCTTTCAAAACAGGGGCAAGCGGGCCGGGGGTCACTCTATTGTAATCCATCTCACCGCTTGAATATTGCCACTTCTCGACAACTCTATAAATATCGTTCGCATTTTCATGAAATCTGTCGTAACTCAATTCATCTTGGATCCATAAAAGGATGATTATGGCACAGGCCATACCTACGGCAAGTCCGAAAATATTAATGAACGAATAAATCTTATGCCGCTTAAGGTTTCTGAAGCCAGATTTCAGGTAATTTCTAAACATAGTACGCTCCTTTAGCTCTATTAATAAGCAATAAACATGCCAATATTGGTTTCAGAAGAAACGGAGAGAGAAATATTAAATATGTACAAGATAGTGTCCGCTGGCATGACATACGCTGTCCTCTAGCGAACAATCAATTCACATATTGAGAAAATAGGAATAGGGCTCGACATTAAACCTCTTCATCTTCGAATGATCATATTCGCTCTATCCTTTATTTAATTTATGAATTATAAGATCTACTACGGCCTAGGCTTTAGATTTTCCTGAATTTCATCGAGATGAGAAAAGATTTGCGCATAAGTTTAAAGGAATTAGTGTTTTAAAATGTCTGATGTCGAATCCTGATCCCAATAGTTATTCATACCGTAAAGAATCGGCTGGATTCGCCAGGGCGGCTTTTATGGATTGATAGCTCACTGTTGCCAGAGCGATCAGAAGCGCGAGTGCACCGGAGAGGACAAAAGACCACAACGCAACATTTGTTTTGTAGGCATAACTCTGGAGCCATTTACTCAGGGTAAAATAAGCAATCGGCCAGGCGATTATATTGGCGACAATCACCCATTTGGTGAATTCTTTGGAAAGAAGCGCAACAATATTTGAGGCTGTGGCCCCCAATACCTTCCGGATGCCAATCTCTTTGGTGCGCTGTTCGGCCATGAAAGACGCCAGTCCGAGTAGGCCCAGACAGGAAATTAAGATCGCAAGAATCGAGAAATATCTAAACAGAGTCCCGATGCGCTGTTCGGACCTGTACAAGCCGTCCAAGGCCTCATCGAGGAAGCGGTAATTGAATGGATAGCCAGGAGCAAATTTTTTCCATGCATTTTCAATGTATCCAATGGTCTGCGGGATTTGTTCGGATTTGAGCCGAGCGAACAGGGCCCGGCTGTTTTCTGGGGAGTAAATGAGTATCAAGGGATCGATTTCCTGACGTAGAGACCTGAAGTGATAATTTTTCACAATTCCTATGATTTTGAAATTGTTATCTCCTATGGATAGACGCTGTCCGATAGGGAATTCCATACCCATGGCTTTAACTGCTTCTTCATTGACCATGATCGCTTCGGTGGCGTCTGTCGGAAACTCTTTGGAAAAGCTTCGGCCTTCAGCGATCTCCATACCGAATGTTTTGAAGTAATCCACATCTATAAAAACCGCCCGCATCAAAATCTCCTCATCCGGGCTTTGGCCTTCCCAGCGCCAGAGACTGTTTGAAAAGGTGTATCCGTAAGTGGGCACGTTTGAGCTGGCGGTCACTCCCAGAATATTCGGATTTTGAAGCAGCTCATTTTTTACAGAATCAAATTTCTCGCGCATATCTCCCCGCATTCCAAAATAGATCATATGTTCCTTGTTATAGCCCAGTTTTTTATTTCGCATATAATTGATCTGATTATAGACTCCAGTTGTGCATATGATCAAAAGAATCGTGAGGGAAAACTGAAAAACCACCAGGATTTTTCTGAATACCGAACCTTTCGAGCCGGATAACCGAAGTCCTTTTAAAACCATTACCGGTTGAAAGGTTGAAAGAAAAAGGGCTGGATAGCTTCCGGAGATAATTCCTGTGAGCATTGCAATGCAGAGCAATCCCAGCAGAATCGAGAGATTTCCGGTGATGTTCATTGATAGTTCTTTTGCAGCCAGGTTGTTGAACGCAGGGAGCAAGAGCCACACGAAAATCACTGCAAATAAAAGCGCGATAAACGCCAGCAGGATTGATTCGCCATAAAATTGTTTGATGATGTCGGTTTTATGAGCACCCGCCACTTTTCTCATGCCGACTTCTTTAGCGCGGTTTCCGGAGCGGGCTGTGGCCAGGTTCATAAAATTGATGCAGGCGATAAGTAAAATGAAAAATGCGACAATAGAGAAAAGAGTGACATAAGTGATATCGCCGTGGGCGGAGTCGAACTCATAATTGGAATAAAGGTGAATCCGTGTCAGCGGTTGAAGATTCAGCTTGGCATCTTTCTCGATAGTGGGTTTTTCGAAGAGGTGGCCGGATATTTTCTGGATGACCTCCTGGACAGGGATTCCCGTTTGAATCTGCACATACGTACGGAATTGACTGTTTCCCCAGCGGTCGACCGTGTAGTTCAATTCGCGTCCGAATATAAAAGGGATGAGAAAATCGAACTGCAGATGCGAATTGCTAGGAATGTTCTTCATGACACCCGTGACTTGAAAATCCCATTGATTATCTGCTTTGATGGTTTTTCCGATGGGATCTTCATCTCCGAAATATTTCGCGACCATCTCCTCTGTCAAAACGATGGAGAGCGGATCAGAAAGTGCCGTGGCCGCGTCGCCTTTGACGAGAGGAAAGGTGAACATTTCAAAAATGGAGCCATCCGCCATGCCGACTCCTTCGTCATAGCTTTTCTCATTGTATGCCAGTCGAAATCCCCGGCCAGTGATACGTACGGCATTGATGATCTCAGGATAGTCTTCTTTGAGTGAAGGACCGAGCGGGCCTTGCGTGATCGCCCAGGTTGTGCTGTGGTCAGTAAAATTGATGTCCTGGATAACGCGGTAAATATCATCGGCATTCTCATGGAAGCGGTCATAACTCAACTCATCCTGGACCCAGAGGAGAATCAGGATGCAGCAGGCCATTCCTACGGCCAGACCGACGATGTTGATGAGTGAATACCCCTTATGTCTTTTGATGTTTCTCAGTGCGATTTTTAAGTAGTTTTTAAACATTTTTGTGCTCCATCAGGCAAAATTATGGGTTATGATTGTGAGTACGAATTAAAAAGTAAATCAGAATTAACGACTTCCTGTTCAAAGAAGTGATGAACGCCTTAAGGCATGGTTTTGCTCTGGATATAGAAAATCTCCTCTTGACAGCGAATTCATTAGTATTAGACGAAAAAAATTCCATTATGGTTGCCAGTACATGTCGCAGTGAATAGTGAATTGAATGAAAAAACTCGCTATGCAGAGATCTGCGCTTTTCGAGAATTAACAAGGTGATCCTCTTCAATTGTCTTTGCGGGCGCAGCCCGTCAATATTATAAAAAAGAATATAGGGAGAGCCGCATAATGTGTCATCGCTAACGGAGTGAAGCAATCTCGGAAAAATATATGTATTATTTCCATACGGGATTGCCACGCTTCACTCGCAAGTGACGCGGCAATCTCGTAGAAAGATGAGTAAAGCTTGGAATGGCTCATCTAGAAATTCCATTAAGCCGAATACTCTATGATGTTTTCTTTTTCGGCGTATATCTCACGATTTTTGGGAAGTCATCCTCTTCGGCAAAGTAAAGGCGGCCCTCTTTATCAATGGCGTAAGCAAATCCATCTACGTCTAATGAAGCGATGGGGACTCCCTTTTCAAAAATATCCAGTTGATTGGGAACTTCTTTGTCCAATAGTGTTTTTATATTAAGTAATGTGACGTAGACTCTTTCTTTATATTCTAAAGCGGAGACGGTAGGGAAAACTATCCCGATGCCTGGAAGGTTGGACTTGGTGATCCTCAAGGGTTCAAAGGCTTTGTTTTTTCCTTTAAGAAGCCCGATTAACTTATTTTTTTCATAGATGTTGATTTCATACCTGTGGGGATTAAGGACAAATATTTTGCCGCCTCCTGAGCCGTCGATTCTCATGGGAAATTTCAATGGAGCCAGGTCCTTGTATTGGGAATAGCGGGAGGGGATCTCGAACGGCTCCCCAAAAGAATCCTGATGTTCTCCCTCCTCACCGAATATGTGAAAGAGGCGATCATCCTTTATCCCCAAGACTACGACATTTTCTTCAACATAGGGGGCGATATGGATGGCTTGAAAATCCAATTTAAAAAAACGAAGAAATTCTCCGTGTTCATCAAAAAGGAGAATTTTTATTCCGTTTCCTCCCAGCAGATAGATTTTCCCCTTCTCTGTTACGGCCATTGTGTTGATCCGGGGAACTTCTTGGGGCCCTTCGCCTTCCTTTATGCGCACACTCTTGAGGAAATTGCCCTTATTATCGAATTTCTGAATTCTGGAGGTTCTCACGTCCAATACATAGATATTCCCTTCTGCATCCAGGTCAATGTCATTGATAAGGGCAAACATCAGGTTCTCATCTCCGGCATCAACTCCGATACTGAGGTCTTCAATCATCACAAACTCATCTGAATTTTTTATGGATGCGGATCCGGAAAGTAAATTCATGAATACTAAACAGCAGAAGATGACTGCAATTAAAGATATTTTTCTCATTTATTTTCACCTGCCTGCATAATAGATTTCATTCTAACAAACCGTACTTACAAGCAAAAGGTTACGCTTCAGAAAGAAAAAGATCATCACGAATTGAAATCAGACCTTTGTGAGTTTTATTATTTGATTTCATCGGGATTCTTTTAAGGGTATTTATCCTGAATTATTCATAAAATATGCCGACACTATACATTATTTTCAATGATATGAGCTCTTTAGGTAGGTTCTTCTCGGAATCAAGATTCAAATTTTCTTTATTGTCCATTTATTCACTCTATGTCGGCATCTTTTACCCTTTGGGCGAGCCGATCTCGCTTTGTTGCGGCCCAATCGCGGTGGACGACCACAGCTTCATGGGCCGACGCCTCGCATCTACAGCAACCTCGACTCGTGAATAATCCAGGTTACTTATTTGCTCTATCTAGTGACGTGAAGATAGATACTGGTCCGAATTTTTCTTTATAAACATCGTCACTTTACGAGAAATGGTTATTGTCCTATGATGGGGGAGGAGATTTGGAAATGAAAGTGATCAGCGATTCGCTCAGTTTTTCAACGGAAGGTTTTAGTGACATGAAGGACCTCACTGGGGACGTTTCGAAAAAACTGTCTGAGAATAAGCTCAAGAACGGAATCGTCAATCTCTTTGTCCCTGGTTCCACAGGCGGCTTGACAACCATCGAGTATGAATCCGGCCTGGTGCAGGACTTCTCCGAGCTCATGGAAAAAATAATCCCCAGTAATGTGACCTATCATCATGATGCCCGCTGGGGAGACGGCAACGGATTTTCCCATGTCCGGTCTTCTCTATTGGGACCGTCCTTGACCGTTCCCTTCTCCGATGGCATGCTTAACCTTGGAACCTGGCAGCAGATTGTCTTTCTCGATTTTGACAACCGCTCCCGCTCCCGCACGATCCTCCTCCAGTTTATCGGGGAATGAACAGAGAAAGGAACGGTTCAATGGAAAGATGTTGGAAATTTGCAGATAAACAGAGTGACAGGATAATTTTGAAGTAGAAAAAACAAAGGCAAATCCGTATGTTTATAACCGGCAGTAACAATTTCACGAAAAATGTTCAATTTTTATAACAAGGAGTTATAATTTAATCTGAAATGGCCGATATCAAAGAAAAGCTCCAGCGCCTGAAAAAAGAAAGGGAAGCGCGTGCAAAAATGCAGCCAATCAAGGGTGTCCTGGAAGAAGTCGATGACAAAGAAGAGCCTTTGACTGAAAATAGACTCCAGCAATTGAAGAGAGGAAATCAAACTCGCTCGAAAACCGATATCATAAAGGACGTCTGGGAAGAGATCGATAAAGACGACCATCTTTCCGTTAAAGAAAAACTTCAGCAGCTTATCACCCTCACAGGCAGGGAAGGGCCTTCTGAATCCGAAGCCTCGGCCTTCGAGCCCCTCGAGAGAGAGCCCATCCAGTTTTTTGAGAATCTTTATCCTCTGGATGTCAGATACGGAAAAATCACGTTGTCTAATGGCCTGGATATAAAGGGAGATGTACTTGCCTGGCTCAGCAAAGACGCCGAGTTTGAAAGCCTGGACCTTTCCACAGCTCTTTTCATCGACCTTGAGACTACAGGCCTTTCGGGGGGAACAGGTGTCGTGCCCTTCCTGGTCGGAATGGGCTACTACAGGGATGGCAGATTCTATGTCTCTCAGTACTTCCTCGGAGAACTGGCCGAAGAAGAGCGGATGCTCCAGGAGCTGGGCCAGTTTATTTCTGAGATGAATTTTCAATCCGTTGTCTCTTATAACGGGAAGGGATTTGATATCCCTCTCCTCGAGACACGGTTCATCCTCCACAGGCAGCCTTTCCTCCTCAGTGAACTTCCCCATCTGGATTTCCTGTATTCAGCCAGGAGTCTCTGGAAGCATAAACATGAAAGCTGCCGTCTCTTCCATCTGGCCCGTGAGGTCGTCAATGCGGACCGCGCCGAAGATATCCCCTCCGCCGAGATTCCCTGGAGATATTTTCAGTACCTGAACACAGGGAATTTCGAATTGATCGAGCCAATCCTCTACCACAATCAAGAGGATATTCTTTCTCT
>SMTZ1_10005611_pt1 | contig 12628 bp, 15 predicted proteins | sample DeeMarSWOR136_30_FD_25667 | JGI IMG/M metagenome (IMG submission 25667) | reverse complement strand
GCTCAACTTTCATTTCAACATTCTTATTCATTTTCTAACTCCTTAAATGCAGTATTTAGTTCTCCCATAGTTACATCTTGCATCTTTTTCTTAACTCTTAAATTGTCCAATACTAACTTATCAGTTGGTAACATAATCAAGTCTTTAATTATAAGCCCCCTATTCTCATCCATGCCTATACGATGCGCCCTATCTTCAGCTTGCATCCGTGCTTCGCCATTGAAACAATTTGAATAAAACAATTCTGTTGGTGAGGCATGTAGTGTTAGGGCCATCCCTCCCGCTTGAGGATGCCCTATGAAACATACCTTTGGATATTTAATCATTATTTCTTTGTACTGTGGATGCTTCCTATCCATACCAATAAGTAATTCATTTGGATTTGGATTCTCACCGGCTATTGGAGAGAAAGTTCTGTATCCACGACCGTCAACACTTAACACGGTCCAACCTTGTTCTAAAGCAATATTGATTAATCTATCAATTGTGCCTTGGAAACCTCCCCATACAATATATCTTCCTACTTCTTCATGGTTCTCAAGTTCATTCTTGAAGTATGCATCTTTTGGGCTACCAACTACATCAGCTTTACGTTCAAATTTTGGTGACTGACCACATCCACCACATGTATCACAAATGACTTCTTTCTCAATGAAATCCTCAGGATTAATTTCCTGTGGTTCCATGATATTTATATCATCTTTTGGAACCTTTATTTTTACCTTACCAGTTCCTAAACAATTCTCACATTCCTTTTCACCTACTTCAACATCTTTATACTGGAAACCGTCACTTAGTTCTCTTAACAAAGTTAAAGCCGTGATTGCTCTACGGCTATTCCTTGTTATTAATTTAGCAGCATGTATCATATCCACTGTTGGCTTAACTGTAACTAATTCATATCGTTTCTCAGGTAGGCCCAAGCAATCCTTTTTAAACTGTACAAGCACAAGCCCTTTCATGCGCTTGTATAATCTTTCAACTTCATTTACTGATTCTACCCACTCATGTCCTTCACCTGAGATTTGAGCCATTTGAGAATGGATTGAATCTTCCTTCGGTTGACCACAGACCTTACACTTATTACTATCGTCAAACCATGTGACAATGTGAGGGTAAACTCCCCCTGTAATTGTACTTTCTCGTTGCTCGATAAGGCACAAACGCGCTTTGAACTTATGTATATTTCCTTCACGGATGAAACCCGGACAGGCAACTTCACATTGATGCCACCAGTCAACAGGAGACTTGGGGGCCGGTGTTCCTGACATTTCAATGACGAATCCTTCATCACCATACTCCTCACGGATAGCTTCAGCTACCCACATTGCAGCTTGTGAACGTTGCGCTGTAGGTGTTTTAATTTTACTAGACTCATCAAGTATTGCTATTCGTGGGATGATTTCTGAATCATTCCATCCTTTCAGGTGTCTAACAACTTTTTCATACGTAAACATTCTTGGGCGTACTTTACTAGCCCATTTATCTAATTCAAGATTAACAGCCTTAACACCTGACTTCGGCCCAATATACCAAGCTTCATAATCTTCAACGCCAATAGCTTCCATAATCTCAATTGCTGCTAAAGTTTTACCTGTTCCCATTTCAGCAGCAAAGATACAATAATGCCTAGTCAAAGCATGTTGCACCATTTCGATTTGGTGAGGCATTAAGGGTCTTTGACTATGGAATTCTATTAATGGCTTATCATAATGAGCATAAGGATTATCTTGCATTAAATATTTAAGCTGGAACCAATTGCGTGAACAATTCTTTATACTCCAAACACGTACATTTGGATGCCACTTAGCACCTTCCATAACTTTTACTTCAGCTATGATTTTCTTATTATACTTGAATTTAAGCCAAATGACTTTTGAATCAACAATCATTTGTACTGGCTCAAGATACCGGCCAGCCTTAAACTTGACCATTTCAGGGAAACCTGTACCTTTAACCATGATTACCAATCCTCGCTGTCAAATGGAATGTGTTCATCAAGGTCAAACATGTCGGCTACAAAAAGAAACCGAGCTAACGCCATAGCATTTAAATCATGATGAAGCATTGTTTCCCAATCATTGTCAGTCCACTTATGCTTTATCTTGATTTTAAACTCAATGGTAACGCCGCAGGGACTCGAACCCCGATTGGTGGACCCAAAATCCACAGTCCTACCGTTGGACGACGGCGTTCCGTGCTTGATTAAAACATCATCATAATCATCACGCTCATCATCATGCTCATTGACCCAATCATCAAGAGCAGAATCTATAGCGTCATTAGCATGGTCGCCCATAATATACCCCCAAACTTGGTGGAGGCGGCGGGAATCGAACCCGCGTCCGGCCTAGATTTAATAGTCTCGTCTACGTGTGTACTGGTATTTACGGTATCCAGTCACCGCCAACTCGGCATTGGTTTGTAGTCTTTCCCACTGTCAGTAGTCTTTCCCACTGTCCGGTGTTGTATGACGCTCATCCGACTACCACACCAATCTTATCGGTGAACGTGGCTGCGTCAAGCAGCCATGCGCCGCGGAGCGGCAGTTTAGTTTTAGTCGGCTTTTTACGAGGCCCACCGACCAACCTCGACACGCAGAAACTATCTCCTCTACACCGTCGAAACCATTTCGCCCCCATGATTTTAAAATCATTAGGGAGTGACCTACTCTGCAAGCCGCGCGCCGGTGCAACGGTCTGTACATTTCAGCCACTCCCTAAAAGTATATGGTAGGGTGCTGGCTAGGCAGTTACCCCGATTAGAGGAAAAACGAAGCAAACCCCTAAATCGGCCCTACCTGAAAACAAACACAAATGTATTATCGGGCAATGTTTTACGTTCTTTGCCATGCCAAACATCCCCGAATCCTGCGTCTTTGAAGAATGCAAAGATTACATTAAATACCCAACGTAATTCTTTTGGTCTGTGTTCTTGACAAGCTCTTAAAACTGTGCTATACCACTTATCCATTGTGCCGGAAACGATGATTAAAAAATCATCATTTTGCTGCTTATGCACAATGTGCAAAGTACCAAGAAATGCAATTTGCTTAAGTAACTTCTCATTACCTTTGATTATAAAACTAACACTAAAATGCTCAAACGTAAGACTTAAGCGATTACGTAAATTGTCTAGTGGTTTGTTCTCTAAATCAAGACAAGCCAAAAATGCAGAAGGTTTCTCGACCGACAAACCTTGTTTATCAAGGCCGCGAGTCGGTGAGAAACCTAATGTTTCTTGACAAACCTGTATAAAGGTCTGCCAAGAAACTTGCGTTATTGCTAACGGGTAGACTTTATAATCCATTTTAGCCTTACCTAATTAATAGTGGGTGGGACCGGTCCCCCGACCGGTCCCACCCTTGAACGCGATTACCGTTCGCGCCCATCCTTTTCGTCGGCGCCGTCCGCAACTTCCTTCTCGAACTTTGGAGGATTGTTGAATTTATCAACAATCTTCTTCAGTGCGTCCATATCAGGAGGATTGAACGGAGTGGAACAAGGAGTGACAGCGGGAGTATACCACTTATACTTTTTGGTTTCAACAAACCTTGACTTCAATGTTGCAGGTTTCGTCATTAATGCTCGGATGTTTGGGGCCTCCCGCCTCGATGATTTGGAGCCACAGAAGAATGTTGCGAACTCATTGATTTGAGGAATATAGACAAGGAACTCCGGCCCGTACATGCAACCGGAATTGGCCTCCGCAGATTTCTCCTGTATCCGTGCGAACTCTTCATGCTCAGGGTCGAACACGCTTGTAACATCATCACCAATTTCAAGAGCCTTTGGCCTCCAAGTGATGATTAAAACATCAACGGTTTCACCCAAGTCCTGAAAATTCTGGTCACGGATAAAGGCATAGTGATTAATGGGGAACTGCCCTTCCTTACACTTATCACTGTTGGCCGTCATAAGCTGAAGTCTAGGAAGGAAGTCCCCCGACTTCATCTTGGCGAATACATCATCATCGAACTTTGCAAGGCCACCGGCCACTTCCGCCGGTATCATGGCATTTTCATTCTCAGGCATTGTTGGTTCCTTTCTCTATGTTCGATGATTTAGAAATCACTCAAGATTTGCAGCAGCTTCGGCGGCAGCCTTCGCGGCCTCCTCGGCCTTCTCCTTGGCCTTCTCAGCACGCTTCTTGGCCTTCTCCGCCTCACGCTTCTTCTTCTGCTCCTCAACCTTCTGCTTGCGCTCCTCGTCCTTGGCCTTCTGAGCCTCAACGGATTTCGGGTCAAGGTGCAGTGCCCACTTGACAGCCATAGCAAAGCCGTCAGCGGGAGTCTTAAGGCCCTGACACAGCACCTTAGCGACCGCACCACTCTCAAGCTCTGTCTTGATGTCAGTAAGCTTCTGCATGAAAGCAACAGGCTGGAACTCGGCGGGAGCGGCATCCTGCCCGGCCCTCTTGGCCTCACGAATCTCCTTCACGCGGGCGTTGACAGCCGGAACAAACTCGTCAGGCTGTTGAGTCATAGCCCTGTCAACGAAATTCGCCATTTCCTCAGGCGGAAGCTTGGCAAGGGCATAGGCGTTTGCCAGTTTGATTTTTCCCTCATCGACCAACTTGATGATTCCCTCATCGGAAATCTTGGTCAGTCCAAGCCTCTGCTGAATCCACTGCGGAGACTTGCCAAGCTTAGTCGCAAGCTCGGCCTCAGTCATAAGCGGATTACGGGTAAGGATGCGTGTCAACTGCTTGGAATACTCAACGGGGCGAGTCTCCACCTTGTGAATATTCGCCATGATTTGTGCCTCAAGAACTGCATCATCGCCATAAGTGACGATATCGCAGTTAATTTCCTCAAGGCCAGCATCCTTGGCGGCACAGAAACGGTGCAGACCGTCCACCAACTCGTAATAGGTATCGCCGCTTTCCTTGTCCTCCTGCTGACGGACAGTGATAGCGCCGAAAAAGCCCTTCTGTCTGATTGAATCAACAAGTCCCTGATACTGCTCAGAGTCCTTATTGACCGAACGAAGGGCAACGGGGTTCTCGCGGATTTCTGCCAGTTTAATAGTAGTTAGCTGTCCCATCTTCCATTCTCTCCTTGATTTTTGCATCTGATTAGAAAATCAAACCGACCGATAAACAGAAATCAAATCAAAACTAACGCATAGGCACCTCCCTCCTGAAAGTCTATAGTCCCTCACACGGTTTTACGGATATTTACCGGAAAATTTAACCAAAATCCGTAAGTCACGTAATTACGTGACTTACGTTCGATATGACTGACTCTCTCCCGCGCTATATTATAATAGGATATTCCTTAATATATTATTATTACTGTAGGATTTTACTACAGTCAGTAGGTAAAACAGTAAGTGACCTAATTACGTAACTTACAGATTTCAGTTAAAATTTCCAGTAAATAACCGTAAAGCCTAGTGGCGGATTCTTGAATCCCTGAAAAATGATTTGATTTTTAAGTTTTGATAATTTTATCAAGCCCAAGAAAGGTGATTTTTTAATCATGCCAACGCGGTCAGAGGCAATCAAACGATTCTTATCAGCAAAGACACACAAAGATTTAGCCGATTTGTACGGCTTGCATATAGAATGCCAAGTCAATGTCGCCCAAGACGGCGGCGAACGTGTTGACGCTGAATTTGAAGGTAGGCGTTGGCATGGTTGGACCGACGGCTTAACTACTTGGAAAAGTTTTAGGATACCTTATAAAGCCTCTACCGAGCCTGAATACTCTGATAAAGAAATCAAGTTTGACTTAGCTGAACATGCTGAAGCAATAGGCATGACCGGTTGGGATTGGTTACATAGATGCTCCAAGTGGGTAGCATTTGATTTTGATGCCATAATTGGACACAGTGATAAACATGGTGGTAAACTAACTAATGAAGAATTAGAAGCTGTTAGGGATGCTGCTTCAAAAATCCCTTGGGTCACAGTCCGTAAATCTACTTCAGGAACTGGCATACATTTGTATGTATTCCTGAAAGATATTCCAACAAAGAATCATAATGAACATGCAGCACTTGCTAGGGCAATCCTTGGCAAGATGTCTGCGTTAACTGGTTTTGATTTTCATAGCAAAGTTGACATCTGCGGTGGTAACATGTGGGTATGGCACCGCAAGATGGAGGGAACAGATGGTCTTAGACTTATTAAACAAGGTACAGTCCTTGATGAAATCCCTCCGAATTGGCGTGACCATGTTAAAGTTATTACTGGTTCACGCCGCAAGAATCTCCCACAACTTATCGAAGCAATCGGACGCGGGGATTCGTTTGAAGAACTTGCTGGACAAAGACCGCGAGTCCCGCTTGATGAAGAACACAAAAAGTTAATTGAGTATTTAAAGAATGAGAATGCATTTTGGTGGTGGGACCAAGACCATCATATGCTTGTAACACATACTTATTGGTTACAGAAAGCTCATAAAGAATTAGACTTCAAAGGATTTTTTGAATCAAACACCAAGGCAACTAACCCAAATGAACAAAACTGTTTTGCATTCCCTATGCGTAAAGGTGCATGGACAATAAGACGTTATACACCGGGAGTACAAGAACATGAATCATGGGACCAAGACGGTCAAGGTTGGACCCGGTGTTACCTTAATCGGGAGGCGGACCTTCGTACTGCAAGCAAAGCGTTTGGGGCGCTTGAAGACCCTAAAGGCGGCTTTATTTTTAGAGAAGCTGAAGTCGCCGAAAAATCGGCGCAGTTGCTTGGCGTCACACTTGATGTCGGTGCGCCTCTCAAGTCCCGTGAAGCAAAACTCAAACAGCACAAAGACGGTAGGCTTATTGCCGTTGTCGAGCGGAAAGAAGCCGACCGCGCCGATGAAATGCAAGGGTGGTTGCCGAAGAAAAGTGAATGGATAAAAATATTTAATACTCAAGTTTCGGCTCCTGTTGAGCAGGAAGTTGGAAACTATGATGATTTAGTCAGACATCTTGTTACTGAAACAAATGAAGACTATGGTTGGATGATTAAATCAGACGCCAAGTGGCGTCACGAACCTTTACAGCATATTCGTGTGGCACTAGCTTCACTTGGATTAAGTAACAAAGAAATAACTACAATACTTGGAGCCAGTGTCTTCAAATGTTGGAAAGTAGTTAACAAGCCATTTCAAACGGAATATCCCGGTGATAGGGAATGGAACCGGAATGCGGCTCAATTCCGTTATACACCAACACAGAATAAAGAATCTTTAAACTATCCAACATGGAAAAGAATTCTTGACCATTGTGGTAAAGGTCTTGATGATACAGTCAAGTCAAATCCTTGGTGCAAAGCCAATGGAATCTTGACAGGTGGAGACTATCTTAAGTGTTGGATAGCTTCACTATTCCAAGAGCCACTTGAACCTTTACCCTATTTATTCTTCTACGGGCCACAAAATAGCGGTAAGTCTATATTCCATGAAGCTCTCAATATCCTTCTAACAAAAGGATACAAGAGAGCAGATGCCGCTTTGATTTCTCAAGCAGGATTCAATGCCGAACTTGAAGGAGCTATAATTTGTGTTGTTGAAGAAACTGACCTGCGACGTAACCGTCAAGCCTATAACAGAATTAAGGATTGGGTTACCAGTAGGGAGCTGCTCATTCATTGTAAAGGTAAGACACCGTATCATATACCCAACTCGACCCACTGGATTCAGTGTAGTAACGACCATCAAAGTTGTCCCATCTTCACCGGTGATACAAGAATCACGATGTCGTATGTTGAACTTATCGACCCAACAGAGCTTATTCCTAAAAAGCAACTTATCACGTTATTGGAGAAAGAAGCACCGGATTTCCTTGCGGAGATTATGCGCTTGGAAATTCCACCGTCATATGACCGACTCAATGTTCCGGTACTTGCCACGGAAGATAAGGTTATTGCACAAGAACTTAATCAAACAGAGTTGGAAAGATTTTTAAGAGAAAAATGTGCTCATAGTTATGGGCATAGAATCAAATTCTCAGAACTTTATGAAAAATATATAGAATGGCTTGAACCAAATGAGATTCATAAATGGAGTAAGATACGTGTAGGTAGAGAATTACCACCACAATACCCGAAAGGACGTTGCCGGAAAACTGGACAGTTCTTTATTGGTAATATTGCTTGGGCAGGTGTGCAAATGCCTGAAGAACCAGCTAGTTCTAAATTAATAATTAGGGATGGATACTTAGTTCCGGCTGATGAATAAATCAAACCAATGAGTATAAAAGAAGTATTAAACTCACTCTCTGATGAGCAACGTAGATTGCTCATGTATGCCTTTGAGCATAAAATCACTCAGCATGTTGAGCTTGCTGATAGAAGATTTATTGGTGTAAATGTTAAACATATCAAACATTTAAAGGTTACTGAAGAGGCCGGCGATTGGGCTATTGGGGAGGTTAAAGGTGGCTGAACAACTTGCATTAGATGGTATGGAATTTATAGCCGGTGACATACTTGAAAAACGAGTTATTAAATTACTTGAAGAGCCAGCTTGGTATCCTTCACTCGAATCACATAAATTCTATAGTAGATATGAAGATATGTCACCTAATGGTTATTTGACAGTTATTATTGGTGAGGATGGTGACGGGCATATTGGTATGACAAAAGGAGAATTTCATATTGATTTAGAATTCTGTACACCTATGGTTGGTGGTGGTCAATCTTCTAGAGTACATATGGCACTACGTATGCTTGCATTAGCTATCAAACTCGATAATGAAGAACGGGAGCAACATCGTGGCTAAAACAACCCTGAAGAAGCCATTGTGGCTACTTTAGAAAATGTTCTCAAGGAGGAAAAGTAATGCCAAAGCACACAGATTTTTTAATCGGTCGTAAGAATCCTGTTCCTGAAGTTATTGACAAAGACGGAAACATTATAGAAACCTTCAAGTCATTAGATGATGCAGAAATCAAAATTCTTGAGTTATGTGAAGACGGTGAACATGTTGTAATTTATCAATTAAGTGTAGTTAAAGTCGGAACCGTGAGCACTGAGCCTACAATAGATTGGGAGGATGCCTGATGCCGGTATGCGTCGAAAAGCGTGGAAAGAAGTACCGCATAGTGAACTGTGCCTCTCGACAAATTGAGACGAATAAGGCGGGAACACCGTTGGATGGTGGAGGACATGACTCACGCGATGCGGCATTAAAACAAATGAGAGCCATTAATGCTAATCTTGAAAAAGATTAATTGCACAATGTGCATTTTAGGAGATTAACTATGGATAGAGTTTCTATTCTATTAGAAGCTGATAAATTAATCAATGGTGAACGTCAAGACGCATATGGCAACGTTAAAGATAATTGGCAACGCACCGTCAATATTTTTGAATTACTTACCGGCGTTAAATTATCAGTTACACAGGGCTTGATGTTTATGGTAGCAGTAAAACTTGCCCGCGAATACCACGAAGCTAAACGCGATAATCGAGTGGACACTTGCGGGTATTTAGAGTTAATAGACAAAGTATTGTCGATGCCTTGATTGGAGTAATGGATGCTTACAGCTAGACAAGAAGAACAATTTAGAAAATTATTTGAGCGAGCCTTAGAAAATTATAAGGCAGACAAACGAGAAGTATTACACCAAGAAAACGCTTCTGTATTATTAGACCCAATTGAGCCAACTGATTCAAAAATCATTCTAACAGTTCAAATTGCAATTGCTCCTTATCGTGGTGAAGAAGAATTTATACATGGTGGAGGTTAATATAAATTTACCAATGCCTTAATCGACCCAATGCCTTAAGCGAGGTAACAATGGCAACTTCAATGGTTCACTGGAATGGTAATCAATTGTGTGCAATTGATTGTGAAACAACGGGACTAGATTCAAGTTGGGACGAAATTTTACAATTAGCAATTATTCCACTTGATTCAAATATCGAACCTCGTAAAGACGTACAACCATTCTGTATATACATGCGTCCTGAACATCCAGAACGCATTACTGCTGAAGCAATGAAAGTTAATAAAATCAGCCTAGACGATATTATCTTCAAAGGTTTTGATAAAGAAACTGCTCAACAATTATTACATGACTGGATACAAAAATTGGGCCTCCCGCATACACCTAGCGGAAGGCCCAAGCGAATTATCCCGTTAGGTCAAAACTATTGTTTCGATAAAGGTTTTATTCAAGCATGGCTAGGTATTGAGCAATACAATGAATGGTTTGATTATCATTATGTTGACACTATGATTACTGCCAACTATCTTAATGACCGTGCAGCAATGAGAGCAATCAAAGTACCATTCTCAAAAATTAATCTTGTGTATCTTGCTTCAACCCTGAAGGTTCCGCATGAACGCGCTCACGATGCTCTTCAGGATGCTCTTGTTGCTTCAAAGGTGTATAAGAAGATGTTGGGGATGGGCGGGTTGTTGGAATAACCCAATTTACAACAAATCCTTTGATGTGTTTTTCAATGTGTTTACGATGATTTAAAAATCTCTTCGGGTCACCACCCCTAGTAGGTTCATAGCCTATGCATTTTGCATAGGCTATTTCTTTGTTCACACATGCATCAAAGCATATTAAATCAAAAGACTTTGCTCCAAGACTCTTAGCAATTTCAATAGCACAAATAACTGCAAGTTGACTACCACTCAATCCCATCTTACGACTATCAAATATATACTTATTTCTAGCATCAGCATACCAGTGTTGAGCATTTGTCGATACTAATATTGATGCAGTTTTTGGGCGGCAGGTGGCATGTAAGCCGGCATCTTGTTGGAGTGCAAATAAAGGATTTTTTAATCCTAATGTTTCAACTTTATGTATTGCTTCATTCAATGCAATAACTGGAGCATCTTCTTCAGCAAAAGCATTACGTGTTAATCTATCTAAACTTGGACCCTTTCCAATAATATAACACTTCTTGCCATTAAACAATGGCTTTAAGCTATCAAGACTTTCTGGTTCAAATGCTCGTTTCACCCATCGTAATTCACCAGCAATACGTCTGAAGTTTAAATCAAGGAATGCTTCAGCTTCTTTGTGTTTACGTGGAATTGTAAATGACCCATCACCATGTACAAAAATACGTTGCTTGTGGATTTCAGCAGGAACACCATCTAATGTACTCATGTGTACTCTCTCCCTGTACTCCCGGCTTTTCTGATTGTGTTGGATAACTGGTTCTCCCCAATCCTTATCAAAAATCTTACAATATGTAGCCGGTAATTCCCCAAATTCTATACCAAAACGTGGGCCATGAACTACGATAGTTTCATGTAATGTTTTTTGGTCCCACACATTATAATCTTTTTGTTGCTTCTTTACCCATTCTTTAACTAAGTTTTTAACACGTTCATTGTTACGGAAGAATACTGTACCACTAAGTAGGACTCCACCTTTCATTATATGTGCAGCTATATCACCAGCAAATATATCTAATAATTTTGGATACTTCATAATTACTGCATCTGCATCAACATAAAGTAAATCATCTTGGAAACGTGTTAACATCTCTAAAATAAACTCAGGCTTTATACCACAATTCTGTACCCAAGCTCCACGATTCTGATAACCTTCAAAATGATATTTTAAATCTAACTTATGGCAGCTAGCACGTAGATGGTCAATCTCATGTTCGTATGGTGTATTTTCTGTATAGAACGCTACAACTAGCATAAGCCAACCTCCCTTATTAAATTACAGAGTGATGTATTACAATGAGGTATTACTTCCGGCGTTAATATATTCTCCCATTTAGTTGACATAGGATGCCCACCAAACCAATGTAATCCTACACTGCGCGACATATCAACGGCATTACGTTTTTCAAATATATTACTAATATCCCGTACACGTTTAACTGGTAAATTAACAACAGGGTCAATCCAATTAAGTGCTTTAGGATTTGGGAAGCATTTCTTAACAAGTACATTCCCAAGACATTGATAATTTAATTTATCAAAATTACTTTCACGTTTTGCGGCACGAAGTATTTGTCCCATAAATATATTATGTTTTACAGAGTAAATATAAGCAATATAATATACAACAGGGTCTAAATCAGCAGTGATGCATAAATCACCTTGGTCAAATTTTTCATATGTTAATGGCTTACAGAATATTACATCTGTATCTGACCAGAATCCTCCTGAATGATAGAGCAAGTGCCAACGCAGAAAGTCTGATTTCTGTGCTTCATGGATATCATTGGGGAAACCCGCGGCATGAAAATCGAATATACGGGGTTCGACTCCAAGATTTCGAAGGTCGGCCATATAATCATGGCCTGTATATCTAATCTTATGTGAATGGGATACCCATTGTGGAAGCTTTGTATTATGGACTTTTGGGACATAGAATCTAACCTCCCAATCAGGATTAAATACTATAAAACTCTTTACCGTAAGAAAACGTAGATATGATAAAGGATTGCCGCCCCAATAGAAATGTGCTATCTTATACATATCTATTAGCAACCTCCGAAAAAGTATTACGGATATCCTTTACATTATCTTCGTGCATGAATCCATTATAATGTTGTGCTATCGGGTGTCCAGCATACCAATGTATTGCTACTACATGTGGTGGTAATCTATAAGTTGCTTCAAAAATCTTATTTACTTCAGTACACCCGAATGGGTATATTTGACCAAATGGAATATTGAAGATTTTTAAATCAGGAAAC
>SMTZ1_10005610_pt1 | contig 12629 bp, 8 predicted proteins | sample DeeMarSWOR136_30_FD_25667 | JGI IMG/M metagenome (IMG submission 25667) | reverse complement strand
AGAAACATGTAAAGGAGAATGGAATTACCAGTATCATTCTTTTTGATTATATACTAGATCTCTCCGACTTTGAAGATACCAAAGGTCTCTGGGAGCAGGTTCAGGAAGCTATTGATTTAGTAGAAAAAGAAACCGGCAAAAGACTTCACCTTGATATTGTGTTTACTTCACAAGGTAATCTGCTTGGCAAGCATCCTTCTATCGCTGAATCAGCTTTACGTGTAACCAAACATGAACTTGAAACCTCTACTATTCCTGACACCGCAAAAGTAGGCCTTATTCTAGGCGAACACGGATATCCTCCTGGTAATGGTGAAGAAGACGTAATCGGAATTAATATGGAAGAGGTGCGTAAAAATATCAGACACCTCTATGATAAAGAGCTTTCCCGCCTAAGGCCTGGTATAACAGAATATCGGCTGGGCATGAATGAGTTCAATAACCACCCTGAATCACCTCAAACCTCAAGTATGGAATGCATGATAGATTTTCTCCATCGCGGCTTTGATACCATCATATTCCAACCTTACTATTTCACTAATGAAACTATTGATCTTTTCGAACACTTGAGACATTGGGCATTCGAGGTTAAAGGCATAGATGAGCATGAACTGCATGGAGGACATGAAATCTTGCATAACTATCGAAGCGACTTTGATTTTCGCGGTGCCCGTATCATTATTACCGGATCACTTCTTGGAAAGTATGAGAAAGACCCAGATGCTCCACTACTTAAAAAGGCTTACAATCTCTTCACTGGTGGGATCGCACAAACCATTGTAAAAAAGCTCAAATCACTCCACAACTGAAGAGTTACTCCTATTATCCTGGATAGCGAGATTTTAACTTGACACATGCTTTAATCTTTGATAGAAGTTAGACTACTAAATAGTTAATAAATAAAACTATTTGTATTCTTAATATAATTTACATTTAACAATTAAATTAATTAAACAAGTCTATTTTGGGAGTAATTAATGGATATGAAAAAGGTGGATGAAATTATTGAAAAACATCAAGCTGAAAAGGGAGCGCTCATCTCTATCTTGCATGACATTCAGGAACAAGAAGGATATGTGCCAGAAGAGGCTTTGAGCTATCTCGGTGACAAGCTACAAATACCTCTAAGTGAAACTTTCAGGGTAGTTACCTATTTTGACAGGTCTTTTAGCCTAGAGCCCAGAGGAAAGCATACCATAAAAGTCTGCCAGGGCACTACCTGTTATCTTAAGCACGCTGATCAAGCATTAATAGAGATTAAAGAAGAATTGGATAAAAACGGGGAAGAGAAAGATTTCTCCTTAGAAAAGGTGAGATGTGTGGGCTGTTGTAACGCAGCACCAGTAATTGAAATCGATGGAGAAATACTTGATAAGGATTCTGCAAAAAACACCATCATCAAACTTAAAGGTGAGAAATAAGATGAAAGTAAAGACTATCCATGACTTAAATAAACTAAAAAGTGAAGGAGAGAAACTACTTCGTCCTCGGAATATCAGAATACAGATAGGAACCGCACCTTGTGCTCTCTCTAAGGGGGCAAAGGATGTCACTGAAAAACTAAAAAAAGAGCTAGAGCAGCAAAAGGTTGATGCCGTGGTTGTCCCTGTAGGGTGTATCGGTATTTGCTATGAAGAGCCGATTGTAGAAGTGATTGCCCCTGGGAAACCAAAGCTCACCTATAAACGCATCACCACTGACAAGGTTCCCTCCCTAGTTAAAGCTATTGTCAAAGGAAAAGTACTGAAACAACACGCACTCTATCGAACCAGCCAGGAAGATCTCATTAATAACGGTAAAACCTTTAAATATGCCTCAAAGACACCACCAGACTTTAAAAAAATACCTTCCTTAAAAGATTTTACCTTCTTTCACCCACAGCTAAGGGTCACCTTAAGAAATGCTGGTCTTATCAACCCAGAAACTATAGAGGAGTATAGTGCCAGAGGTGGGTATGCTGCTCTCTATAAAGCACTCACCAAAATGACTCCTGACAAGATTATTGAAGATATAATGAAATCAGGGCTCAGAGGAAGAGGAGGTGGTGGTTTTCCCACTGGCCTTAAATGGAAGACCTGCCGGGAGGCTAAGGGAAAAGAAAAATACGTCCTCTGCAATTGCAGCGAAGGAGACCCAGGTATCGGAATGCATAAAAATCTCATTGAATCAGACCCCCACAGCATTCTGGAGGGGTTGATTATCGGGGGCTATGCCATCGGTGCTCAAGAGGGATACATCTACCTTCACTATGGAAATGCATCAGCCAAGAAGAAACTACAAAAGGCAATCGATCAAGCTAATGTCTATGGATTTCTAGGTGAAAATATCTTCAACAGCGGTTTTAATTTCTCCATTACCGTAAAAGAAGGTGCAGGGGGATATGTCTGTGGAGAATCAACTGCCCTGATGGCAAGTCTTGAAGGCAGAGCTGGTGAACCCAGACCCAAATACATACATACTGCAGAAAAAGGGCTTTGGGACAGCCCCACCAATCTCAATAATGTTGAGACCTGGTGTAATGTTCCTCCTATTATCTTAAGGGGAGTCAATTGGTACTCAAAAATTGGTACCAAAGGAAGCAAGGGAACCAAGGTAATTTCACTATCAGGTAACATCAATAGACCCTGCCTAGTAGAAGTACCTATGGGAACAACTCTAAAAGAAATTATCACTAATCTGGGAGGAGGAATACCCAAGGGAAGTAAACTAAAAGCGATCCAGGTTGGCGGACCGCCAGCAGGTGTGCTTCCTGCAGCACTTGTTGATTTACCACTAGATTTTGATGAATTACATAAGGCGGGTTCACTCCTTGGCTCCGGCGGTATGATTATTATGGATGACAAAACCTGTATGGTCGATATAGCTAAATATTTTATCACCTTTCTGGAAGAGGAATCGTGTGGAAGATGTGTTCCTTGCAGGGAGGGAACAAAGAGGATGCGAGAGGTCTTAAACGGAATTTCCATAGGGATCGGTAAAGAAGAGGATATTATACTTTTACAGCAGCTTTCAGAGTGCCTCACTAAAACCTCTCTATGTGACCTGGGTAAATCCGCACCTAATATCGTACTTTCAACCCTGCGTCATTTTAAAGAGGAATATCAAACCCACATTGAGCGGCAAGTATGCCCGGTTAAACGATGTACTATGTAAACTGCACTAGTAGATTTAGAAGAGGCTTAAAACCTCGGTCAAACTTCTTAACTTTTTTTACCCCGTTAAATAAGTTCTCTTAATTTATTGTTTTTATATATTGCTTCTCCGCATACTCTGCGATCTCTGCGGTGAATAGTTACAAACTCTTTAGGTGGGATAACATGATTAATCTAACTATAGACAGAAAAAATATAAAGTCTGATAGAGGTTCTACCATTTTAAAAGCTGCAAAAGAAAACGGGATTGAAATCCCTACCCTTTGCTTTCACGAGGGTCTAAGTCCTTTAGGAAACTGCAGGCTCTGTGTAGTTGAAGTTGCTAAAAATGGCAAAACAAAAGTTGTTACTTCCTGCAATTATATGGTGGAAGAAGGACTCAAGGTAGAAACCAGGACAGAAAATATTATTTCTATTCGAAAAACGATCATAGAACTTTTAGCCGCCAGATCACCCAATGTAAAAATCATCAGGGAGCTGGCAGATGAGATGGGGATTGATCTTCCTCGATTCACATTGGAAAATGAAAAATGTATCCTCTGCGGATTGTGTGTTCACGTGTGTAGCGAGTATATTGGGGCTCACGCAATTACTTTTAGCAATCATGGAACCCAAAAATTTGTTTCAGCACCCTTTTATAGATCTGCCAAGGACTGTATCGGCTGTGGGGCATGTGTGGAAATCTGTCCTGCACAGTGTATTACCATGGAAGACAGTGAAGATGCCAAGACCTATTACCCTGGGGGAGAGGAGGAGGTTGGCCCTGTCAGACTTATTCATAACTGGAATGCGAGAATCAAGTGGAAAAAGTGCAAATCCTGTGGTAATCCCTTCCCTCCTCCTTCTCCACTGGACTATTTGAATAAGGGACAACTACTCCCCAAGGACTTTTTTGATATCTGTGAACAGTGTAAGCATTAAAAAATCTGTACCCACTTGGGTAGAGGAGGAATTTCATTGGTTGAGATTGATAAAGAAAAATGTTCGGGGTGCTGTGGTTGTGTAGACCATTGCCCAGTCGCAGCTATTAATGTAATTAATGATGAAGTGATCATCGATAACGACATTTGTATGGAGTGTTTAATCTGCACCAAGGTCTGCCCCCTAGGAGCACCCCATGAGGTAGCTCAAGCCCAATAAATAAGAACTATAAGAGAGGCTCACTATGACAGAATTATATGATGTGATTATTGTAGGTGCTGGCCCTGGAGGTGCTATGGCTGCAAAGGTTGCAGGGGAAAATGGACTTAAAACAGCCCTTATAGAAAGAAAAACTGACCTCAGTGCTATCCACAGAATCTGTACCATGATCATCAACGTTGATGAAGAAAATTTTGGGGAGTACATCACCTATAACTACAGGAACAAAAGGTTTGTGTTCCCTCACAATGGATTCTCTGTTAAATATGATGGTCCTATTCGCAAGATCTATGGATTTCATATTATAACTCCTTGTGGAAATCGATTTCGTATCGGAGATGTGAAGGAAAAAGCTAGAGAACAACCACCCGTAGGGCTAATGATCAACAAAGGATATTGGATCCAAATTATGGTTGATGAAGCCAGGGCAAATGGAGTAGAGATTTTTACCAATACCAATGTGAATAATGTCAGGAAAGAGTCTGATTGCGTGGTACTTACAGACAACCGGGGCAATGAGTATCGAGGAACATTTGTGATTGCAGCAGACGGGGTTAATTCTAGAATTGCTAGAAAATTAGGCTTCAACAAAGAGAGAATATTTTTGGGAACTTACAAAGATTATGCGAGAACCTATGAGGGAGCCAAGATTCCAGAATCAGACGTCCTGATGTTTTGCATGGGATGGAACACCAGTATCTCACTATCACCAGAAATAACCGAGGGTCACTTTCATGTATCAGCAGCAAGTTATAGTGTCAATGCTGATCTGGATGGAGAGATAAACAGGTTCTTAAGTTCTGAACCCTACGTTACCTGGTTTAAAAATGCCAAAGAAGTTGGTCACCGCAGCAGTTGTGTCTCTAATATTGCCTCGCCCATCCCTGTACCTTTTAAAGATAACGTTTTGCTTGTTGGTGATGCTGGCTGGATGCAGGAAACCAGTATTACAGGTGCTATTTTGCCTGGGTGGAGTGCAGCTCATGCGGTAACTGAAGCCCTTATCAAAAAACAACCTAATAAAGAAGGTGTTACTACTTATTTGCAGTGGTGGGATAAATACCTCTATCAACCTTATGGGAAAAGGCTGGCATCGAGTGGAAGTGCAGACTTTAAAGACTATCTCTCACCTGAAGACATTGATTATCTAGGTAGTCTAGTACCGGAACCACAACCTGCTACCATGAATTTTTTCATGATTATGAAGACAATCGGAAGAGCCTTTGCAAATGTATTACCGAGAATTCAAGAAGAAAGACCCGATATCATGCAGAAACTCATGGCAATGAGATCCTTTCCCCGGGAATTAGCCCTAACCAAGCGCAGAAGAGAAGGTTGCGCTATCGTGTCATAGCCTTTTAGCTTCTTACCACAATTCTATTGTCCTCAAAAGATAAACTCACCATCTCCAAAAAAAATCTGTCTCTTATTGAAAATATCTCATCTTTCTCTCCTAAAATTGTACTTTATTCCTATAAACCTCACTAATAAGAGCAAAGATCTTGTATAATTGTGAAAACTATAGTAAAATAATAATTAAAGATAATTAAAGTAACTCACAACACAAAGGATGGACACACACACACTCACTGTTCTTGAATTTGATAAGATTCTCACCTTCTTGAAGCACTATGTTACTTCTCCTCAAGGCACGAGACTCTGTAAACGACTCACCCCCCTATATAATTGCCAAGAAATAAAAAGACTTCTCTCTGAAGTTACAGAAATGAGGGAAGTGCTTAATACCTATGATGAAATTCCCATTCATGGTATCAAAGATATAGAAGATTTGGTAAATCGAACCAGAGTGGAAGGATTTTACCTTGAACCCCAACAATTACAAGAAATACGCAGTACCTTAGAAACAGGGAGAAAGATTAAAACCTTTTTTAAAACTATTGGTTCCAGGTATTCATCACTAAAGAATATCACCAGTAAAATTATCCCCCTCAAAGAGCTGGAAGATACCATAAAAAGGGCAATTGGAAACCAGGGTGAAATTCTGGACACGGCGAGCCAAGAACTGAAAACCTTACGTCAAAAGATTAAGCACCTAAAGCTTCACATTAAAAACATCCTAGAGGAGCTGCTCTTTAGGGAAAACCTCAGTTTTATCTTTCAAGAACAACTCATCACCATCAGAAATGGGAGATTTGTTCTCCCCGTTAAAATTGATCACAAAGGATATCTCCCAGGAGTAGTACATGATCAATCACATAGTAAGGCAACCTATTTCATCGAGCCTCTCTCTGTGGTTCATATCAACAACGAATTGCAAATCATTCGCAAGGAAGAAATCCATGAAGAAGTGAGGATCTTGGCCAACCTCACAAAACAAGTGAGAAAAAGTAAGGAAGAAATACTATTCAATCTTTCCCTCCTCGAAAAATTTGACCTCATCTATGCGAAAGCGAAATTCAGTATAGCTCTCAATGCCTGCGAGCCTATCCTGAATGAGGAGGGCTGCATTAAACTCAATGCCTGCAAGCATCCTATCCTGCTAGCCCGTTTTGAAACACCTCCTGCATCCCCACACTCCCTAGAAGAAGCGTTAAAAGAAAACTCAGAAAAAGTGGGACGCTGGGTATTCGAAGCACCCCAGGTTGTACCAATTACTCTCCATATGGATAGGGACATCAATACTCTGATTATTACCGGGGCAAATGCAGGTGGTAAAACAGTCACCTTAAAGACATTAGGCATTTTGTCACTAATGGCTCAGGCGGGCATGCATATCCCAGCGGAAGAAGGAAGTACCCTCACCATATTTCACTCCATTTTTGCTGATATTGGTGATGAGCAAAACATAGAAGAAAGCTTGAGTACTTTCTCTGCCCATATCAGCCGACTCGATCAAATCTTAAAAGAGGCTGATGACAAATCACTCGTTTTAATAGATGAACTGGGCTCTGGTACAGATCCCTCGGAAGGTGCAGCCCTTGGGTTGGCCATCTTAGACTATTTAAGGGAGAGAAACTCATGTATCGCTATCACTACCCACCTGACACTCCTGAAAACATATGCCTATCTTCACAAAGATGTGGAAAATGTTTCAGTGGAATTTGATCCTATCACATTGAAACCCGCCTACAATCTGGTTTATGGAATGCCAGGTTTGAGCAATGCCTTGGCTATTGCGAGGAATCTCGGGATGTCTGACAATATCCTACACAACGCTGGTAATTATCTTGAAGAAAAAGACAAGCAGATCTCAGACTTAATCAAAGGCTTAGAGCAAAGTCAAAAAGAGGTAGCACAAAAGAAAAACGAAATAACAAAGTTGAGAGAAAAGGTATCAGTCCATGAAAACTTTGTGGAATCCCTTCTGAAAACCATTAAAGCCAAGAAAGTGAAACTACTCAATAAGTACGAAAATAAATTAAAACAACACCTAAGGGAAGCTGAATCTAAATTAGAAAAAATTGTCAATGAAGCTAAGCGAAAAGAACACCCCCTTGCTAAAGAAGCTCATAAAGCCTTTCGAGAAGTCAAGAAAGAATGGGAGTCACACCTCCCCCTACCCTCGGAACAGAGAGAACCCATTGAAGAATTAAAAGTAGGTCAGACTGTAAAATTACTACATTTCAACCAAGAAGGTGTAGTTCTTAAGGTAGACCCTAACTTAAAGAAGGCTGAGATTCTTGTTGGAGAAATAAAGATCAAAACTCATTTTGACGCCATAGAATACATTAAAGAGAAAGACATATGTGAAGGCAAATCCATTTCATCTGAAAAGCAGTTCTCAGCAAGTGATCACTATAGTGTTTCCATCCTGGAGGAAGAAGTTTCTCAAAAAATTAATGTTATTGGAATGACTGTTGATGAAGCCCTTCCCATTGTGGAGAGGACAATTGATCATGCTCTCATCAGGGGTTTAGAAAAGATTGAAATTATACATGGTTTGGGAACAGGAAGATTAAAAGAAGCTATTAGAAAACATCTAAAAAATCATAGCTATGTAAAAAGTTTTGGCTCTGATGAACAATCCAGAGGCGGAGCAGGAGTTACCCAGGTGGAAATACAGTTTCACCCAAAGAAGAGTTTGAAGAGGTTACATCAAACCACTTGACAATTAATTTTCATCTCTAAAGTGTCTTTACTTTCTACTAAAGAGTAATCCCTATTGTTCCGATAACATTATTAAAGCAAACGAAAAAATGATTTCCAATAAATGTACACTATATCCATGCGTTATAAGAAATTCCTTATCTCCATAATAATCATCTCTTTCTTCATTCTCACAGTAATTACTACACACGCCCTCATTAAAAAAGAAACTAAAAAATCATATCAACCAGATAAACAATCTCAAAAATATGCCTTCCTCATTGATAAGCTTTCAAGCGACGGGTTTGAAAGGACACAACTTCAGAAAATATTTAATGATTCAAGGATAAAATTTTTAGAAAAGGTGCTTGTGATAAATCTCATCAATAACCATATCAAAGAAGACTACTCCCGGTTTCTCAACAATCAGTCAATTAACCATGCCAAAAGCTTTCTAGATAAGGAACTTCCCTTTCTCAATAAGGTCGAAAAACGTTTTAAAGTAGAAAAAGAAATCGTTGTTTCTATTCTCTTAATCGAATCTTCTCTCGGGAAAAGGACAGGAGAAAATATAGTATTCAATGTCTTCAGTACTTTATCCTTAGCCACAAAAAAGGAGATTTTGAAAGATACTTACCATAGTCTCAAAGAACACTATCCCAATCTCAGCTTTGAAGAAATGAGAAAAAGGGCTCACAAAAAATCAAAGTGGGCATATCAAGAACTAAAACACCTTCTCACTATTGCTGAGAGAGAGAAACTTGATGTTCTTCAGATCAAAGGTTCTTGGGCAGGCGCCTTTGGAATAGCCCAATTCCTACCCTCCAGCTACTTGAGGTATGGATTGGACGGCAACAATGATCTGAAGGTAAGATTGTTCAATAGGTATGATTCTATGGTAAGTGTTGCTAACTATCTTAAAGAAAACGGTTGGAAAAAAAATTTATCAGATAAAAAGAAAAGAGTAATCATCCAGAGATACAACAACAGCATCCCCTATGTAGATGCTGTACTAAAACTTTCCAAAAAACTCAGTAGTTAAACTTCCAGACGCACCACCCTTATCTTCTTTTCCATCAACCACTGGTGAACATCTGACTCTAACTCTAATGAGGTTAATAAAAAGCTTGTTTCTCTTTCTCGCTTGATAAGGATACCGGGAACAATCAATTCTACTCTCTTTTCACCGTTTGAGGTAGCAGAAAACCTAGGTCGTGGAGAATCATAGCTCACATGTAAAAAGTCAAGAATATCTTTAATCGCTACAGATGGATCCTCCAGTGGAGGAGATAGACTAAGAAACCGATTTCCCTGCTGTGTTATCACCTCTATCAGTTTTTCAGGAATTGTATGAAAACTTATAATATGCCCCTTTCCTTCTCTCTTAAAATAGCGATCGGCCATTACCTCAATATCAAATCCCTTTGACTCACTACGGAATAACTTAACCTTAAAATCCTTCTGGAAATTTTGTTCTAAAAGAGTGAGTAAGGAATCTACAAGCGCTTCATAATCTGAGGTAGCAATGACAGACACATCTCCAGGACGATACTTATGCTCAACCGCTTTTTGGAGGGGACCTCTCTTCTCCTGCTCACCCTCACCCATCATATATAAATCAACGAGGTTAACTCCATAGGCCTGAATGTAGTCTTTTAAATGTGAATCGATAGGTTCATTTCCCTTTTCAATTAAATTCACTACCGTAACATCCTTAAGCAGTTCATCTAGATATATGATCCAGTCTCCCGCAATTTCGAACTGTATCTTGTCTCCAATCACTAAGGGAGTACGGCTTTTATCCACAGAGAAATATCCCGCTCTATCAAATACCCTATCTAAAACTGATTCCATATTTTCATGCTCTCTAAGAGTAACCACCTCGAAATCACTGAGCTCAAGTTGAAGCAAATCTATTAACCCGCTATTAAGTTCACCACCATAATCTAAGATTATCTTTTTTTTATCTGTAAGTTGTAAAATGGGGAAATTGTGAGTATCAATAGTTATTTGACCTTCTTTCATTAATGGTATGGTAAATTCCCCAAAACTATTTAACTTGCCCTGCAAAACATCAGCTAGTGAAGCCATAGAGTCCATGTATAAAGTTTTGTTACTTGGAATCTGCCTGGCTATTTTTATGAAACGAGGATCAACATAAACCGTCTCTGTCTTTTTTTCACTTGATAGTTCCTCTATGGCAGAAACCTCCTCCACTGGAGCTCTTTCCGTAAAAAGCTCTTCTTTAGAGAGAATCTGGTATGAAGCGAATGAGGGTAAAATAATTTTCTGATCAGGTTTTACCAGATTAATATCTTCAATATCAGGATTTAATGTCTTCACCAATTTAAGATACCTGTTAAATATTACATCATCCGGGATATTATACATATCCCGGAGTACCTGGGCCACGTGCTCTCCTTTTGAGAAGATATATTCTTCGGTTGGTATCTCAGAGTAATGAGAGGAGAGGAAACTAAGTAAAACTGATTTAAACTCTTCTTTTGGAATTTTGAAATGAGTAATATACTTAAAAGGGATAAGTAATTTTTGATTGGGAACAATCTCATGGGCATTTTTTAAGTCGGGATTCATACTTTTTGTTATTCTGCAGAAGAAATAAAATTGTCTCTCTTTAATTCCATAACTATAGATGAGAATTTTCCACAAGCTATCTCCTTTTTTAACCGTATACGGCTCCGCCTGCACCTCACCCATTTTATACTTTTTAACCACTACATTCTTAGTGAAAGCAATCGTTTTTGTCTCGCTTATCTCTTCTGAAAATATGCTACCATAACAAACAAAAAAGAAGAGTACTAAAGAGGTAAGAGGGATTAGTATCCTCCTATTCATCTTCGTCTCCTTTTCTTTAAGATAAAACTAATCTTCTTGCTATGTTCTACTTTCTCAACTAATCTGAAAGGAAACAGAATTTTTTAAAATTAAATTATTATATCTCTGAATTATCTATAAAATCAAGCTGTTTATTTCACAATTCAAATGTTCAATAGCTAAAAGTTTTCCTCCATGCATAAGTCTTTAGCACAAAATACTATAGTATTGAGTTCTTTCCTAAAGGGAGATGAAGCCCTTACACTACTTTAGCAACCATTTAAGCTTTATTTTTAGTATAAAATTATATAGTATTCCAAAAGAGTCTTAATTCGAGGAAGATAGTCATGATTAAAAAAAAGATAGGAAACCTAACCCTTTTGTTTTTTCCTAACCTTTCTCACTATAAAGGAGTAAAACACGCCATATCTACACGAGGTGGTGGCTTTAGCAGTGGCAACTACAATAGTCTCAACCTCTCTTTTCAGGTTGGTGATGAACATAACAACGTAATGAAAAACCATCAGAGCCTGAGCCACACATTGGGATTTGACCTCAGCTCTTTAGTAACATGCCAGCAGATTCATCAAGATAGTATTGCTCTGGTAGATAAAAGCTATCTCAAAAAAGACTATTTTCTCCCCAACAATTCTATCCCAGAAACGGATGCCCTCATTACCGATGTTCCCGGCATTACCCTCATGACAAGGTATGCTGACTGTAGTCCCCTCCTCTTCTATGACCCTAAAACACGCACAGTAGCTATAGCTCATGCAGGGTGGAAAGGAACACTAGAGCATATAGGCCAAAAGACGGTTGAGGTTTTAGTCAACTATTATCATTGCCAACCTCAACATATCCTGACCGCAATAGGTCCCTCCATCGGACCCTGTTGCTACCAAATCAGCAACACAATGGCAGACTATGCCCTAAAGAAACTCCCTCGGGCTCAGGAATATATTAGAGAATCTTTAGACGATGGTCTATACTTTGACCTACGGCAGGCAAATAAGAAACAGCTTAAGACTGCAGGTATAAAAGATGAACATCTCTATTGTACAGAGCTTTGCACTTCTTGCGCTATCGATCTCTTTTTTTCTTATAGGAAGGAAAAGGGGGTAACCGGTAGGTTTGGAGCTCTAATCGGCCTTAGTGAGCAATGCTGATTTTTATTTTTCTTTTCAACTCCTACGTTTAATACCGTTTGATCTTGTTCTTATATAATCGTAAAATACTTTCAATAGGATTGAGATCGAATTTTAATGTTTATAAATCCATCTCACCTCAATTGAAAATTCATTACTTCACTCTCTCATCCTTTCATCATAGAATCTTTCTATATTATATACCACATACTTTTCCAGGTCTCTCTTATACTGATCAAGATCGAAGGGAACGCCATTTTTTACTATCTCAAAAATCTGTTCCATAATGAGCAACCCCACCATATGGGAT
>SMTZ1_10034135_pt1 | contig 12630 bp, 15 predicted proteins | sample DeeMarSWOR136_30_FD_25667 | JGI IMG/M metagenome (IMG submission 25667) | reverse complement strand
AAAACAGCCATGCGCTTCACCATGCAGGTTGGCTTTGAAACAGACTATGCCGTGGAAACGTTAACAGCGGTCTCTGCCAAAGAAATCTGAAAAAAATCCTCTCTTTTTTTTGTTTGACACTAAAACAGTGAAGTTAGAAATCTTATTGTTCAGACATGTAAAAGTTTTCTTGGCTTGTTAATGAATATACCCTGCGCTTGAACTGTCAAAATCTTTTACAAGTTCAATTTGAATGTCGCTTGGAAGCGAAGACTGTTGTGAGAAGTATGTCACCTTGGGGAAGTAAACAGCAATTCCCTCTTCCGACATCACAGTTGCTGGATGACCGTCTCCTAAAGCCAATCTACAAACCTCTTGTGTTAGATCTCTCACCTCCTCTTCATCTACACAACCAAACGAGTGAAGATACTCGTGGAGGAGTAGGTGAAAGCAGTAAGCGTTGAAAATTTTCTTATCCACTGTTTGGAGCGCTGTTTCTAGAGGAACCCTATTCATAACTATAATGTTGGAACCCACCAAGTGAAACGCACCTACAAAATAGCCTTGCTTCATCCCTAAATCAGCTAAACCCAGCATGAGTCCACTTCTATGTCTGTTCAAAAATCTTTTAACGGACTGCTTAACTAACTCAAAAATCTCTGCTAGAGTATTGCAGTCGGCAAGTTTTTCGTCAAAATTTTCTACAGCTTTATAGTCCAAATTTTTAACACCCTTAAGGTTCAGTACGTCATTGAGAACAGTCTTTTAAATTTTTGTGAACGAAAAACTTTCATTTACAGTAGGAAGGAATATTCATTGTGGCAAACTTGTCGGAGACGAGAGGTTTTAGAAGGTCTCGTTAGCCTAAAAGCGAGTATATTGGAACTACGCAGAGGATAAAAATGGCGATTAGTCCAATGGCAGCTAATTTTCTGGGAGTTGTAGGCCGTGAAACATCATCCAATGGACCTGGATGCTGATAGAAAGAGAAAAAGAGTGCTAACAAAGCCATTGGATACCAGATAATAGCCAAGAGAATAATTCCAAGATATGAAAGACTCCTGTGTGCTTTTCCCCCAACCAAACTTCGAGCAACGTGACCACCGTCAAACATGCCCACAGGCACCAAATTAAGCATGGTTACGAGCATGCCAACCCAACCAGCAAAAGCAAGAGGATGTAGTGTTACTCCAGGTAACCAGTTCCCGTCTATTGGGCGGGGAGGAAATACCCCTAGTGGCTGAAACACAAGTCCGATTAACTGAAATATTATTGGTACAGTGAGGGTGGGACTGCCTTCAGCAATCCAAGTGTAACTTGATTGGAATGGATACAAAAAAACTCATTAGTGGACCAGTGACGCCGATGTCAAATAGGGCATCTCTGTTTGGAGGAAGAGACTTTTGCTGAATAACGGCTCCGAAAGTGCCAATGGGAGGGAGTCCTGGAATAAAATATGGGTATGTAGCATCCACAGCGTGTTTATTAGCTAATAGCTTATGTCCCATCTCATGGGAACCAAGTATAGCCATAATCGCGCCTGTAAACATAATGGCGCCTACAACATCTGATTGAAGGTATCCAGAAAGAAACACTGTTCCAAGAGTTGCAAAAAACAGTCCGATGTTTATGATTTTTCGACTAGGTTTCACAGGAGGCTTACGAACAATCTGCAACAAAACTTTTCCATCTTTTCTCCTGAGAAGCGGAACAAGTTCAAGAGCATCCAAACTTTTAACAAGCCTCAAAAAAGCCTGCTTAGAATCTTCCCGCAACCTCACATAGAAAGTTGGAATACCGTACTCCATGAAGCCATCTTCCACATCAAACTCTGACTCCACCGTGCCCCGTAGTTGCTCAAACTGAGCAGCATCAATAGAAGACTCTGAGAAAGGACTTGTTGAGGACACATTACACGCCACACATACTATTTATTATTCATCTGCGACTGGAGATATTAGAACCTTACGTATAAAGAGAAAGGCTTGAAAAAGTTTTTTTACATTTAATTCGGGTTCAGAGTTTGATTCAGAGAACTCCCTAATTATTAAACGTTATTACGTCGATGAAAAACGTAGATGATTGGAAATGAACGATGCAGAAGACCGTTTTTACATCTACACAAAAACGACATCTTCGAGGTGAAGATTTGTCAAGAGAAGAAGTAGCGGAGTTTACCGCATACGTGAGAAGAGAAGGAAGAGTGACCATCCCGAAGGAGTTAAGAGACGCACTCATCATCAAAGAAGGAAACCTAGTTAAATGCAAAATCGTCAAAATGGGAACCCACTGAGCAAAACACCATCCAACTAGACTTCAATCGCGACTAGTAAAGACGAAATACTGCTGAACCAACAACAAAAATAGAAAACAAAAACTTCAATAATTAAACCGTCTTTTACCCATTATACTTCATTAAAATCCTCGCAATTTCCGGACGCATCGTTTTTTCCGGCGGCACAACACCTTTCCTGATGATTTCTCTAAGTTTTGACATACTCATGCCTATGTGGCTGTCGTTGTTGTGTCCGCAAGTTCTGGGTGTGACTATTAGGTCACAGCGTTTGCAGTAGAAGGCTTCTTTGAATTTTATGGGTTCTATTCCTAAATCCATTTACATTTCATGTGCTCTATAAGGTTCATATAGGCCTTTGATTCCTGCCATGTCTCTACCGATTACAAAGTGGGTGCATCCGTAGTTTTTTCTTATAATCGCAAGGAAAATGGCTGCTTTTGGTCCTGCATATCTCATGCCGATTGAAAGTGTATCTAAACAAACACGGTTTTTGGGATAGTAATTGTCTAATTGCCTCAGGCGGAAAGTCGTCTGATTTCAGTTTTCCTATAACTGGATGAATTAACAAACCATCTACTTTTTCCATGACGTTTCTTTGAAGATACTCGTGAACCATGTGGGGCGGGTTTCTCGTTTGATAGCCAGCGATGGTTTTCCAATGGCGTTTTTTAAACGTTTCCTGTGTTTCTAATGGCGTGGATTCTTGTGAAACTCTTTGAATGAGGTCAATTTTGCCTCCAAGCATCATTTCCCCCATGTTATAGATGTCGTTAACATTCGGGTGGGTGCTATCAGTCGTACCATAAACTTGAATCGCTAATTCTTTCGGGTTATACCTAATTTTTTCTTCCAAATGCATAATAGCGTAAGATTTACCGTCATATCCTAGAGTTACGTCATCGCCTTCCTTTAATTCCCTTACAACCTTCAAATTCTCTTTTTGTAGTCTTCGTTACACATGAAACCTTCTAAAGGACTAAAAGCTCCTATCGCAATTTTTTCCGCATCTAAAATTGTTGCCCAGTCTACTTCAATCGTTGGTAGTTCACTTGGCGCAAAAGATTTGTTGATAAATATCCTGTTTACCAGTCTGTTGCCGTGCGGAAGCAAATGAACTCACTCCTTCTCATGGACATGCAACCCACATTCTTTCGTTTCCGGTGATTCCCACCACCATCGTCCAGCTCTGATGCCTTCTCCGGGTTTAATGGGTCTAGTGCAAGGTTCACAGCCGATGCTAGCATAGCCTTTATCATGCAAAACGTTGTATGGCACATCGTTTTTCTTGATGTAATCCCACACTTGCTCTTTAGACCAGTCAGCTATCGGATTTACCTTTACTATGTTTCCATGTGATTCATCGATTTCGATTTTCTTGAGATCTGTTCTTGTAACGCTTTGGGCTCTTCGTAGTCCTGTGATCCAAGCGTCTAAGCCGCTAAGCGCTCTCGTTAAAGGCTCGACTTTTCTTATTCCGCAACAGAGTCTACGGTAGTCAACGCTATCGTAAAACAAGTTCATACCATGTTGAAAAACCATTTTTTCAACTCTTTCTGTGTTTGGAAAATAGATTTCTATCTGCGTATTGTACTTCGTTCTTATTTTGTCAATTACATCGTACGTTTCTTGGTTAAGTCTGCCAGTGTCAAGTGTAAACACTCTGAACTTTGGATTTATCTTTGAAAGCATATCAATTAGCACATTGTCTTCTGCACCAAAACTTGAGGCAAGAGATATTTTTGGATGAAATGTGTCTAAAGCCCACTTGAGTACTTCTTGTGGCTTCTTGTTTTCAAATTTTTCCGCAAGCTTATTCGTTTCTTTTTTAGTTAGTTTCATTTTTATGTTCCCCACGACTTATTGACTTCTGTTTTCATGGGCGATATCTGTTATTAAAACGTGATTGAGAGATTTAAATTTTACTATTGTAAAGTAGTAAATAATCCTCTATTCCTTAACCCCAAATAACTCGCAAATTCATAAAATCCAAGAAACCCCAGTTTTCTAACGAACTGATAACACAGCATCAGGAAAAACGTGCTAAAGCTTCTTTGCCCTGTGTTCCCACAACAAACTGTACATTAAAGCAAGTCCTTTGACAACGCTTTGATGCGACGTAATCGCTGCTTCGCGTAGAAAGAATGCAACTCCTGGATCTTCAACTAGAAACAAAGCTTTTCCTCCACTTTCAGGATCAATAATGCATCCTCTAATTGGGATTTCATCAGTAAAGCGAATTTCAATGTTATCATCCAACTCTTCTTTTATTCTTTTCAGTATTTTTGTTTGCTTTTCTCTATAGTCGGGTTCCAACATGTTTGGGTTCATTAAAATTATTTTTACGGAAACACTACGCTTTACAGCTTCTTTGAGTTTGTCAGCAACCTCTGGAAAATATTCCATAGCTTTCGAAAGAATTAGAATTTCCTTTTCTGCAGCGTCGTAAATTTTTTTTGTCTCTTCCAAAGAAATCTCTCCCACGCTGACGATGCGCAAAAGGTGAACCATCGGAGCGCCTTTTTTACCTTTCAAATAAACTTTCTTGCCAGTTTCCACAAAATCTTTGGCGTAATCTTCAAGCACTCTCAGCATCTGCTTGAGTTCGTTCATTCTAAATGATATAAGTGAACCCGCGATGTCCTCTAAAGGGCGTGGGTTATAGCGTATGGGTCTTCCTGGCCTTATGGTTACTAGCCCCATTTTTGCGAGTTGTTCTAAAACGTCGTAGATGCGTGCGCTTGGAACTTTGCTGGTTTTGCTCAAGGTTGTGGCTTTTGTTTCTCCAAGGAAGATCAGGTAGGCGAGTGTTGAGGCTTGATACTCGTTTAAGCCCATGTTGATTAGCAACGATTTAGTTTGGTTTATGTTTCTTTCGAAGGCCAAAAGTTAGATGGCTCCCGTTCTTTCAGACAATTGCTGTCCCGTAAATAATTTATACCTCGAAACGTATATATAAATTAACTCCTAAAGAGTAGTAAAAAAGGTGTGGATAATGAAGGTTTTAATCGCGGGCATGGACGGCTACCTCGGCTGGACCCTATCGATGTACCTAACCAATCGAGGACACAAAGTGGTCGGTGTAGACAACTTCTCAAGACGAAAGAACGTGAAAGAGATCGGTTCATGGTCAGCCACTCCTATACGAAATATGGATGAACGAACAAAGGCTTTCAAAGAGGTTCATGGAAAAAACATTGAATTCTATGAGGGAGACTTGAGAGAGTATCACTTTGTTAGAGGGATTATTAAAAAGTACAAGCCAGATACCATCGTCCATTTTGGAGAACAACCATGTGCTCCTTACTCTATGATTGATGTTGATCATGCTTTATTCACTATGACAAACAACATTGTAGGAACAATGAACATACTATATGCTATGCATCAAGTCAGTCCTCATACGCACCTACTGAAATTAGGCACTATGGGAGAGTATGGAACACCAAACATTGACATTCCAGAAGGATTCTTCGAAATTGAGTATAAAGGAAGAAAAGATAAACTGCCTTTTCCTCGACAAGCAGGCTCGTGGTATCATCAAACTAAAGTTCACGATACTGATAATATTATGTTTGCTTGTAAAATTTGGGATCTGAGAAGCACAGACATCATGCAAGGAGTTGTTTACGGAACAAGAACCGACGACATGATTGATGAGCGTTTGTTAACAAGATTTGACTTTGACGAAGTTTGGGGAACGGCTCTAAATCGGTTCTGTGCTCAAGCGATAATTGGTCATCCTCTCACACCATATGGTTTGGGAGAGCAAAAAAGAGGATTCTTAGCTTTAAGGGACAGCATGCAATGCTTAACCATAGCTACCGAGAACCCACCAGATAAAGGTGAATACCGAGTTTTCAACCAGTTCGACGAGACATATACTATCAACGAATTAGCAGAAACAGTCCAGAAAGTCGGCAAAAAACTTGGATACGATGTGGGTATTCAACATCCCGAAAACCCAAGGGTTGAAGCAGAAAAACACTATTACAATCCACATCATGAAAAACTTTACAAACTCGGATTCAAACCAGTACATCCCTTAGAAAAAGAATTAAAAATAATGTTTAAAGACTTAGAAAAGTTCAAGGATAGAATATTAGCGAAAAAAGAGAGAATTATGCCGACGGTTTATTGGAGAAAATGATTAAAGTCTTCATTTCTTTCTTTTTTAGTCTGGATACCTCATATATATGATACTGTGGAGCGACATGGTTAAATTCAAAACCTCAGCGGTGATACCCGCTTATAATGAAGCTGCATCCATACGCAATGTGATCGTTGAGTGTAAACGGTTTTGTGATGAGATAATTGTTGTCGACGATGGGAGTACGGATAATACTGCTGAAGCTGCTGAAAGTTCTGGTGCTGTAGTGGTTCGACATGAAAAGAATTTAGGTGTAACTAGAACCATAGAGAGCGGATTTAAGGCAGCGGAGGGTGACATAATAGTAACAATGGACGCGGACGGTCAACATTCTCCATCAGATATACCGAAGCTAATAGACCCTATATCAAAAGGAAAAGCGGATGTTGTATTTGGCGTGAGAGCTCTAACTCCACATCGGTCAGAGAGAATAATCAACAAGCTGACAAATCTACGCGTAAAATGCTCAGATGTTGGAACAGGGTTTAGAGCCATAAAAGCCGAGTTGGCAAAGAAGATGCGACTTCATGGTACATGTTTATGTGGAACATTCGTTTTAGAAGCTCATAAGCGAGGTGCCAGAATAACGGAAATTCCTGTAGAAGTGAAACCTAGGATGTATGGAAGGAGGAAAGTAAGAACAAAACACATCAAGCAATTTTTCTACGTTTTAAAGGACCTTTTTTAGTTATTAAACATTAACAAATGTTAAAAGCAAAATAAACAATAACGCAACAAAACTGGTGTCCATAAATGAACGTTCTGGTAACTGGTGGAGCAGGTTACTTGGGAAGCAAGCTTCTCTTCACGTTAGGCGAGGAGTTCCCAGAGGCTACCATAACATCTATCGATAATTTAGCAACGATATAAGTAAAAAAGCCGATTTACAAAAAGCAATAACCAAGGAAACAGATGTAATTGTGCATTTGGCTGCCGTGCCCGGATTAAAGCTGTGCAAGGACCACCCTAAGAACGCGGTAGACACTAATTTTTACGGTACTTATCTGCTCCTTGAAAAAGCCGTTGAATATAACATCGAAAGATTCATCTTCACTTCTTCCGCTGCTGTGTACGGAAAACCCCAGCAGCAACCCATCACTGAAGAACACCCACTTAAACCCATCAACTTTTACGGAGTCACTAAAACAGCGGCTGAACAACTCATTAACGCCTATCACATTAGCAACGGCTTAACTACTACAATATTTCGACTATCCAACCTCTACGGTCTAGGTGTATACAGCCGCTGGAAAACCGTTGTTCCCAAATTCGTTTGGCAAATGGTGAACGGTCAGTCACTCACTGTTCGCGGAGACGGGAAACAGGAGCGCAATTTCGTGCATGTACGTGATGTTGTAGGCGCTATCATTCGATGCTTGAAAGCTTCTAAGCAGGTGGTTGCGGGTGAAACCTTCAATATCGGGGGAGAAACTATGAGCGTCAACCGTATCGCTGAGATAATAATGCAGGTAGCTGAACAACGGCTGGGAAAGAAGATAACGAAGGTTCGTACACCTAAGAAACCCGATGAAGTATACACGACAGAGTTCAGCTACGATTATGAAAAAGCGTCTAGAAAGATTGGTTATGAACCAAAACAAGAAATATTTCAGGGTGTATCTGAACTAGTTGATTACGCGTTAAAGGTAAAGGCAAATAAACCATAATTTTGGTGACAGCTAAAACTGTAAACAATGTATAGGTCAAATAGACCTTAACATTATTTCATAAGATACAAAATCTTGCTGTTACTTTATTCAAAATAATTATTCACCGTACATAAGTTTTAAAATGAGCGAACTCAGCACTAAGATTTGTTCAGAGGGATTTAAGGTTGAGTAAAGCAAAAACTAAACGAACGAAGAAAACTAAGAGAACGAAAAAGACGGTGAAGACAAAGAAAGAGACTTCTCAGATAAAACCTGTTGTTCCTAAACCCGAGGAGAGCAAGGACGCTGTTTTCTTGAAAAAACCTGAAATCTCAAATGAATCAAGTGTTACTAAGGCAGAATTACTTTCTGTTCTTGAACCAGAAAAGGCTGTTCCGCTACCAAAACCTGAAATAAGAGATATTAAATGGACCATGCGTAGATTTATTCCCTTGACCACAACTGTTCTGGGTTTAGGTTATATTCTGCCCAACATAGCAATTGTCATTATTTTAAGCTACATCCTTTCCCAAACGAGTATCTCCTCACTTCATATGATAACTCAAATTAGCGGAATAATTCTCTTTCTCATGGCCTCCATCGTGATGATGGTTATAGGAGCCGCCCTTATAGTCGGGGGAATGCGATATAACAAGAGAAAACAGTCTCCTAGAGGAATAATATTCATTGGTGTTCTGTTCGCCTCATTTTATTTGTTATGTCTCGGCGTTGGGTCTGCACTGGTGCTTTCAGAGATAAATCTAAACGTGGGACTACTGATTGTGGGGCCAATATTTATCATGGTGAGCGCCGCCGTTTATATGGTACCCTCCCTTGCTTCTAGACTCATAGGTCACACTCTCGGAATAATCGGTGGATTCCTTCTGGCCATCGTGACATTCAACTTCCAGATCCTTGAAGTTGCCACAGGGTGGGGTGTGCCGTTTCCAGGACCGTTCATGTCACTGACAGTTATGGAAGGAATCGCGATGATTTTAGGTGCCATAGCAATTGCCATCTATTCGAGTTTTGCTGGACGAAATGAAAAACCAGTGGCATACGTATTGCTTTCGATAGTGGGACTGATCTACGGGATCGGCGTGTTCATTGGTCCACTGATTCTCTCGTTTAGTTTCTTGGATATCGTGTGGAAAGCACCATGGCTGGGTCCCCTCTACGGTTTACCAAGCTGGGTTGTCGATACAACGATTTTCTGGAGCGCAAGTCTTATTCTGTTGGAGATCGGAGGCATCTTGTTGATTCTGTCCTCTTGCTTGGGATTCGTGTTTGCAGCGCAAGAGTTTTCTAAGATTTATGCTGCGTCAAGCGAAACAAGTGAAGTGCACGCGTATGTAAGTGAAACACCGCCAAAAAAAATAAAGGGGTTAAAAGAAAAGCTGGTGTAGCAAAACCTCAATAATGATCTATATGCTTTACGGCGGGGCTTTGTTCAATTGAAATCTCAAAAACTGTTTTCCTTGACTCTTAATGTTCTAGGCATAGGTTATGTTCTTGTCAACTTATCAGTGTTAATTCTATTAGGCTATTATCTTTCGCAACACAGTATTTCCTCACTAGAAGAGGTGACTCAGATAGGAGGAATTGCACTCTTTATGACAGCATCAGCCATGTTAATGGGAGTGGGCTGTCTACTTATAGTTGGAGGAATTCAACATTACAGAAAGAACACTACACAGAGAGTGGTACTTATGGGCGTACTGTTAACGTCATGTTATGTGTTATGTCTAGGTATAGGATCAGCACTTCTCCTCTCTCAATCAGACATTGGCGCTGTACTGCTCATTGTAAGCCCCGCACTTATGATGGTAGGCGCTACCGCTTACGTGGCACCTTCATCTCTCTTTAAAATCGTTGGGTCCATTGTGGGAATCGCTGGCGCGATACCTTTAGCCGTTGGCATATTCACTCTTCAGCCTCTTAGCCTCGTCTTTACTGATTGGAATGTTCTATTTCCCGGTCCATTTATGTCAATGGCTTTTCTTGAAGGAGTTGCAGTTATCTTAGGCTCTGGAGCAGTTTTCGCTCATTCTCTTCTCTCAGAGCGAAAAGAAAAATCAGTGTCACAAAGCTTGATTTCGTTGGTTGGAATATTTTATGGAATTGACGTGTTCATTGGGCCATTGATTCTCTCATTTGGTTTAGCTAATCTTTTATGGAAGGCACCGTGGCTGCCTCCTCTTAACGGCGCGCCGTATTATGTCTATGGCACCACAATCCTTTGGAGCGTGAGTCTCCTCATTTTAGCAATGGGAGGCGTTCTGCTGACTTTATCCTCTTGTCTGGAATTCATGTTTGCAACGAAACGTATGTCTAAACTTTAACTTTAATGGCACTTCGTTTAGGCTATTGGTTTTAACTTAATGTACTATATTATTGAACCTGTAAACTTTTTAGGTGCGACGTGTAACATCAAAGACCAGCAGCTACAGGATGAATATTTAATGATCACAAAAATGTTTACGGTTGGAGCGTTATACACAAACTGTTACGTTGTAGGATGCAACGAAACAAAAGAGGCTCTCATCATTGACCCCGGATTTGACACTGAACTCGTAGCTAAAAGAATATTAAGTGAAGCTGTTCAACTCGAGTTGCAGATCAAATACATAGTGAACACGCATGGACACTCAGATCACATAGCAGGCAACGGTATTGTGAAAAAGTTGACGACCGCACCCATTTTGATTCATGAGTACGACGCACCCATGTTAACCAACGCCACAGAAAATCTGACTTTACTGTCTGGGCTTCGCACAGTCTCCTTGCCCCCAGCAGATCAGATACTTCACGACGGAGACACCATTAACGTGGGTGAAGTCACCCTTAGAGTTCTTCACACTCCTGGGCATACCAGAGGCAGTATATCCATCTTAGGTGATGAGGATGTTTTCACTGGAGACACCCTGTTCGCAGGGTCCATAGGTCGAACAGACCTACCCGATTCATCTCCTAAAGAAATTATGAACTCCCTCAAAAAATTGATGGCGTTGCCCGATCGCATAAAGGTGTATCCCGGACACGGTCCAGTTTCTACGATAAGTGAGGAAAAGAAAAGTAATCCTTTCTTGCAAAACTTCTCCGCATCATCAGATATCTTTTGATAAATCACAACAGTTTAACAGAGTTAAAAAAAAGACAAATGAGAGTCGGAAGTATTTTTATGGTGGCACTAAAACTTAAAACAGTTCAGTATAGCGAGTTTATAGCATGCAAGGTAAGATATCTTGATGGAAATTCCTCTGGATCAGTCAACTATTCCCTTCAATTTGGAGTACACTCTTAATTGTGGACAGTTGTTTCGATGGAAAAAACTGCGAGGCTGGTGGTACGGCGTCGTTGAGGACAAAGTTATTAAAATAAAACAAACCAGTGGCAAATTGCTTTTTCAAACTTTTCCAGAAATGGTGGAACCCAATTTCTTAGAGAACTATTTTAGGCTAAACGATAACTTGCCCAAGATTTTATCTAAAATAAATAAAGATGAGTATATAGAAAAAGCCATTCAACGCTTTCGCGGACTGAGAATTATTCGACAAGAGTCTTGGGAATGTCTAGCCTCTTACATCTGTGCAACCAACATCAACATTCCCGCCATCAAAAACATGATTCGTAACCTCTCCAAACAGTTTGGAAGAAAACTAATCTTTGATGGAGAAGACTTCTACACATTTTTTAAAGACTTCCAGAATCATACACAACAAAGAGTTTGATTTAGAAACTCTAAAGAAGCTGGACTATAAAGAAGCAAAAACCCAATTGCTGTCGCTGCCAGGTGTGGGCCAAAAAGTTGCTGACTGTGTCCTCCTATTCTCTCTAAACAAATTGGAGGCGTTCCCAGTAGATGTCTGGATGAAACATGTAATTCTTGAGTTCTATCCCAATAGCTTTGAAGAATCGTTTGTTGAAAAGCTTTCGCGCAGACACACACTTACATTAAGCGAATACCAGACAATTAGCTCGTTTGGAAGAACATATTTTGGGGAGTATGCAGGGTATGCCCAGGAATATTTGTTTGCTTTGGCGAGAACGGGGAGAGCTTAACATGCTCATAGACCGTCCACTGGACACTTTGAGCATAGCTAGTTTCCGTAGGATACTTGGATTTTTGGTAGTACATTACGCTGAATGTTAGAGAAGTGTCTAAACTGAACACCATGCTAACAACGTAGGATACTCCTTTTGCATACATTTCTATCAAGTATGTTGTCCCTATAGATTGCCCTGCAATCATAACTCCTTGAAGTAAAATATTAGCCATGTCATCAACTTGAGCATCTGTGACCTTTGCGTCCATAACGCCGTTGTTTTTCATAGAAGCTATTATGTGGGTGCTGTTAATGTCAACTGCGTCGATCAATAACTGCTCCATCTGTGTTTGAAAGTTGGTTTTCATACTTCCGACGTAGGCAGTTGTGTAACTGTAGAAAATACTACCCGTGATGATGAAGACGATGATTATCGTTAGAATGCCTATTACTTTGGAAACGGCTTTTGTTGTTTTGAGCAGTTTTTTCGTGTGCTCTCCCTCACTCTTCATG
>SMTZ1_10006152_pt1 | contig 12630 bp, 9 predicted proteins | sample DeeMarSWOR136_30_FD_25667 | JGI IMG/M metagenome (IMG submission 25667) | reverse complement strand
TGCATCGCATGTTCTGAAAGTGTTTGATAATCCACATGAAGCCAATTGAAGTACTCTCCTACATGTCTTTTATAGATCAATCTACATCGAATTTCACCAACATATTTGTTCGCTTTTAAATTCGATTCATGATATTTAACATGTTCAGGAATTATGGTTTTCCTTACATCACAAGAATTTAATAAGAATTGACCGTCAGGCTTAATGATCCTGGGACAATGATTTAAAAATTTATTTAAGCCGTTTAAATCCCCAGTTAAACCGATTCCCCTTCCCAACAGCAAAAGTGTATCGAATCGCTCAGAATGAAATTCATAAATATCTATACATCGGGCATCTTTAACACCGAGGTGTTCCATGACCGTAACAGCCTCTGGTGAAATATCAATTGCTGTTACTCTAAAACCATGTTGCTGGAGTAGAACTGAATGAATTCCCGTTCCAGCTCCAATATCAAGAATTCTACCAGAACAAAGATCAATAGCAGTATGTTCATGCGGATAATATTCTGATGGCTTTCTGAAAAATATACTTATCGGCATTTCTTCAGAATAACTATCATCTCTTTCAAGAGTTATAGTTTCAGTAGTATTACCTCGAATATAATCGAGCAATGCTAATCCAAAAGGTTCCATAAGTGAGATTTCCTTATTATGATTGCCATCATCATCCCTCAAATTACCCTTATTATTACCTCTATTAAAAGTTATTACCCTTTCTTCGCCATCGTGCCCCTGGCCCTCGTCCTTTACAAACGACTTTATCTAATTTATGCAAATCTTTCAGCACCTTCCGTACCATGTCCCGACTCACGCCAGGACATTTTGTTTGAAGTTGAGATAGGGTAAATTCACCATCCATTTTCTGTATTTGTTCGATAACTAGTTCTGTTTTTGCTCCTTTTGGAGTCTCAATTTTTTCAACTCGCTCAATAAATTCGCCATAAGCCTGTTTAAGAATATAAAGCAAAAAATTTATATATACCCAGGGATCATGTTTGCCTTCATGCCAGCGTTGCGAGGAAATTTCAAGCGTTTCGTAATATCGTTGTTTGTGTTCTTCAATCAGGCGTTCAAGGCTGATATAGCGACCGACCTCATATCCAGCGTGATAGAGTTGCAACAGGAGTAGAAGTCGTGAAACTCGACCATTACCATCTCGAAATGGATGAATACATAGAAAATCAAGGTTGCATGCAGCAATGGCAAGAAGCGGATGAACGACTTTCGTTTTTGCCAGTTCCCCATACAAAGAAACAAGCTCTTTCATGGCTTGAGGTGTATTCTCAACACTTACCGTTTTAAATCTCACCCGTGTATCCCCGTTTGGTAAACGTTCGATGATATCGCTATCATTTTCTTTATAGTGCCCAGCATCCCAGATTTTACCACGAGACATTTTGTGTAACTTTTTAATAGTCCTTTCATTGAAAGGAATTGTTTTATGCTCGACGTGAATCCATTGGAGTGCATCACGGTATCCCTGTATTTCTTCTTCATTGCGGTCTTTGAGTAATGGTCTGCCAAATATAACTGTTCCGACACGTTTGCTATCGATTTCAACTCCTTCTATGCGGTTTGAGGATATCGCACTCTCGATCAGGGCATGTTCTCGTAATGTTTTCAGCTTCTGGGGTGATTGATTGGTGTACATATCATGTTTGCCTTTTGCTTCGGCAATATCAGCCAGATACCAGGTGACTCCAGCAGGGACGGTTTTGAGACCTGCAGAAAAATTAGTTAGTGTTTGCATATACGATTTTCCAGCGTTGTCATTATCAATAGATTCGATTGGAACTTTTTGAAAATATATAAAAATATTCTCAAAATGTCAAATAAAACTCCCGCTCTGGATTTTGGTTGACTGCTTCAAAACTCGGTAAATTCGCGGCGTCGTAGTCCTTCTAATCCTAATTCGCCAGTTTTAGGATCAAGTCTGATTTCCCATTGCTTCATAGTAAGCGCACCAATAATCGCATCTAACTCATGGCCATCTGCTTTACCTATTTCATTGACAGGTATTGCTTCTGTATCAAACGAATACTCTTCGATACTTCCGTCGATTAAATATTTCTCTTTGACTTCGATCATCCTTCCACCTAAAGCAAGCCGGTAAGGCGCTCTCACTTTCTTTTTAACACTATCTAGTAAATACTTACTGAGAACATAAGTGTACATAGCACCCGTATCAAAAAGCGCTACTACTTTCCTGCCTTCTATCTCTATATTTTTTATTATTCTCATAATCATACCTCATCGGATAACCTTGATGGCGTATTTTTATTTATCCACGCTTCAACTATTTTAGGGATAAGAGCATCCAGCAACAGGTGGCGAACGGCTTTCGTATCGGCTCGGGATACCTTCTCGTGTATCTTCATTTCAATATCATGGGGTATCTGAACTGTAATTGTCATTGTATTTTAACTCTCGTGATAAAATAGTTTAATCACCATTAATATAATAAAATATTTTTAGTTGTCAATAATTATTTTTAAAGCTTATGGAGATTTTAACTCACATTGTTGGCTGGAACAAATCTGCTATATAATCAAAACACACTTTCTGACAAGCAGGCAGTGAAACTGAATCCTGGCGATAGTGATTTTGCAAAAAGAGTTCTGCAAAACTCTAAAGATAAATTGCGGGAAATGGGGATTAAGGAATAAAAGGAAGATATACTGATTCCGTCGCTCCGAGCGATGGAATCAGTTCTGATGTAAATCGGATTTAGTGCGCGGTTAGAAGCCGCCAAAGAAGTCGTTTTTAATTTTGAATATTGAAATTTAGTTGTAATTTATTTTTTGAGATTTGGTAATTATATAACAAGATTTTGTTAGTTTTCCAAGCCATCTAATGCTTTTTCAGCCGCCTTAAAATCTGGTTCCAACTCCAACGCTTTTTCATACTCAACCTTTGCAAGATCTTTTCTCTCTTGCATGTTATAAATGTGACCCAATAATAAATGTGCAAAAGCAAACGAAGGTCTTTCATACGAAGCTTCGGTCTGTAAATATTTTTTTAAATACTCCTCGCCTTTATCCAGGTTTTTACCAGACATCAAAGCTATTCTGCCAAGATGGAAATATGCAGCGACTTGGTCGGGGTAAGATTTCAATAAATTTTCAAAGAGCTCTGATGCTTTGTCAAACTCTTTTTGTCTGGCGTATAAATAACCTAACTGATAATAAGCCTGGTAGTCAGCGGGATTTGCAATCATGGCTGCTTGAAATTCTTTTTCTGCCAGGTCGTATTTTTCATCCATGCTATGAATGAATCCAAAAGCCAGGTGTCCCTGGTGAACATTTCGTTTTTTGATTTCCCCAGCCTGTTCCCTGGCTTTATCTTTACTTCCCCCGATGATTCCTGGCGCCATGAGATAGAATTGCAATAATCCCATTCTGGCATCGATATTGTCAGGATTTAATTCAACTGCTTTTTCAAACTCTTTTTTAACGTTTTTTGCAGCGGAAAATTTTTTCAACAATCCAGCTTTTTGAGCTTTTATCCCATAAGCTCGGCCCAACCAGAGATGATAGTCAGAATTCTTTTCATCTAAATCAACTGCTTTCTCGAACCAGTCAATTGCCTTTTCATAATTGCCTTCATGAAAGGATATTCTGCCCAGGTACGATGCCGCAATTGGATTGCTTTGATTGTTTTTTGTGTACGCTTCAAAAAATTTTTTGGCTTCAGGGTATTTTTTTGTTTCAAAAAGTTGAATACCCGCAGTGATGTCATTATTTGTTTGACTGACAACGGTTTGTGGAGTCATTAAAAAAATGATTAACAATAACACAAAAAAAGTTCTCACCTTGATCAAATTCATATCTGTCTCCAGAGTAAGTATTGGTATTTTATTTGAAATCTGGTTTTTTTGTTATTTGGGATTTAATTACACCAATTTACCTCAATTCCCAAATTAGCCAATTACCATTTCCCATACCGAACAATTACAGCCAAATCCTTCCTCTTTTTCACCTTCCATTCATCAGCAGGATACCCCAGCGGAGTAAAAGCCACGGGCTCCACATCATCAGGCAATCCCAACATCTCTCTCGCTGCTTCAGGATCAAACGCAGCGATCCAGCAGGTGCCTAATCCTAAATCAGCAGCCGCCAGAATCAAATGATCCATTGCTATCGTGGTATCAACTTCACTATAATCTTTACCATCTCTACGAGACCATGCTTCGGATGGTACTGCACAGGCACAAATCACAATCGGCGCCTGCAAAAACCAATCCCGAGAATAAATCCGCTTCAATTCGGCTTCTTTTCCTCTGGTATGAATCACAATGAGTCTGAACGGTTGACGATTGGCAGCAGTCGGTGCCAGGTTCGCCGCTTCGAGGACTTTTTGTAATTTTTCTTTTTCGACCGGTTTTGATTGGTAAGCACGAACGGAATATCGTTTGGAAATAAGTTTAAAGAAATCCATGTTTTTCTCCTTATTCAAAATATGTTAGAGTTCTGCAAAATAGGGAAAAATGTCATTTCGAGTGAAACGATAAATCTGGTTAAGGAATTGATCTTATGAGATATACAGATTTCTCACTCCACTTCGTTCCGTTCGAAATGACACTAAAATTTTAATTTTGCAGAAGTCTAAAAATATGTATTTAAATCAAGAAGAGGAGGAAGCGAGGGTTTGAGGAAAGGAGGAATGTATATATCTGAATCCTATAATCCTTTCCTCCTTCCTCTTTTATCATCTGTATTAAAAATAATAAAGATACTTCACTTTAACAACCCCGATTCGATCCACGACATGCAATTGATTTGGCAGGAGATTTCCCATAGAATCATATCGATCACTGCGATCTCGGATTTCATTTACGGCAAAATAGATCCAGCTTTTCGGCGAGAAATTATAAGAAAAGAGAAAGCCGAATATGGTTTGCTCCGAACGATCCAATGATCGGATATACAAATTATCAAAATAGACACGAATGTTCAAATTATTGATCGGCGTGACCGAAAAATATGGTCGAGCGTTGTAGGTGATGTCCTCAATATCACCATCGGGATTCCATTCGATAAACATGTCTGCTGAAGTACCAATTTCCAGCGTATTGAAGGCTTGCCACTCAATTGCACCACCGAACCAGGAATAAAATGCCAGATAATTCCTGGAAAAATTGTATGTTCGAGAATATCCGCACCAAAGATTACCATTTAATTTCGGATTGGTATTGAACCATGCATTGAGATTAACCGAATAGGAAGTGAAGCGAATGGTGTCGTCCTTCGCGTCGGACATATCAAAATTGATCTCATAGCCCCAGTTATTTCTGAACTGCATATTAAAGCCCAGTACGCCGCCGTAATCGGTGAACGTATCCACCTTTTCATAATTGAGCAATCCGCCGCCGTAAATCAAAATCTGTCTGATATAGCCGTCATTGAAGTACCAGCGAGGACCGCCAATCCCGACGAATTCGCCTGTTCCTTTCCAAGGTACAAATCCAACTTGATTGATGTCAAATTTTTCGCCGATATACCTGCCCCGAATTAAAACCAAAGATTTTTCTTTAAACATAACAAATCCTGCAGAGGTCGCAAAATCGCCCTGTGAGTTTTTATACGATCGAGCTAATTGATAGGAAAGCTGCCAATCGGATGTTCGGAATGCGCCATCAATATCCAGAACACCATTGTCTTCATTATTGGTATGCTTACCCACAAACATGAGTCCGATGGATGAATTTCCCAGTATCTGTCTTTTTAATCGGACTGATCCGAAATAAGCGCGATCCTCAGTATATTTTTCACTATCTTCTTCGTAATCAGTCTCACCAGTCATCGCCATGAAGCCGCCGTATTCCCAGGTGTTAATTCGACCGAATGCTTTGGTGCCAAATAATAAAGGGACTTCGCTCCCATCGGGTAATTTTTTACCAATTCTTCTCGAATAAAACAACTCCAGCGGACGATAAAATCCCGTATTTCTCTCCCTGCCAGATGCCATAAAAATCTCATTCCCCTCGGTGAAGAACGGACGTCGTTCATCAAAATAACTCTCATAGCGGGAGATATTGAACTCATACGGATCAGCTTCGATTTGCGCGAAATCGGGATTGGCGGTCAATTGGTAGGTCAATTTTGGAGACGGATTGTAAAAAATATCGATTCCCGCATCCGGCTCGCCTTTATATTTATTATTATTAAGATAGGTGAATTTCGAAATACCCACCGGATAAACTTCCAGGTGTAATCCTTTCACCGTTGGACGAAAATCCCGGAACACCAATCTGCCAAATTTTGAGATTCGTTGTCCCTCATTCTCTTCGTATTTGCACCAATAGATATCCTCGGTGCGGGCAGGAATCCAGCGGTCAAAATCCACTCCCCATTCAGTCAGTTTTTCGTCGTACTGAATGGACTTGTAAGGAATTTCCATCTCTACAACAAAGCCCCAGTCGTGTATTTTAGCGCTTGAAAACCAGATACCATCCCAGGAATAATCCCTGTTTCTGGCGTCATCCACCAGGCGGCAATCTGCTCGTACACCTGCAGCAGTTACAGCAAATTTGTAAGCCGTTCGTTTATTGCCGAACGTATCCAGCATCAACGAGACAATATCGCCGCCCATATCATCCAGCTTGCCTTTGTGGTTCTGGATATTGGCTTTATCTTCGTAACAAACTATCAGGCAATAAAGCGCATCCGCAGTGGTCATTAATTTCGCTACAGTTTTCCGAGATGGCTCAATGCCATAATAAGGCTGATGTTGCGTAAAATCCGAAACCGAATCCGCCCGATTCCAGGTGGGATCGATGATGCCGTCAATGCGAATGTGTTGGGTGGTTTTTTGGAGTGTCATCACTTTATGAGTGTTGTTGGCAACAACGATTGAGGTGGTCAATAAAATAAACAGGGGCAAGCAAACATATTTTTTCATGTTAGTCCCTTGAATTAATCAGACGCTGTTTAATGAAAACATTGAATAGCGGTATTGTAGTATGGTATGCATTACGGATAAAAAGAATAGAGGTTTCGATATTTTATGGTAAAAACAGAACACTTTCAGTTAAATTTTTTTCATTGATTTTCTTCACCAAAAGACAATGGATTTTGTAGTAATCGGTCAGTCTTGTGAAGGGAAATAACATTTCAAAGGTTTAAAACCGTTGAAAGGTTACGCTTGCCAACCAATAACTGAGGCATTACATTTTATACATCACCTATTTTTAGCTTTTCTAACATTTTCTTACCATTCTCGTTATCAGGATTCAACTCTATTGACTTTTCATAATACTTGATTGCTAATTCCTTATCTCCATTTTCCATATATGCCTCACCCAAGCTATCGTAAACATTATACGCATCAGGATAAGCTTCCACATTCAACTTGAAAATCTTAATCGCATCCTGGTATTGTTTCTTTCGCATGAAAACATAGCCGATACTGTTCATGGCATATTCTTCAATAATTTCTTTGGCTTCAAGTGTATCTCTCATTTGATAGTATTTTTCAACAGCCGCATTCACACCGTCATTGACCAAAGTTCTAGTAAATTCCATCCCAGGAGAATCTACATCACCATATTCTATCAGGAGATTGGAATTCAAAACAGGATGCTCGCCACCGATAGCCAACTCCACGATTTGCTTGCGGACAGCCAATCCGAAAAAGCTATTAGTGAAATATACCACACCGATTTTCTGCTGGGGAAAGGCAACGAAAAAGCACCTGAAAGTCATATTATCGCCCCAATGCCAGTAGGAAATACCATGCGGGGTTTGCTGTAATCCAACACCCAATCCCCATACGATATCTTTGGTTTCTTCTGGATCGACAACGATTTGCGGCGTTAACATGGAATCGATGGTGCCCTGCTGTAGTCCAGTGTGGTTCATGACTGCTATGATATATCTCGCAAAATCAGCAGCAGTGGTATGCAAACTGGCAGCCGCATGACCTCGTTTTGGCTTCCCTTTCCTGGTGACTTCTTGCATCATGTTATGCGGATAAGAAGTATTTTTATCATAACTCTCCTGCCAGACATAACTGCTGTAGGTCATGCCAAGTGGATCAAATACTTCCTTGTTCATAAAATCATTCAGAGGCAGACCTGAAATTTTTTCAATGACTTTTTGTAAATAGCCAAATCCTTCGCCCGAATAACTGAATTTTTCTCCTGGCTCAAAATTAATCTTTAATGAATCTCTCCCGCGCCAATTGGGAAATCCTGGCGTATGACTCATAACCATCCTGGCTGTAATCTTTCGGAATCGCTCATCGTCAATTTTTCTGCCAAGATAATTTTTTTCAATATACACATCCGAAACATACTCAATTAATGGCTTATCCAAATCCAATTCCCCGCTTTCCACCAATTTCATAACAGCGTAAGCGTAAACTGGCTTGGAGAACGAGGCAGCTTCGTAAACAGTTTCGTCCGTTACCGGTTCGTTAGTCTCTGTACTTTTTACCCCGAAACCTGTTGTCCACAAAAGTTCACCATCACGGATAACAGCGATGGAAACACCAGGAATCATGGCTTTCTGCATGATGTCTGGGATTTGTTTTTCAAGTTGGGAAATTAAAGTGTCTTTATCTACAGTGGTTTTGAGGATAGCAGCTATATCACTCTTTTTTTTAGGTGAGCAGTTTAATGTCCAGAGAAAAATTCCAATTAAAAGGATGAATAGAAAAAATAAGAAATGGTTTTGGTAACGATTTTTAATCATATTGAAGTCTCCTGAAAAATTTGTTTGGGATAAGATTTTCCTGTACATGGTTACGGAAATATCAGAAAAAAGTTGATAAAAAAATTCTCCCACAGAAGCGAAATCCAACAGAAATGGATTTAAAATAATTGCTGTGGGATCCTGGCAAGGGCAGAGTCACCAGGGCGAATTTCAATTCTGTGGGCGAAAAAATTAAAAACCATGACCTTTTTATTTAATCAAAGTCACCCTGGTACTCGTCGCATACTCACCCTGAATGAGATTAATGATATAAACTCCGGACGTTACGCTCTGTCCTGCAGCATTTTTCCCATCCCATGTTATATGATGTAAGCCTGGATTCATTGGAGCATTAATAAGCGAACGTACTTTCCGTCCCAGGGTATCATAGATCATCAGTTGAACTTTGTCTCTTCCAAATGTAGCAATCTTTAAGGTACATTGAGAATTAAACGGATTAGGATAAACTGAATGCAATGCAAAGGTCTTTGGAATTGAAGGGCTTTCAGTTGCGACCGAAGTCAAAATTTCATCAAGCGCCTTTAAAAATCCCTGCATTTCTTCCATTGTGCCCGTCGAAACTCGTATATGCTGCGGCATGCCCCAGCCTGTTCGAATATGATAGCCTTTGGAAGCGAGTTTGCCAGCAACAGCGATGGCATCCCTGCCAGTATCGAACATCATGAAATTAGTCTCCGATTTGATAAAATCTAAACCTCTTTCAGAGAAGCCTGTTTCAAGCAGATTTTTCGCTTTATCATTTAGTGAGATAGTATTATTGACATGCGCCCGATCTTGAACTGCCGCTTCTGCCGCAGCCTGGGCATGACGACTGACCGTGCCAAACATTTGCGATGAAGCAATTAATCCTGTATTTTGAGGGGAGGCGACAGAATACCCGATTCGAGTACCAGCCAAACCATAAGCTTTGGAGAAAGTTCTCACCACGATCACGGGCAGACCGTCATTCACAAAACGAATACAGCTCTCATAGTCCGAAGTATGGACATAATCATGGTAAGCTTCATCAACAACGACAACAATTTCTTTCGGAACCGAACGGATGAAGTATTCCATGTCTGATTTATTAATGACTGTGCCCAACGGGTTATTGGGATTGACGAGAGAGATGAGTTTTGTCTTGGGATTTATTGCTCTGAAAATTGACAGCAGGTCGATGACATAATTCCCAACTACTGGGACATGGACGACCGCGGTGCCGTTGGCAATTGCCTCGGATGCCATTTGAAAATAGGTCGGTGTAGCAGTAATCATTTCGTCACCAGGGGCGAGAAAAGCATCGGCAATGAGTCGAATCACCTCTGTTGCGCCAGCACCAGCACAAATCTGATCTAGATTTAAACCATGATATTGGGCAATTTCACTCTCCAGACTACTGCTGTACCAATCAGGATAGCGATGTGATATCGAAGCGGCTTGTTGGATGGCTGCCATCGCTTTAGGAGAAGGTCCTAATGGATTTTCGTTGTAGCACAAGCGGCCTTGATAGTTGTCACCAATTGCTTTGGCGTAAGGTTGGGCTTGTACTCTGCCGATTCCAGGGAGATAGACGAAGCTGAGGGAGGCGGCGGTTGTTCTGAGGAATCTTCGCCTGGAAATAATACTTTTAATTTTCATGATTCTAAATTGTTTTTTACAAATTTCAAATATAATAAATTATAATACAAAGTTTCAATCAAATTGTCAATATAAATTTACACTCTGTTCTCTTTTCGCTGCTAAAATCACAAATTTCTGCTTGAATTTTTTCTACTAATTGCTTAAGTTATAATTAAATTCCAAAAAGCAACAATTAAATTATAACCTTATAGACGTTATTGATCAGGAGATTCTCTATATGATTCAATTGCTAACAGATATTGTTCTGATTATAACTGGATTCCAATTAATATTATTAGCGGTTGTTTTATTGACGCAAAAAAATATAAATAGGTTAAATAGGAATTTACTGGTTGCATTTTTGCTTTCAAAAGCATTTTTAATTATAAGATGGTTTTCCTTTCGCTTTGAGATTGTTAGATATAATGATTTACCATATATATATCTTATTACCGGTTCTGTGTTTTTTTTACTGGCGCCATTACTATATTTTTATATAAAATCCCTCTGTTACAAAGACTTTCCTCTCAACAAGCATGATTTCTTTCACTTAATACCATTTCTAGTTTTTATATTTTTTTCAATAATGAGCATTCAATTAGAACTTTCACAAGCTGGTACCGAATTTAGGGCTATGGGTAAAATTTTCATTTCTTATTATTGGGATATATTTTGGACCTGTAATTTTATTCAAATAATATCCTATATAATTGCCATGGTACGAACAATATATGTTTATCAAATAAAAATAAAAAATCATTATTCATCTGTTGAAACAATAAACTTAAACTGGTTCGTAACTCTTTTAGTTGTAATTACACTGCACTGGCTATTCGTTGTATCGAGGGCAACATTAAGCATACTAAATATAACTGTAGGAAATCTTATTAATATCATTGATTTATTTTCAATAACAATATTTCTCGTATTTACGACTATCTTAGTTATAAAAGGATTGAATCAACTCAAAGTTTTCTCAGGAATAGATGAAAAATTAAAATATGCAAATTCAAAATTACCTGAGTCTGAAATGCAAAGGTACGTTCAACAGTTAACACAATGTATGAAAACCCAAAAACCTTATTTAATTCCTTCATTAACTATTGACGATCTTTCCCAAAAATTGTCCATCTCGAGCTGGCAACTGTCGCAAGTAATCAATAACTCCTTTCACCAAAATTTTTTCAATTTTATTAATAAATATAGAATCGAAGAAGCCAAACGTTTAATGGTGGTGCCATCAAATAGGAAAAAGACAATATTGGAAATCCTGTACGAAGTCGGCTTTAATTCAAAGTCAACATTTAATGATGTTTTTAAAAAGTATACAGGAATGACTCCAAGTGAATTTAAAAGATTGAATCGAAACTGATTTATGAAAACAAAGATTAATTCAATATTCATTTTGCAAGTTGATGAGCAAACAGCTATCCCAGATTTTGAGATCAATTGAAAACTGTATGCCACCTCAGGATATTTTCCTTCTGTGAAATACTTAACACACGTTCAATATCTTACCAATTATTTACCTAATTTTTTTCAAAAAAAACGTCCAATTTTCTAAAGTCAGACGACCAGGCTTTTTTTATTTATTATATTAGTACATATTGTAATATGTAACTATCTAATAATCATTATAAGACTGATTATGGATAGTAACTGCTAATCAACTATATTTCTGGGATATACAGATTCCTCACTCCGCTTCGCTGCGTTCGGAATGACAAAAATTTTTGTTATTTTGCAGAAGCCTAACAATTAACAAAAAGGAGTTTGTTATGAACACAGATTTATTAAAGACTGCGTATCAATTCAAAATAGTCACGCAGGCGTTTAAATGTCTAATTTTCACAATTGTATTTAGCCTGTTATTGTTAACATTATTCATTAACAATAGTGCAATGGCAAAAGTAATTCAAGTTCCTCAAGATCAACCGACGATCCAGGATGGAATTAACGCAGCAGTGAATGGGGATACGGTCCTGGTTGCTCCTGGAACATACCTGGAGAATATAAACTTTAATGGTAAGAACATTGTTGTTGCCAGCCACTATGTGTTAAATGCTGATTCAAGTTATATTGAAACAACTATCATCGATGGTAGCAATCCTTCAGATTCGGATAGTGCAAGTTGTGTGATATTTGATTCGGGAGAAGATTCTACAGCAATTTTGCAAGGATTAACAATTACCGGTGGAAAAGGAACTACCTGGATAGATCCACAATTTCCTTCATATACCTGGCGGGGAGGTGCAGGTATTTTCATGTTCCGATCGTCACCAACAATCAGGAACAATATGATTATTAACAATGCA
>SMTZ1_10005609_pt1 | contig 12631 bp, 8 predicted proteins | sample DeeMarSWOR136_30_FD_25667 | JGI IMG/M metagenome (IMG submission 25667) | reverse complement strand
TTTCTATTGCTGTTCCTATTAATAAGGGAATACTTACATCTCTTTTTTTTATTATTATCCCTGTTAGATATCCCATTAATGCACCTCCAACTCCAGCTAATCCAAGTATGAATCCTGTTATGGATTCATCTATTATTCCAGCAATAGCTTTAGAAGTCCAAATATTAACTGCGATATATCCATGAGCGATCAAGAATACTGACAATATCATCAAAAGAACAACTGGACGCCGCCATTCTATTGAAAGCTGTCTCAATAAATCTTTAATTACTGATTTTTTCCATATCTTTGGGGGAGGTTGTTTTACAAAAAAGAAATATAGTAAACATGAGAAAGTTATAATAATAAACAAGATATAAATTGATCTCCATCCAATCATAATCATTTGAGAGGCAATAAAAGGGCCTAAACCTACTCCTAAAGCGGCACTTGCTCCGAGATAACCCATTTTTTTCGGTATATCTGGTGGAGGTGCTATATCAGTCATTAGTGCAATTAGTACAGGATTAATAAAACCAAATCCAATTCCTCCCAAAATATTCGCAATTGCATACATTTCTATTGAAATTGACAATGCAGCTAATATCATCGCAAATCCAAATAACATTAGACCAATCTGTAAAACAGGAATTCGTCCCTTAATATCTGAAATTGAACCAGAAAAAAGCTGGGTAATTGCAAATGGAAACATAAATGATGGAATAGCTACTAATATATTATCGTAGCTTACTTGAAATTCTAGGGAAAGGACATGAAATAAAACATTTATAATATTTCCTGTTAAAGGTCCTAAAAGAAACAGCACATAAATTATAATCTCAAGAAATTTTGAATGATCTGAAGTAGAATCTGAAGAATTAAGAGACTCAATGCTTCTTTTGTTATTTAGTGAAAAGAACCTCATGTTTCCTACTTCAATTTTCTTTTATTTAAAGATTCTTTTTAAATTTAATAAGATCTTAAACATTATACTAATAAAGTAAAGAACTAAATTTACGCAGAATTTTATGTTAAAGATTGAAGAAGTAAATACTAGTTCTCAAATTAAGCTAGTAAGGGAGCTTTTTTTGGAGTATTCTAATTATTTAGGAATTGACCTTGAATTTCAAAACTTTAAAGAGGAAATTAAATCATTGCCAGGAGAATATGCTTCACCAACAGGTTGTATTCTTTTGGGGTATTATAATGATAATTTAGCCGGTTGCGTAGCTATGAGAGAATACTCAAATAGCATATGTGAAATGAAAAGACTTTTTGTTCGCCCTAAATTCCGAGGAAAAGGTCTTGGAAGAGCACTATCAATTGAAATAATTAAATGTGCTAAACTTAAATTCAACTACACATATATGCGCTTAGATACACTTGCTTTTATGAAAGAAGCAATTAATATTTATATATCCTTAGGCTTCAATGAAATAGAGAGTTATCGATATAATCCCTTTGAAGGGGCAAGATTTTTCGAATTGAAACTGGAATTAAATAATCTATATTAGTAATTTTCTAATTAAGAAATGAACTCTTATTTGATATTACACTCAATTTTCAAAATATCTAAAAATTAGCTAAATAATTCACTTTTAGAATTTAAAATGTGAATATTAAAATATTATAATTGAATAAATAATTTTAAAAATCTTTTGTGAAAATAAGATGAATAAAAACAAAATTAAGCCGCGTTCTTATTTATTTCCTATGCCTGTTGCTCTAATTGGAGCAAATGTGAACGGAAAACCAAACTTTGAGACGCTTGCATATGTTGGAGTTATTGAATATGAGCCTCCTATGATTTCAATATCTTCTTATGAAACTCATTATACTAATGTAGGGATAAAGGAAAATGCTACATTCAGCGTAAATACTCCCTCAGAGGGTTTAGTAGAGGTCACTGATTATTGTGGTATAGTTTCAGGTAAAGAAACAGATAAATCCGAAGTTTTTGAGGTTTTTTATGGAGAACTTAAAACTGCTCCAATGATTAGTTCCTCACCATTAAACTTAGAATGTAAGGTTATTAAGACTATTCGAATAGCTGATTTAATGGGCATCGAAAAAGGTCATGAAGTTTTTTTTGGAGAAGTGGTAGCAGCATATGCGGATGAATACTATTTAACAGAGGATATTCCAGACCTTATTAAATTAAAACCCATACTATATTCTCGGAACAATTATTATAAAGTTGGAGAACACCTCGCAGATGCGTTTCAAATTGGAAAAAACTTTAAAAAAGTTTAGATAACGGATGTTAAAAATAAAAAAAAGGGAATCTGTAAGATGTAAAATACCACTAAAAAGAAATTTAGAAATCTTTTATTCCATATTTTAAATCTTCCATAATTCCTTATTATTAACCTACTACTTCCTTTTTTTATTATTAATAATTTTTTTATTAATAAGAAGATTTTCGGCTACGAGAGGCTTGTCGAGGGCCTTCTTGTACTATTACAACATCACTGGCCTGTGGTCCTTTTTTGCCTTGAGTGACTTCAAATTCCACTATATCTCCTTCATAGATTATCTTGAAAGCCCCACCTTCAGCTTTGATAGCGGAATAATGTACAAAAACATCACTTGATCCATCATCAGGAGTAATAAAGCCATAGCCTTTCTTACTATTAAACCACTTTACTGTTCCTTTAGACATTGAAAAAACCTAAAAACAATTGTGTACATTTTCTATAAATGTAACAATTATATTCTTTAAGTATCGTTCTGTAATAAGTCTTTTGGTAAAAAAAGAAATATTAATGTTTTTTTAACTACCGTAATTACTAAGGTTTTTTTAAAAATGGATAATAATAGAATAGAAGAATTTCCTAGATCTGGCTCAGTACTATACAAGTTGATTTGTGAGGATGAAAAAGTTAAAGGAAAGACATTGAAAAGATATAAAAAACTAAATAAATATTTAATTTTACCCTTATATAGACTTAGAATTCTTCCTCTTTTTGGTTTTGGAAAATTATTTCTTATTTTAACCACAAAAGGAAGAATTTCCGGAAAAAAGAGAAAAACACCCTTAGAATACCATCGGTGGAAAGGAGTAATTACGGTTGTTTCTGGAAGGGGTGAAGATGCTGATTGGTTAAAAAATTTACGTGCTAATCCAGATGGTGTATCAATAAGATATGGTTTTCGGTCATTTCAACCAAGAATAGAATTTATTGAAGATGAGAAAGAGAAAATTGAACGCATTAAATGGTATGTGACTAAGCACCCTAAGGTGGCGAAAATGCTTTTTGGTTGGAATTCAAAAACAGATGACTTAGAAACTGCTAACTTTTCAAAATTGATTAGATTAATCACATTAATACAATTTCATCAAAAAATTGAATAATAAATTATTTAGGCTGCTCTAAATTATGAGTGTATCAAAAAGTAAACTAAAAAACATAGAATATTCCGCGACTCTAACTCTATTGCTTTTAAATATTATACCAATAATTTTAATAATAATTGGATTAATAGATTTCATGGTAAATCTGAATTTATTGAATTTTATTATATTTACTTGTATTGTTATTTTTATAACACTTGTATCTTGGTTTTTTTATTATAAGATTGGAAAAGAAAAATTTAGAATTCAAGCCTTAAAAAGCAAAAGCAGATTTTTTTCTCTAGTAATTATACTAATCATTGGAATTTTTATTATAATTACATATGTTGCAAAACAATATGGGCTTTCAATTTGTATAATTATTTTATTTTTTGGTTATCTCTCAGGGTGCTTAATTACAACAAAAAAAAGTAGAAAATATTTGTATTTTTCACGTATTTTAATTGCGTTAATATTAATACCTACAAGTATTTCCTTTGGATTTTTAGCTCGTGGAACCTTAAGTTCTCAAAAATCATCTCAAGTGTGGAATATACATACAATTGATAATCCCGGTTTTTTGCTCCCTAACGGACTCGATGCAGCCGATTTGAACGATGATGGATATCTTGATTTTCTAACAAATTATGAATGGGATGGTAAAATTCGAATTGCCTTCCATCCAGGAATTAGCCTTGTTAAGAAATCTTGGCCTGCAATAACGATAGGAAGTGTTGAGAATGCTGAAAGTGCAGCATTTGGAGATTTTGATGGAGATGGAAACATTGACGTTGTGGTTGCTCATGGATCTGAGTTGTTTTCCCATTCTGGAGTATTTTTTATTTGGGGACCAAATTCCAATAGTGTTATGAACTCGAAAGCGTGGAAAACTAGCAAGGATATAATTGGTAGTGTAGATAGAGGACAATATCATTTTATAAAAGGGTATGATATAAATGGCGATGGTATATCTGATGTTGTCGTAGGGGGAAGAGGCATTAATCCTAGAGCAGGTTTAAAATGGATCGAAGCACCTATTAATCCCCTTCAACGTCGCAATATTTCTCAATGGCAGATTCATGATATTGATCCTAAATTAGAGAGTGGTCATGGATTTATTTTTGGCGATATTGACCAAGATGGTGATGATGATATAGTATTATGTAATTCTGATTGGGATACTAAAAATTCTGACGAAAAAATAATTTGGTATGAAAATCTTGGCATTGGTACCGACGCTCAGCGTTATCCTTGGCCAAAACATATTATATACCAAGGATCTGAATTTTATACTAAGGAACAAGTAGAGATTTTCGATCTAACAGGAGATAATTATCCAGAAGTTCTTATTCAAACTATGAATGAGATTTATGTCTTTAAAAATCCCCAAAATCTTAGTTCATGGGAATTAGTAAAAATTTTAAAAACTCCTGAAACATGTTGGCGAGCAAGACCAATTAGAATTGGAGATATCAATAATGATTCAAAACCAGATATATTAGGGATGTTAATTCATGATAGTGGTCGACTTCCAAGAAAAAAAGCTTCAGTTTTTTGGATGGAATACACAGGTACTGATCCTATCTCTAGTGAATGGGAAACTCATGTAATCAAGTGGGGGGATGATTTCTTAGGCATAGGACCATATAACGGTGAAAAATGGGATCAATGTTTATTTGATGATGTTGATAGAGATGGAGATATAGATATCGTTGCAAATTGTGAAGAATTCAGTACATTGGGATTTGTTTACATTTCAGTTGTTTGGTTTGAGAATCCAACAATAATTAAATACTCCTAAATAGAAAAAGATCGAAGATAGAATCAGCTTTTGATTAAACCATCTAAATGATTTTTTAATTCTAATTCAAATTTTAAATTCTTAGGATATCCTTTCTTTATATTTTTAGAGATTTCACTTTTTAAGTACTGCTCAAGATCTGTTGATGAATCAATTCTCCTTAATAAATCGTCAAGTTCGAGATTATTAACAACAAACTGAGATAAATACATATATATCATTATACTTTCTGCTTCCGAAAGATTTCTTGCACCTACTACAAGTATCGTGTGATTGTCAAATAAATTACCAAAATAGGTATATATATTTGAATTTTGCCATTTCTTTACTTTATATTTTAAAAAATCTAAAACTCCTATTATATCCAGAGGTGAACCATTTGGATTGAGTTTGAAAAAAATTCCACATTCTGCCTTTTTTTCATACTCACTTATTAAATTGTTTATCTGATGGGAAAATTTAGCTTTCTCAGACATATAATAATCAATCTTATATAAATATAGAAATAAATTATCTCTATTAATCTTTTTGTTTTACATCTAATCTTTTATATTATCGAATTGAATAATTCAAATTGTTTTTTACTTATTTTGGGCAATAACTCCTATACATAATCAATTAACTCTTTTAAAGAAAAAAAAAATAAATTATTAAATATAATTACCATTCGATTTCCGTCCATACTGCGGGATGATCTGAGTCTGGACCATTTATATAGCGAGTTTCTAAGATTGTAAAAGTAGGAGACACAAAAATGTAATCTATACGTTCCGCTAAATCAAATTCGGGGTCATTTACTCCTCGTAATGATGCATTCACCCATGCATCTTGTAGTTCTGCTGCTAACATACTATAATAAATCGTGTCATTTTCGTTGTTGAAATCTCCCATAGAGATTACATTGGTTTTTCCACTGATTTGATTTATCAGCATTTCCATATGAGCTTGAAATACATCGTCACTTCCATCTGGGTGATTTAAATAAACATTAAATATTGTATTTCCTACTCTAATTTGAACTTCAGTTGTACCCACTTCATCTACATCACTATAGGTGAAAATTGTTTTGGTTTTGATGATTGGAAATTTTGAAAGAATTGCCGCACCATATGTTCCAGTTACCGTTCGTGGTCCGTAAAAAGAATAATAATTTAATCGATTGGCAAAATAACGTACTACATCAGTATTCCCGTGTGACATTCTTGCTGTATCACCTTCTAATAAACCAATAATATCTGGTTTGACTGATTGAATAATCTTTAATTGATTATCATAATTCTTTTCACCATCTATATTTACACCCTGTTGAATGTTGTATGTCATTATTGTAAGTGAGGAAATCCCACTTGTATCTTGTGCCTTAGAACGTAATTCCCATACCATTACTGATACACTAGTTCCAAAAACTAGAAGAATTACATATATTATAATAATTAACTTCCTATATAATTCAATAAATAGTGATTTGAATTCTAATGCTGTTTTTTTAAAGAGTACTTTCCCCATAGCAGGGATCGCAATTCCTACTAATAAGAAAGGTAGCCAGAAAAGGTTGCGAAAATATTGACTCACAGGATCAACATATCCCCACACATTTGTGAATATTAATATAAGTGCTACTACAATGAGAAACAGACTGCCTACAGCAAAGCCAGCCCCTAATTTTGAAGGTCTTGGTTGCTGTCTAACTATCTCTTTAGAAATAAGTGTAAAATCAATAAAAACTATTGGTAATAATGCGATCATTATCACTAAGGGAATATAATATTGCCAACCAAATGGATGGCTAATAATAACAGGATCCGAATTAGGACTTGCTGGAAATGGGAATGTATGAACTGCAATTGTAAGTATAAGGGAAAGCATGAATAAACCATTCCATATCCAAAGGATTCGTTTATTTAATTTTCCAAGAATGTTTGGTTTAAGTGCTAATATTAAAATGCTTATTGCAATCATTACTGACACTGCGATTGATATTATAATATAATCTCCTTCAGTCCATCTTGAAATAACAGTTGGGCTGATAAAAGCAAAAAAGTTAAGAGTTAGAACGCTCATAAATCCAAGAGAAAGCAATTTAACACCCTCAAGTCTTTTCCATTTTCTAGGCTCACTTGTACCTTTAGAGTTGGCTTTTGAGGTACTCAATGATCCTGTTAGTTGTTTTATTTTTATACGCCCGATTATTGATAGAATAGCAATTACAGCAAGAATCCAACCTATTATCTGGAAGACTCCATATATCGAAATATCAACTGTAGAATTGAGGGACCTAAATGTAATTGAAAGAAGAATAGCTGAAGCAAGACCAATACCAAAATTCAGACTTAATTTTTCTTCCTTTTCCTCCCCATGATTTTTGAGATATTCTGAAAAATATAAAGGAAAGAATAGCATGCAAGTTCCTACACCTAACCCCGAAACAATGATTCTGTTCGCAGAGTCCAAAAATGGAGATATTAAACGTGTAACTATAGTAATTAAGACTGCAACTTCAAGAAAGTAATCTGGTATCTTATGTCGAAAGGCTAACAAGATAATAGGAGTGAGCAAAAATAAAAGACCCCCCGCTTTTTCATCCAATGCCAAGTTAAGAAGATCTAACATGTATATTGATTCTATTAAATAACCAATTAGTTGAAAAAAGAATAAAAACATTACTGTTAGAAGCGCAAGCTCAGAATTGATTTTTTTATAAAAATTTTCTGTGAATTTCATGATTTAAGAATATTGATTTTTAATTTATAAATGTTCTTCTAAAAGTATTAGATATTAATCAATCCTTTCGCAATTTATTACATATTTGATATCATCAAAAAGAACCTAGAATTATGATACTTTCAAGAATAAAATCTTTCCATTTTACTTCTAAATTTTCTATTTGCCAGCTGCATGAAAAAATTTTGGACATTAGATTTTTATGTCCAAATTTTTATGACTATTATGGATATTATTTAATAAGATTTCATTCTCGTCTTAGGGTTAAAGGTATGAATATTAAGAAAAAAATAGAAATTAGTTCAATTTTGATTTTATCATGTGTTTTGATACTTTGCTGTGATAAATTTTGTGATAAGCCAGATAATAGATTAAAAATCGAGTTTTTTAATGATACTTTTAAAGGTCCTAATACATCATTTGGAGAGTCGCCTTTCGATTCTGAGAACTTATTTCAAGATCCTAAATTTGACACCGGGATTCCTTGGCAATTTGAAGGTAGTGATAATGTTACCGCTGAATGGAGCTCTACAGCTAAAAACGCAAATATCAGTCATTATAGTGCTGCTTCAAAATGGGAACCTATTAATTTTATTCAAATAATCCATGCTATGTATTACGAAAATGGTGGTTACCCACAAGATGTAACTGATAAACTGAGAAATAAAGATGATGATTATTTAAGAGTATATCGTGATGATTATTTAGATGTTACTTTTCAAGAACCGTTAGAAAATGGCGATATAATCATACTATATATCTTAGATAACAATGATGAAGCAACAATTACCCTTTATGATGAACATTCTCACAATCCACCTGGAGGTTATGGAGAGGTATATTATCCAGGCAACATTGATATCCTCTTGAATATTACTATTCAAGGATTAGACTCACCAAAAGACATTTTCAATATAGATATTTCAACAAGTGGGGGTTGGGATCATGTTAGAATTGATATGGTTGGAGCCTATAAATTAGAGCAGATACCAAAAAAATTCACAGAAAAGGTTTATGTTAATCAGTCAATTTCAGTAGAGAATCTTTTTAATGTTTCATATCAGTTAAATTTTACAACAACAATACCAAAATTCGAAAATATTTTACAAGCTACATTATCTTGCATGATTAATGATACATTATTCTGGACAAAAGATTATTTATCTACGATTGGATCTACACCTATTTCACTGTTAGTACCAGATCATATACTATGTGGAGGAGATTTCTTAGTAGCATTTGAAATAATATTAAGCATTTACACTACAGAAATCTCTGAATTTGAATTATTTATAGATAACGCTTATTTTATAAAATTACCAACAACTAATTTACTAAAAAATTCGGAGTTTACTTCAATTGATTATTGGCTAAATTCGACGTCAAGTTTAGAATATAAATCATATTATAACCCAAGGCAGGAGAATTTTGAATTTTCTTCATTTCAAACCTTATCTACTTTAAAAAATGGATGGAGTTCATTAAATCAAACCTTTTACAAAAATTGCTCTAAATCTGAATATCAATTAATTCTCAATTATATAATATTGAATAATACTGGTGTTGAATCATTAAATTTCGAAATATATTTTAACACTACATTAATTTTAAATAAAACTGATATTGAAGCTAAAAAATCATGGGAGAATATAAGATTAAACGTCTCCCAGTATCTTCAAATTGATAACTATTATGAGTTTTCTCTAAAAATAATGGTTTTAGCTAATGATTCTGAGAGCCTCTTAAATTTTACTGCCAAAATAGACAATATTTATATATATCCAATTTGGGAAAGTCAAATAAATATAATTAAAGATATTAAGGAAAATTTACTTTTAGGCGAAGAAACGGAGATGGATATATATTATAATATAAGTACAACAGGCGATCCAATAACGGATGCTGTTATTAAAGTATATGACAATGATACTCAGAATGAATGGGGTTTAGATTTTTCCTTAACCAGGAGATATCAAGTAATTAATGAAGATAATGGTAATTATAAAATTAAAATTTTCACAATAGATGCAGATATTAATCTTTATAACATCTCTATTGTAGTGTATAGACCCAATTTTCTTGATATGTTTATTTTCAGGCAATTAAATATTACTGGCAAGATGTCAAATTTCACTATCGTCGAGGGGGCATATTTTAATGAGTCATATAATTGTTGGCTAATACTAGAATCTAATACACCATACGTAAATGATACGACAAGATTTATTAAAATCTATGTTTGGGATATAATAACCGCCTCTCCTTTAAAAAATGGATATATCGAAGCATTTCTAGGTTTAAATTTGCTATCTTGGTCTGAAATTTATAAAACAACCAAAAATCCATTAGATTTAGGGCTCTATAAAATCTCTCTTGATTCTACAGGGTTTAGTCCAGTCAATAATTACTTAGAACTAAATATTACTATAAAAGTATCAATTGAACAATATATTCCATCCTCTAGCATTGTGTCTACTCTAATTAAACCAATTCCAACTGAATTGGATGTGAGTCCTATTGTTCCAATTTATGAAGATTCTAAAGTTACTCTTTCTGCGGTTTTTACTGATACATTTCATAGCCTTCCTATTAATAATGCTAATGTCTCTTGGAGTGTTCTAGGAAGTAGCGAAATAAATGGGAATTTAGATTTTGTATTTCAAGGTTTTTATCAAAAAGAAATTGACTTAACTTCTTTAAATTCAGGAAATTTTACTATTGTATTTACAGCTCAGAAAGAAAGTTTTGAAACCTCTCTTTATTATAAGCAGATTGAAGTTATTCCAAAATGGAATGTAACAGCAGATATTATCCTTTCAGATGAAAAAATTTATGAAGGAAATGAATTTTCAATTTTCTTTAATTTTTCAATAGTAGAAAACAATGTTCCTTTAATAGATTCTCCTATTTACTTCTCTTTATATTACAGCAATAGTTCAAGTTCTGAATTCTTTACAAGATATACTGATGATTTTGGACAAATAAATGAGAAGATATTCGCGCCTTACGACGAAACAAATATTATGATTAACATATCCTATAAAGGATCCTCAGAAATAAATTCGATATATTTTATTAAAAATATTACTATTATTCCTAAATATGAAATAGAAATTATTTTATTAACTAATAACTTGCCAAATAAAAAAATTGGCGACTCTAATATTAAAATTTTTGCTAAAGCAATATATAAACAAAATGGAACAGCTATACCTAATATCCCTTTAACTTTTTGTATGGGAACAATAGAAAAAGTTGCAATCACAAATGCTAGTGGAATTGCCTATGCAACTATTAGAGTTCCCTCAAGTACTGGTAAATATGAAATAATAGTGAATTTTACAGGTTCTAATTATATTAAATTAGCATCTAGTCTTCCAATTTCAATAAAAATAATTTCACCTGTTGAAAATATAATGGATTCTATCTCAATAGTTGGAATTTATTTGGGAATTACAGTTATAGGCATAGTTTCTTCTTATATTTTAGTAAAAAAACTAATTATTAATCCAAAATTACGAGCGAAGCAACAAGAATATTTGAAACTAACGAAAAAGTTTGAAGATGCTCGAAATATCCAACTATTAATGATGATTGAAAAAGATTCTGGCGTTTCAATATTTTCAAAGCAAATTAGTGAGATCCCCTTAGATCCTATTTTAATTAGCGGATTTTTACAAGCTATAACATCATTCGGATCTAGTCTTAAAATTTCAAAAGAAAAAGCACAACAACAAGCCCTAAATGAATTAGCTTTTTACCATTTTCGTATCATTATCGAGCAGGAAGAATTTATTAATACAGCCTTATTATTATTAAGAACTCCTTCCCGAGAACTTAAACAGAACCTTAAAAATTTCAATGAGGAGGTGTCGTTCAAATTCAGAAAAGAATTAGAAAAATGGCAAGGAGAAGTATTTGAGAGTGAATTAATAGATCCCTATGTTAATAAACATTTTAATATTTCTCTGTCCTATGTTCATGTTATAAAGGAAGGCGAAATAAAAGAAAATCAAAGTTATACAAAATGGGAAAAAATTATTATTGAAGAATTTCACTCTGAAAACTTAAAAAAAGGACATTATCTTGATAAGTTTGTCAGTGATTTTGCCCAAATTCATTACCCTGGAAAACAATATGAATTATTAAAAGCAATCCTAAATTTAAAAAAGATGGGATTATTAGTGCCTGTGATACCCAAATTTTCAAAAGATTAATCCTCTCTCTTATTTTATTTCATGGTCCAAAATGACCATTAACCGTCTGTATAATAACGTTTTTTAATCCTGTGGCCTCCAAAATAGATTTTACTTTTATCATTTCATCAACACTCGGCCTTTTTATAAGATTATTTCGAAATATAGGACGATAATCCAATACAGTTACTTGGAGACCAGAATCAATTTTACATAATTTAATACCCCATTCATGAACTTTATCTAAATTAGGATAAAAATAACTATTATAAGGAAGTCCTACGCCCATAAAAACATCATTAGGGTAGTATTTATCTGTTATATATTTCACCGCTAGCCAAGCATTATTCATATAAGTTTTTACGAGCTCATTATCCTCAATTCCCGTAATTTTTGAAAAGATTTCTTGGTCGTGAGATTTCAAATCTGGTCCTATGTCTGTAATGCCTGCTTGGATTAAATCATCAATATAATCTCTTGTTAAAAGGCTCCCATTTGTATCTAAATGTAATCTTGCTTTTTGATCATTATTTAGGATTTTTAAATGATGAAAGAATTGAATTAACCATTTTCTGTTAAGAGTAGGTTCGCCACCAGAGA
>SMTZ1_10010925_pt1 | contig 12632 bp, 9 predicted proteins | sample DeeMarSWOR136_30_FD_25667 | JGI IMG/M metagenome (IMG submission 25667) | reverse complement strand
ACTCAAATCATAGATAATACTATTAATAATATATAATTAAAATAGGAAATTAAGTAAGAAGAAATATGAAAGAAGAAGAAAAAGAAAATCTTTTCATTACTTTTCAGCAGACTATTGATAGTATAATAATTGACAAACAAAAAAATGCTAAAAATGAGAAATTGTTAAACAGTTTTAACGCTAAAATTAATATCGGCCTTGAAGTTGAGGAAAATTCCTATCTTTGGGTAAATCTTAGAGGTAGATTAGAGGAATTTGATTTAGAATTAATGGCTTGTCCTGAAGATCTGTTATTCTTTTCAAATGGAGAGAACTCAACACTTAATATGATGTTGAAAAAAAATAGTTTTGGCCAAAGGAAATTACGATTTTCAAAAGGCTCAAATGGGAAGAGGAATCTAGGTATCCTTTTGAAACTTTCTAAGATCCTTGTTTTAGATTAGAGAATCTGTAATTCTATTATCTTTAAACAAATAATTGCTTTTAAAGGTAATAATTTCTCTTGAACGTTTGTCAATTTGAATAAGATCTACAGATATTTCTTTGGTTGATTCATTTATTTTTATTTCAATAAAAGAAGGAATACCACTTGCTAAGAATGACCATGCTCCCGTAATACTTCCCGGATTTATGAGAAGAATTCCTTTTTTTGTAAGATAAATTTCTTCTTTATGCGTATGACCTGAAACTAACACATTATATTTTTTCTCAATCGCAAGAGTTTCTAATTGAGAATGATCTCCTCTCGGGCTTATCTGTGCTCCATGAGTTAATCCTAATGTGATTTTTTCGTTATTTTCAAATGGAATTTCCAATTTTTGATGTATGGGTGCATTTCGATTACCATAGTAGTAATCCATATTTCCCATAACTACGAATAGATTTTTATTCGTTTTTATATCTAAGAACTCTAATAATTTTGGGAATTTAATAACATCCCCCGTGAAGAAGGTAAAGTCAAATAGTTTGTCTTTAGTTAAGTCACCCAATTTGTCATATATTTTTTCAGGAAGCTCTTTAGCACGATTAGGTATATGAGAATCTCCTATACATAATATTCGAACCATTATACGACCTATTTATGGAATACGTTTATTTTTTGATTCTTGTAGCAATATTGAAAAATTTTTTATCATCTCTTCTATGGATGTGAAAGTGCCAATATGATTCCTGTTAAGTAATCTGGATATATGAAGAATTCCTTCAGTATCTCCAACCATCCACATAAATATTATTTTATCTGTCTTAAAATGCGTCATCTCATCAATATCATACCTATTACTGAATCGTTTTGATGCAAACATCATATTAAAAACACCTTCAACATTAGAATCATCAATAACTGTTTTCCAAATCCTTGTCATAACATCTTTTTGGCTTACATTATTCATCCTAGCTTTTTCAAATGTAGGAAATAAATCTAACAGTGCAAATCGATTAGGGGGCATCCATTCAGGATAGAGCTCTTTTAGAACTTGATATGTTTTTTCCTCCATAATTGGAAATGTTAATCCATATTTCATTGTTAAATCAGCAGAAATGGTTCCAGCTCCACCAGATCCAGCCATCATAGATACGTTGCCATATTTTGGTAATTTTTTTCCAGAACTATAAATCATTGAAAATGTTCTAGCAAATTGAAATAAATCATGCAGATTTTCTGCTTGTATTATTCCTGCCTGCTTAATTATCGCTTGGATTAAATGCTTACTCTCTGCTAAAGAGCCTGTATGACTTGAAGATGCTTTTTGCCCTAGAGTTGTTCTTCCTCCTTTTAGTAAAATTATTGTCTTGTTTGGGATTGTTTTAACTTGTTTACATAATTCTATAAATTTTCTTGGATCTTTAAATGACTCAAGATATAAAGCAATAACATTTACACTAGGATCATTGATACAATATTCTAAAAATTCAATCTCACTTAAATCCATTTTATTACCAATCGATAAAGAGTATCTAATTCCCATTTCAGGATAGTTTTCCATCATATTCATTAAATACCCTCCATTTAACATTCCTGACTGAGTGATAATCGCTATGTTTCCTCGCTTGTAGTTATTAAAAACACCAAAACCAGAAAAGAAGCCCCCTTTCTCTTCACTTTCACTATCATCGTCGATCTTTGTAAGACCCATGCAATTTGGACCTACAATCCGTATCTTAGAAAAGTTATCCGTTACTTCTATGATTTTATCCCTAAGTTTAAGACCCCTTTCACCAACTTCTTCAAAACCTGCAGTCTCAATAAGAGCTCCTTTAACACTTTTTTTAATACAATCTTTTAAGATATCCGGTACTACGCTATTAGGGGTATAAAAAATTGCTAAATCTATATCTTCTTTAATCTCTAACAATGATTTGTTAAATTTTAATCCCAAAACTTCACCATCAGAATTAGGGTTAATAGGAAAGATTTTTCCTTTATAATTATTGGTTAATAGATTGTTTATGATACGATATCCCCCTTTCCTCGGGTTTTTCGAAGCGCCTATTACCGCTACAGTTTTTGGATTTAAAAATATATCAACTACATGATTATCTGACAATGTGATACACCTTTTGTTGGTTTATTTACTTCTATTTTTCTTATATTCTTTCTGGACAAATTTATATAGTTGTTTAGCATTCTCATCTTTTTCAAAATGTTCGATTACTGGTGCTAAAAGCAGATTTAAATAGTTAATTACTGCGGCTTTTAAGTCTGGAGGGTTCAATCTCGCAGAGTTGTAGTCTTTTTCTAGTTCTACATATGAATGATATTCAATATTACCACCATATTTTTCAGGTCTCTCAATTTTAAATGTGTCAATCAGCTCGAAAATGATATACTTGCAATATTCTAAAACAGGATTTTCATCAGATTGTTTTGGAGGACAATAAGCCTTATTAATTTTGCGTTTCACATCATTAGGAGAATCCAACATAAAAATCGCGGAATCTGGGTCTGATTTTGACATTTTGATCTCAATTGTTCTGTCTACTCCATTTAAGTCTGTCGAAGGTGGCTTTGTTAATCCCATTAACATATGATGATGAATTGCTACGGGTTTTGGTCTATTTAATTTTTTTGCTACTTCTCTTGCTAACATATTTACTTTTCGTTGATCCATTCCTAATTGACATATATCTGCAGGGAGATAAAATATATCTGCTGCTTGCATTAAAGGATATAAAATTTGGGAGGCAGCAAGATTTTCTGATTCACTTCTTCCCATAATTTGAGTACATCTTTTCACACGATTTAGGGAACTATTAATCGCAATCTTCAAAACTAACTCCCAATATGGTGGTTCTTTAACTAAGTCAGAAGCATAAATAAATTCCACATTGGCAAGATCCATATTACATACTTTCCATGTCTCTATCAAAAAGTCTCCAACTTTTTTGATTACTTCTAAATCTCCACCAAATTTTAGATTTGCTGCAGCATGCCAATCAGCAACTAAAAATTTGAATTTAATTCCTGCTTTTGTTATTTTATTAACATTAATAGCTCTTAAAAGACCCTGGCCTATATGTAATATTCCAGAAGGCTCAAATCCATCATAAGCATAGATTTCCTCGTTATGATCAGTCTTCCATTTAATTAAGTCTCTTAATTCATCTAAATCAATAATTTCTTCTCCTACTTCCTTAAGTAAAGAAATTTTTTCATCTAAAATTAAAGGCATATAATCTTTACCTGACACATTTATAAATTAGTAAATAAATAACTTGATAAAACTTTTTCGGAATTCATTAAATACAATCTATATGCGTAATATCATTTCTATGTGATATTATAATTTAAAGAAATTAGTGTAAAAGGCCAATTATTTTTTCTTCTTTTCAATAACAGCTTGAGCAGCAGCAATTCGAGCAACCGGAATTCTAAATGGAGAGCAAGAAACATAATCCAAGCCAATTGAATGAGAAAACTTGATTGAACTTGGTTCACCACCATGTTCTCCGCATATGCCAGTCTTTAAATCAGGTCTAGTCTTCTTTCCAAGCTTAATTGCCATTTTCATTAGTTGTCCGACACCATCTTGGTCTAAAATCTCAAATGGATTATTTTCTAATATCTCTTTATTCAAATAGATTGGTAAAAATTTTCCTTCAGCGTCATCACGAGAAAAACCATAAGTCATCTGAGTTAAGTCGTTAGTTCCAAATGAGAAAAATTCTGCTTCAATAGCAATTTCGTCAGCGGTTAAAGCTGCTCTTGGTATTTCGATCATGGTTCCAAATTTATAATCAAGCTCTACATCATAATCTTTAATAGTTTCTAAAGCAACCTGCATTAATTGTGCTTTTACATATTGTAATTCAGAAATCATTCCAACAAGAGGAATCATAACTTCAGGAATAACATCAATTCCTTCTCGCTTCAGTTCACAAGCAGCTTGAAATATCGCTTTTACTTGCATCTCATTGATCTCAGGCCATACAATTCCCAATCTGCATCCTCTGAGACCCATCATAGGATTTTCTTCAGAGAGAGACCTGATTAAGCTAATAACCTTATCCTTTTTTATTATTTCCTCATCTAAGGGGCTTATATCAAGTAGAGATTTTGATAAAGCATTCGTCATTTTGAGTTCTTGGCGCTCCAATTGAACTAATGATAATTCGGGGAGAAATTCGTGTAAAGGTGGATCTAATAATCTTATTGTTACTGGTTTTCCTTCCATTATTTTAAAAATTTCATAAAAATCTTCTCTCTGCCAAGGTAAAATTTTATCTAGAGCATCTTGTCGTTCTTCTTTTGTTCTTGCTATTATCATATTTTGAACTGTTGGTAAGCGATCTTGTGCCATGAACATATGTTCTGTTCGACAGAGACCTATTCCTTCAGCTCCAAATTCTAATGCTTTTTGGGCATCAACAGGGGTATCTGCATTAGCTCTAACACCAAGTTTTTTAATTTCATCTGCCATTTTTAATAATTCTAAAAATTCCCCTTTAATTTCAGGCTCAATTAACGGTACTTTCCCTTCTATGACCGTTCCGGTAGTTCCATCGATGGTTATGTAATCTCCTTCTTGAACAACCATGTCTCCAACCCTAAATTCTTTGTTTTCTTCATCGATTTCTATATCTGAAGCACCTACAACTGCGGGTTTACCCATACCTCTAGCAACGACTGCAGCATGAGATGTTTTTCCCCCAAATTGTGTTAAAACACCGCTAGATGCATATAATCCATGTACATCGTCAGGTTTTGTCTGTGGTCGACAAAGAATAATCTCTTTTTCTCCTTGGTTTGCTAATTGTTCTGCAGTATCAGGATCAAAAATCGCAATTCCGGAAACAGCACCTGGGGATGCATTAATACCATGAGCTAGGACGTGGATAATAGAATTCTCATCTATACTTTTAAATAATAATTTTGAGACTTTTTTTGGATCCATACTCATAATAGCTTCTTCTTTTGTAATCAATCCTTCTTTAACCATATCAACCGCTATTTTTACTGCTGCTGAAGGGGTACGTTTACCGTTCCTAGTCTGTAAAATATTTAATTTTCCATCTTCGATTGTGAATTCGATATCTTGCATGTCTCTATAATGCTTCTCCAATTTATCCATTGTATCTAATAATTGAGTATAAATTTCCGGAAATTCTTCTTTCATAACTTCTAATTTTTTAGGTGTTCGAATCCCAGCCACAACATCTTCTCCTTGAGCATTGGTTAAATATTCACCGAACTTTGTATTGTCTCCGGTTGAAGGATCTCTCGTAAATGCAACACCCGTAGCAGAATTATCTCCTTTATTACCAAATACCATTGCTTGAATGTTTACCGCAGTACCAAAATCAGGGATATTATTTATCTTTCTATATGTTATTGCTCTTCGATTATTCCAAGATTTGAATACTGCTTCTATTGCAAGAAACAATTGTTTAAGCGGATCTTGGGGAAAGGCTGAACCAATTTCTTTTTCATATAATGCTTTATAATCAGCTATAACTTTTTGTAAGTCTCCAACCTTGAGATCGGTATCTTGAGCATTTCTTCCTATAACTCTTTTATATTTTGTTAAGATCCTTTCGAATTTCTCATCTCCTATGGCCATTACAACATCACCGAACATTTGGATAAATCTACGGTAAGAGTCGTATGCGAACCGAGGATTCTTAGTTTGTTCTGCCAATCCTAAAACACTTTGATCATTTAAACCGAGATTTAAAACTGTGTCCATCATACCAGGCATCGACATTGGAGCACCACTTCGCACACTCACTAATAAAGGATTTTTGGTATCACCGAATTTTTTCCCTGTGCTCTCTTCAAGTGCTTTTAAATTCTTCATGACACTTGGTTTTAATTCTTTCATAACTTTTTCAGGTTCACGAAAATAAAGTAGACAAGCTTCAGTAGTAATTGTAAATCCTGGTGGAATATTAAGACCAAGATTTGTCATTTCGGCAAGGTTTGCTCCTTTTCCTCCTAGTAAATTTTTTAGATCTTTGTTTCCTTCAGTAAAATCATAGATAAATTTATTCTTTTCACTAGATGTCATTTTTAATTACCAAAATCTCTATAATCATCAAGTTTTAATAAATTAAAAACAGTATCTCATATTTTTATTTTTTATGATAATAACTTACAAAATATAGTAATTAAAGAAGTGAATAAAGTCTTACTATATAATAAAATTTGAATTATCATAAGTTATTTAAGCTTTATTAAATTCATTTACCAGCTCCCAAATTCCATCTATGATGAAATCGGGTTTATCTTCACTATTCTTTATCATGTCTAAGGTTGTTTCTCCAGATAATACACAACAAGTTGTAATACCTGCATTTTTTCCCATTTTTATATCCGTATAAAGACGATCACCAAAAAGAATTGCATCTTTAGGTGATATTCCTAACTGGCTTAGTTTAAATAGAAGCATTTCTTTCTTCGGTTTTCCAAACACCCTAGGCATCCTTTCCGCTGCTTTATATAATAAAGCTGCGATACCACCCGCATCTGGAATATATCCATTTTCAGTTGGACATCTATTATCAAGATGAGTAGCAATATAGGGAAAATCTTCTTTTAAAAGAAATTGAGTTGCTTTTGCTAATCGTTCGTAGGTAAATTCTTTATCAAAAGCGAGAACAATTATTTGAGGATCCTGCTCAGTTAATTCGAATCCTTCGCTTTCAAATTCTTCTTTAAGTGACTTTGTACCTAACAAGAAGATTTTCTTATAATTATTTTTTTTTAGATAATCTAAAGTTGGATGTTGAGACAGAATGAGATTTTCTTTAGTTATATTGAGATTAAATTTATTTAATTTCTTGAGATAAGCTGAAGTTGATAAACTTGAATTATTTGAAAGAAAATAAAAAGCGATTTGCATATTTCTCAATATGTTAATTAATTCAGGAACTCCTTTAAACAAATTATTTCCTAAGTAAATAGTACCATCTAGATCAAAGAAATACACACGTTTTTTTGTTAGTTTAAAAATATTCCTTTCGTTATAGGACATCTTACATTCTTAAAAATAGTTTGGATACAATAAAAAGGAAAAAAAAGTAAATAAAGTTTCTTCTAATTTAATAAAATTCAGTATCAATTGTAGTTGTGGAAACTACAAGTTCTTGTGCTGCTCTTGTAGCTTTTAAAACTTTAGCCATATCACCTTGTAGTTTAAACTTGCCTGCAAGTAAGCCACGTATTGGATCTAATTCCTTTTTTAAAACTGCCACCCACGCATCGTAAGGACCTGAATATACATATTCTGTTTCCACTTCTTCTCCCTCTGCTAGTATTCTTGCTCCTGTACATTCACCATGATAAAGTCCTACGAACATCCGAATTTCATGATCTAGATTTCCCGATGGCTCCACAATAAAGAGAAAATCGCCTTCCCAACCATCAGGTGGAAAACCATTAGGACCAGCAGCATCCTTATAATTTTCGTTTTCATTAATAGCCTTACAATAGGCTGTTGCCCATTCTTGAGTTCCAAATTTCATTTTTATCACTTAATGTATGTTTATTTCGCTTATTATTTTGATTGTGGTAATAAATTTGTATATTGTATTTAGTAAAGAGTATTATAAATATTCTAGTTTTTACTTACAAAAAAAAAAATAATAAAATTAATTTTTAAATTCCACAATTTTTATTTAATTTCTCCTCTTTCTTTCATTTTAGCAATTTCTTCGGTTCTAAGTTTCCGTTTAAATAGTTTCATTGCTAATGTTAAAGGTAGATCATCCCGAAATTCTACATATTTAGGTACAGCATAAGGTTTTACTTTTTCCTTTAAAAAGTCAATGATATCCTGTTCAGTAATTTTATCTTTGTATTCTTTATTTAATGTTATAAACGCCTTAACTCTTTCGCTACCAGGTCGTTCTGGATCGGGAAGTCCTATTACTCCTGCTACACTTACTGCGGGATGTTCATGTAAGATATCATCAATTACTCTTGAATAGACTTTATTTCCTGATACATTAATCATGTCTTTGATACGATCTTCAATATAAAAATAACCATCTTCATCCATTCTACCGATATCTCCCATAGGGAGCCATCCATCATCAGTTAAACCGTTACCTAGTGTTGGCCAATATCCTTTCATTACCTGTGGTCCACGGATCCAAATTTCACCTGATTCACCAAAAGGCATTTCCTCCCTTGTTTCCGGGTCTATAATTTTTACTTCTGTATCTGGTAAAGGTACACCAATACCATTTTTCTTTGAAGCCATAAATCCTGTAACTTTAGAAAGTGGTGAGATATTCACCATGGTACAAGCACATGTTTCTGTAGCTCCATATCCCTCACCCATCGGAACACCCGTTTTTTTCTCAAATTGATCAGCAAGATCAGGAGGCATAGGAGCCGCCCCTGATAGATAAAAAATGGGTGCTTTAGGGATATCTAAATTAAGAAATCTCATATAATGAGCAGGAACACCTGTAACCATAAAAGGACGATTCTTTTTTATTACTTCAGCAATCCTCACCATATCTCTTGGATCCATTAAAAAAACTTTTAATCCCAATGAAATGCATGAATGTAATACGAAATGTCCATATGCATGAAAAAGAGGAACACAAATAACTATGGCTGCTTTTCCAATAATTCCCACTTTTAGAGGATCCAACATCCAATGCATTATTCCTTTAGGAAGACCTGTTGTACCTCCAGTAAAAGGTAAAAGAGCTAAATCTTCCATAGGATCAACTTCGACTGTTTTTTCAAGTGGATCATAATTCTCTAATAAATAATCTAAAGAAAAAAATCCTTTTTCTGATACATCCTGCATATCAGGAAGATTATAATCTGGAAATAATCTCGTTGGAGCATAAATAACAGTTTTAATTTTGACCTCATTTTTAGCTTCGTTAATCCGTTCGATTCGTCTATAAGAACAGAAAACTGTTTTAGCATCACTTTCTTTTAATTCATGAACTAATTCATCAGTTTTATGCAAAATACTTAATGGAACATGTATAGCACCCATTTTCATAGCAGCATAATCTACTAAAATGAACTCGACACATGAGGGAAGAACTGATGCAATTGTATCTCCTTTTTTCAAACCTAAATCGATAAAAGCATTAGCCAGTTTATCTACTTTTAATTTTAAATCTTTATATGTTATTTCATCATCTAAATAAATGCAAGCAATATTATCCGGAAATTTTGTTGCACTATCTTCAAGAAACTGGTAGACATTTATTTTAGGGTAAGGTTCCATTGTATGTTTGAGTTTAAATGGACCTACAACGTAAGATTTTAGCCATGGTTTTTCAGCATAGGTTAATTCCTTTTCTTCACCCATCATTTTCACCCCTTTTTTTAATAGAATAGTAGTAATATTATTTAATATATCTCTTTAATTGTCCACTCCAATCCTAATTCTTTTAATTTCTCCTTAGTTGGTTTCCCCGTCTCTTTATCCCATCCACGATATTCATAATATGCATCTAATAAAGGATCTAAGTTTACAGTTTCTCCCTTAGCTGGTCCATCGGGCATAGGGTCCTCTAACAAACGTGGTGGAAGGGTATCATCGGCTCTTGTAACTCCTTCTCTTACATTATAAACTCTAGCCAAATTATATAGCCTTTCACCCATTTTAGTAAAATCTTTTTGGGTAAATTCATAACCTAATAATTTTTGAATAAGTGCTGCCCAATCCTCTGAAGCTAAAACCATGCCCATAAATTTACAACCACCAATAGCATCAAATAAGCCAAATGCATCTTCAAAATCTTTAACAACCTTAGTATCTTCAGGATTTTCAGTTAGAACATCCCCAACTGTGGCATCTTCTACAATCATAAAAGGCATTGATAAGAACGCTGGCCCTTCAATATAACCAGTTATATGACATCCTCCTCGATTGGCTGTAGCATAAGCTAAGCCTGTAATTTTAGCAGCTCGACTATCATATGCAGGAAGTTCTAAACCTTTAACATGCATAGCGAATCTGTGAGAACCTTTTCCTAATTTTTCAGCTATATTTCTTGTTCCTTCAGCAAGTAAATCACCAATACCTTCTCTTTTACTTATTTTAGCAATAAGATCTACTACTAAATCCGCATTACCAAATTTAAATTCAAGACCACTTGTATCCTCGATAGTTAGTATACCTTTTTCATAGCATTCCATAGCAAATCCAATGGTATTACCAGCAGAAATTACATCAAGACCATATTCATTACAAAGAAAATGTGCTAGAGTTATTGCTTCTAAATTATCAATCCCACACATTGTTCCAAGTGCTCCAAGTGATTCATATTCAGGACCTTCTCCAGTACTCTTGTATTTACCTTCCTTAATCTCTGCAATACGTCCACAAGCAATTGGACAAGCAAAACAAGGTTTACGACCGGTGAGAATTGTTTCGTTTATTGCTGTTCCATTAATTTTATCAGCAGCTGGAAAAACTCCAGTCTGCCAATTATTTGTAGGCAAACCACCTTTTATGTTTACTAAATCTACCATTGTGGCAGTTCCAAAAACTTCAAGAGTCATTTTCAACATACTCTGATTTACCCAATCATATCTTTGTTTGGCTTCTGTCTTATATTCCTCTGGATTTGCTACCTCAATTTTAGCATCACCCTTAGATGCTATAGCTTTAAGCTTTTTAGAACCCATAACCGTGCCCATTCCACATCTTCCAGCAGCTCTTCCATAGTTAGGTTTATCACAATCATTCATAACAGCTGCATATTTTACAAGATTCTCACCTCCAATACCAATACAAGATACATTGAATTTCTCACCTAATTCTTCTTTGATTAGTCTAGTAGTTTCAGAAGTATTTTTACCCCAAAGGTGAGAAGCGTCTCTGAGTTCTGCTTTTCCATCTTCAGTCACAAGATAAACAGGTTTAGGGGATATTCCTTCAAAAATTATCCCATCGAAACCAGATCTTTTTAAATCTCTTCCCCAAAAACCAGCTGAATTCGCTTCTCCCCAAACACCAGTAAGTGGGGATTTTGCAACTACGCAATATCTACCGGTACTAGGTGATGGTGTTCCTGTCAATGGTCCAGTCATAAATATTAGTTTATTTTCCGGTCCTAAGGGATCAATTCCTTTTGGTGTTTCATCAATTAAGAATTTTGTAGCCAAGCCAGATCCACCTAAGTACATTTTTAATGTGTCTTCATCAGGAAATTCTTCAGTAATTTGCCCATTAGTTAAATTAACTCTCAAGATTTTACCCATATATCCGTACATTTTCTTTACACCTCAAATCTAAATACAATTAATTTTATACTTTAATTTCATATTATTAAAAATTGAATTAATTAATCTTATTTCCTTAATTATAAAACAATTTCTATTTTTCTGATTTAGGAGAATATAAAAATTCAATTAAGATTATAATAGAATAGTTTTAAAATAGGGATAAAAAGTAGAATTAAATGTAAAATATTCAGGATTAGAAGGTAAAATAATTAAATGCCTATTCCAATACTATTCCCTATTCCTGCAATTATTACTTTCGAACCTTTTTCTGTTCTTTTTCTCAGAGCTATCTTAATTTTTTCAATAAATTTTGGTACACTTTGAGTTATGGGTCGCTTCATTGTGGTTATTGCATCTTCTAGTGATTGCTTACAAATTAGAGCATCAATTGGAATGGATTTTCCAGTAGATGATTCTTCTATAAAGTATTTTTCAATCCCAATTCCTCCAATAGCAGCACCAACACCTACTGCAATTGAACCAGTTTTATCTCCTGTTAGTTTTAATCCCGCATCAATCATAATTACTCGAGAAATTTCATCACCATGCTCATCAATCAGCATCTTGATAGCTTTTCCTGGTTTTCCTACTGTTCCACCAGGTCCTTTTGCTCTCACCACAAAAATTTTACGATCTTCAAAATCAACTTCTTGTACTATAGTATCTCTAACAATTTCTTTTGATTCAACCTCTCCATCTGATATATCTCTTATGAAGCTAGCTGTGACTAGTGGTCCTAAAGCATCTCCAATAGGACTCCCTTCTGAAAAAGCTTTAGCAGCATGATAATACGCTTTTGCCATACTCAATATTAAGCCTAATTGCATTGAGATTTGTAACAATAAAATCATTGATTTCGATTTTTTACCAAGAATAAGATAATGCCTTATTAGCCTATATATCATATCAATAGCCATTGTAACTT